>Ga0326597_10000937_pt1 | contig 48949 bp, 38 predicted proteins | sample RVTome_12_FD_203789 | JGI IMG/M metagenome (GOLD analysis project Ga0326597, IMG submission 203789) | Soil microbial communities from uranium-contaminated site in the Upper Colorado River Basin, Wyoming, United States - RVT100D185 | ecosystem: Environmental > Terrestrial > Soil > Contaminated >... | reverse complement strand
GACCAACCGAGAAATCTCCGCCGTCGAAACTGCCGCGGCGTCGGCCTGAACTTCGCGTACCCTCCATCGCCTCGATTCCAGCCGCATCGATTATTCATGCGGAACGGTGATCGCCGGACGGATACAACATGTTCTCTTGGGAGAGAGGCAAGTGCCCAAAGAACGATTCTCTTTCATTTGTGCGGTCGCCCAAACCACGACCGTCATTGAATTATTGGAGTCTTTTATTCGCAACGGTTGTGACATTCGCAAACTGGTGCTCCTGTACGAAGAAAAAGGCACTTTTGAATATGACTAACAGCACTTTCAGGCGTGTGGCATGGCCCACGTTTGCGTCCCGGCGCGCCGGGTTGCCTCCGTGCCTTGCCCGGTCCGTCCCGTTTCGTAATTCGTAATTGGCGCTCGCTCCGCGAGCGCCCACAACCGAGCGCCCGTGAAGTTATTAGGTGTAGAAGAAAGCCGCGCCCGGTTTGCGCGCCTTAAGGGATGGAATTGGGGAGCGTGCGAAAAAGCGCCATTACCAAACGAAGCCAGTTGAAAATGGCGCAAACCTCCGCAAAACAAGAAGTTATGCAAAACTGCCTCCAGAAAAACGAAGCCAGTTGAATGCCAAACGAACCCAGCGAGAAAAAGCGCCAGTACCAAACGAACCCGATTGGAAAACACACAAATGGTTGCAGCAAAGAGAGTTACGACAAAATGCCGTCCGAAAAACGAACCCGATCCCGCCGATTCCAACCGGCCTGTACTCCCAATCGACATTCCCTTTGTCGCTTCGTGCCGTTCGCCTATTTCGGCGTTTCAGCTTTCAGCGTTTCTGCGTTTTCAAAGGTGCCACGCTATGACACTAGCAAAAATAATGTACTTGCAAAACAAACCCATTTGACAGCCATGATTCACAAACCAAAGCAAGAACGCCAATCCCACTTGTCGGCGGTCGATGACGCTCGCGGCACGGATTTCTGCGTTTCGGCGTTTCCCTTTGTGACTCTACTGGAGCGCGTTATGAAGTTCGATGATGCGGTACTCTCCGGAAGTGCCGGTGTGGTCGAAGTGGACGAGGTCGCCGACTTTTTTGCCCATGATTTCCTGCGAGAGGGGGGCCTTGTAGTTGAACCAACTCTTGGCGTGGTCGGCCTCCCACGGCCCGACGAAGGACATTTCGTAGCGCTCGCCGTCGCCGGTGCGTTCAAAGACGACGCGGGTGCCGACGCCGACGTGGTCGGTGGGCACGTCCGCGGGGGTCATCACCCGGGCCATGGTCAGCTCGGCGTTCATCTGGGCCAGGCGGGCGCGGAGAAGATCGCGCTCTTCCAGGGCGAACTTGTATTCGGAGTTCTCCGAAAGGTCTCCGCGTTCGGCGGCGGCGCCGATGGCTTTGGCGTTTTCCTTCATTTTGACGTTGACGTGCAGTTCGATCTCTTTGCGTTTTTTAGTAAGACCGGCCTGGGTGGTGTACAGGACGTCGTCCCGCGCCCACGACTCGACGGTCGGGGACGAATCCCGCGCCGGGAAACGGTCCCGCAGGTGTTTGAGCAGGTCCTCGTAGACGGCGCGACCGAGGTTGTCGAGCGGTACGATTTGGGTGCGCAGAGCCGCGGCCATTCCAGGCTCGATGGTTTTGAGACATCGAAGGAAGCGCTCGTAGCGGCGGGCGGACAGAACGGTTCGGGCGCGGGCGCCGATGGACTTGGCCTGTTCTTTGGGAATGGTGTCGCTCCGGCGGCACTCGTCCAACGATCGAAAAATGCGGATGAGCACGGTGAGCGGATTGATCTTGGCGGCGAGTTCCTCCTTCGACGGCCCGTCCCAAAGCCAGAGAACGGCGTCGAAGTGCATGGTGGGCACGGTGAGGATCTTTTGCATGACGGGCTCAAACTCCGCCGCCGTCCAGCCGTTCTCCACGAGCTGCGAGGCCGCTCGATCGCACAGAGCCAGCGGCAAGGTCGGCAATAGGGCGATGAGATGTTCCCGCCATTCATCGGGCTTCGCTTCGATCAAGGCCCGACACGCGAGATCAAAGAGGGTTTCGTGCTCGATTTTCCTCAACACGGGGCGCAGGTCGGAGGAGGTTCGGAACGCTTTGATCGCCCCGGCGGAGGCGCCGTCGATGCCTGCCAAGTCGCCGATTCGCCACGCGATGATCCAGGCCAACGCCGCCCGGGAGGAGCATTGGTCGGTCAGTTCCCGGGCGTGGGCGGCGGCAAGCTCGTGGCACTGACGCAAGGTTGCCGCGGACGGGGCTTGTCCGCGAGCTTTAGAGTCGCGTACGTATTTTTCGATCGCCTCCAACCGGGCGAACGGGTCGCGAGCCTTGGAGACCTCGTCGAACAACGCGTCGTGGTGTTCGACCGGGACATCGTGGTAGGTGATCGTATACGGCGAGCGGCCAACGACTTTGACGTTGGGGCAGCGCTTCAACGCCGTTCGCGCTCGCGTCCACCATTTTTTGAACTCGTCTTCGGAGAAGAGATCGGGGGTCAGCAAGGTCTCGATCGTGTCGCTGTCGATCGAGTCATCGTGCTGCCGGCAAAGCTCAATTACGACCTCGGCGGGTTCGTTGTCCAGGCGCTTGGCGAGCTGATCGGGCGCATAGTGTCGCAGGACGCGGAACTCCGTCGCGGCGGCGGGACGGAAGCGGTCGGCCAACTCGACCGCACCCAGCGTCTCCGTCGAGTCACCCGTCGAGATCGTGCAACGCCATTTGGCCCGATCAACGGCTTCGACGCGAGCAACGTCGTCGTGGTCCCTGGCCGCGAGGAAGTCGCCGATCTTCAACGGAAGGCAGACATCCAAAGTCCGCAGCGCTCGGCGCACCGGTCGGCCGCCGGTGAGTCCGGCCTCGGCGAGCAAGTCTTCAAGCCCCTCCTGCCCGTTGTGGGCCGCCCGGTAAAGCTCGGCGACTTGCGATCGAAGGTCCGGGCTATGGCCTACGGCCAGAAGGAACGAACTGCCGAGATCCAGAATCTCAGTCGGCGGCACGCGAGTAGACATGGCCTCGATCGCCGTCCAGGCCCATTCTTCGGCTACGGAGTTTTTGCCCACGCGGCAAAGTTCAGAGAGAACGGGGTGATAATTGAGCAGCGTCGATGGGGACATCTCCGGCGACTCGAGGAGGCGCATCCATTCGGTTTCCACCGTCGTGGTGTTTCCGCTGCCGATCAATTGCACCAGGGACTCAGGACGCATAGCCGGGGAACTCCCTTCACTCCAGGAACAAAACGTCGAGCCCCGGAGTATGACCGCTTCGCGGTGACTTGTCGAGTGAGCGGTTGAGACGATGATCGTGGGCATGAGGCTGAGCGTAAGTCATCGACTCCCCCAGGTCCATAGGACCTCGGGCACCTGCGACGGGACGGAACCGCGCAGGACGGACCGGTACAATCCATACATGCATTCAGCCATGGTCTCCCAACTAAAGGCTTGAACCCGGGCCAGCCCGCGTCGTACCAATTCTGCCCGGTCATGGGGCGACGTGCGGAGTCGGTCGATGGCGTCGGATATGGCCGTGGGGTTGTCGGGATTCACAAGAATGCCGGCGTCGCCGACAACCTCTGGAAGCGAAGCTTGGGCGGCGGCGATTACCGGACAGCCGTGGGCCATCGCTTCCAATGCCGGCAGCCCGAAGCCCTCGTCGCGCGACAGCAGCAAGAGCGCTTCGGCCGATGCATATTGGCGGCCGAGTTCTTCGTCGGATGGATCACCCAGGAATCGCACCGGCGCCTCGGCGGGCAGACTCCCGAAGGCGACTTTCGCATCCGCAGTGAGCGAAGCGACCGTACCGGTCAAACGTAGCTCCAGCGATGCATCGAACCGTTCCCAATATCGCTCCAAGGCCCGGAAGACGCCCGCAACGTTCTTTCGCGGCTCATGCCCTCCGACGTAGAGAACATAAGGTCGATCTTCGATTCGCCGTGGTACGGCAGGAGTACCGGGGCAATTCACACCATTGGGAATCGCAACCACGCGAAGGGCACCGAGCAAAAGTCGATCGAGCACTTCGCGGCGAACGTATTCGCTGACCGTCGTCACACGGGCCGCGCGGCGTGCCGAGGCCCGCATGCCATAACGGTAGCAAACGCGCTGCGTGAGTGACGTAAAATGCTCCGTGGGATTGTGCCAGGGGATCAAGTCATGGATGGTCAGGACGGCCGGAACGGGGCAGCGTATGGGAATGCCGCTGTTCCACATGGCGTGGAAGAGATCGACGCCGGCCCGGCGAATGATTGCGGGGAGCTCGGTTTCCTCCCAGAGCAACCGCCGACAAGCGGTGCGGTCGCTGCGACCGAAGGTGCTCGCGACGAGTTCGATATCATCGCGTAGGCTCCACGGGGCGTAAGGCTCCGATCCGCAGAGGGCCACGACTCGTACGTCGTCGCGTTTGGCAAGCTCATCGACGAGACGAGTGACGACGCGACTGACGCCGGAGAACCGCCCAACGAGCATGCGAGCGTCAATCATGATACGAAGGCGTATACCCATTAGGACAAAGGCCTCCTCGCGGCGCAGCACAACGTCTGCCCCATCCACCGCCAGCGCGGCAGCGTCGAAAGTGCGACTGCATGCTCGGTCACCCATCGTCGAAGCCGCCATGCGGACCGAATCGCGTGGTAGCGGCGCAACCAGGGCAGGCCAAGGGTCCGCAAATCGACGATGGAAAAACCGGCGTGGATCAGAATGTCGCTGAGGTCGCGGCGGTTAAAGATTTGCACATGGGTTGGATCTTCGAAAACGCCCTGGTCACAGAACTCGGCGTTGGGCGTCAAAAGCAACAACACTCCGCCGGGACGTAAGACGCGGTAGAACTCGGGACAGGACGCGGGCGCTTCGGGCAAGTGCTCGACGACGTGCTGTAGAATCAGGCCGTCGAGCGACGCATCAGCGAAGGGCAAGTGCTCCGCCGAGGCGCAAAGCAACGGAACCATCGGAAAACGGGCGTGGGTATGCTTCAGCCCGCTTGCCTTGTAATCGACGCCGGCGGCCCGGTGCGTTCCGATGGCGTCGAAGAGGGTTCCGATTCCGCAGCCTAGATCGACAATCCGGCCTTCGCCGTCGGGCAGGCGGGCGCGGACCCAATTCGCCTCCATCGCAAACTCCAAACCGCGGCCACGACGGAGGAAATGACGTGCGACGGCTTCGTCGACAACCGGCGTAGCCGGCAAGTCGGTGGGAATCGGCTCGGCCGCCCAGGTGGTCATGATTCTCGCCGTCCGAAGAAGAGTAGTGACATGCCCATGACACTATCCAAGCAGGACGGGCGATCGACCCAATCCGGTCCCCGGCCCAGCAAGCTCCGCCCCCAGTGATCGCCGACCGATTGCCAGAACCCCGTGCAACGGGCCTGGGCCTGGGTGAATCCCGCGACCTTTGCACGTCGGAGGATTTCGCGACGGGTGTAGGGCGCCTCGACGCCGTAGGGCCACCAGCCGCGAAGCTCTAGATAGAACTTCCAAAGGCGGTACGACGGGCAGCGGGCGTTGGGGACGCTGATGAGGGCAACGCCGCCGTCGCGCAAGACGTCAAAGTGGGCGCGGACGGCGCGGGTTCGGTCTTGGCCTTCGAAATGCTCGATGACGCCGGTCGAAAGGGCGACATCGAAGCGCTTTCGCTTCGCGGGATGGAGCTGAAACAGGTCTGCTCGTTCATAGGAAGCGTGGAGTCCCAGGCGTTCAAAGCGCCGCCGGGCTTGGTCCAGGGCGTGGTCGCTGGTGTCAATTAGCGTCACTTTTGCGCCGCGCTCCGCGAGGAGGGCCGACAAGTCGCCGCGACCGCTGCCCAGCTCGATGGAATTGAGGCCGCGGATGGTTCCCAAGGCGGCCTCCAATCGCCGTTGGGTCCAGGCCCAACGGGGATTGCGTCGTTCGCGGCCGAGGAGTTCGTCATCCCGCGCGTCGGTAGGCGCATGGCGCCAAAGGCGGTCCCACACCGCGGGCGGCGAGGCCACGGCGGAGGTTGGTGATAGGGTCTGCGTAGTCATACGGCATTCGAACCTCGCGGCGTGGGGTGAAATCCGACCGCGTGATCGTTTATCGGACGCCGCCAAGGGATGGTTGAGGGTCGTTTTCCCGGGTGCGGCGAAAGGTCAAGAAACGATTCAGGAAGGCTCGAGCGAGTTCACCAAGCGATTGGAAAGCAGGGCGATAGCGGAACGCCTCGAGGAGGTAGGCCAAGGCTTCTCCACGGCGGTCGTCCCTGCCGGCCTCGAATCCCACTTGGCGGCAGGCCTGGGCAAGGTTGCATTGAAGCGCCGTACGCTGTTCCCTTGTAAGATCGTGGAAGGTCGACTCGACGGCCTTGAGCAGGTAATAATAGCCCACGGTGTTCCGCCGTTTGTCCGATCGGGCGAGACTCTGAGCGACGTAATGATGAGTGGATAGGGGTTCGTCGACGAAGCCGGATGCTGTCGCGCGGGCAATTGTAAGGTAGAATAACCATTCCTCCGCATAGGCGTGGTTCTCGGCAAATCGGACCGTCCTACCCAACTCTTCTCGACGGACCATTCCGACAATGGTGGCGATGAAATATCCGCGGACCAAGCGGTCAAACAATCTGTTCCCAAGGACATAGAGTCCGGGCGCGACCGTTTCGCTCTGTACGCTTCGCGCCAAGGCGAACTTGGCATCAAACGCACTGGGGTGACGCTTTCCTTTCAGGTCAACGAACGCGAAATCACTGTAAACGAACCCCAACTCCGGACGAAGCTCAAACAACGTGAGTTGGCGCTCCAGCTTGGCGGGGGCGAACTCGTCATCCGAATCGAGGAAAGCGACGAAGCGCCCGTGACAGGCGTCAATGCCGCGGTTGCGGGCGGCGCTGCTGCCGCGGTTTTCCTCGCGGATGCAAACGAACCTGTCTCCCAGGCGACGGTAGTAGTCGGCCGCAAGTTGAGCCGTGTCGTCGGTGGAACCGTCGTCGACGAGAATGATCTCCCAATCGCTAAAGGTCTGTGCGACGACGGAGTCCAGGGCCCGGGGTAGAAGGGCGGCTCGATTGTAGGTGGGGATGATGATGGAGACGGTCGGTCGATTCATGGCGGGCAGGTTGCGAGCGACTCATCGACGGTCAGGAGAGATTTGGGGTTTCGACCGGCCAGTCGGTCAAAGATCAACGCCAGTTGGCGAGTCAGCTCGATGCGGCTGTAGGCGGCAAGACCTTGCGATCCACAGCCCTTGATCGGACGCCCGGCGCCCCAGGCGTCGAACAACCTTACAAGGGCGTCGGCAATGGCGGATTCATCGAAATCCGCGGTGAGGCCCGCGGAGCACGATCGGATGATGCGTGCGCACTCGCCGGCTTGCGGGCCGATGGCGAGGATTGGGCGTCCGGAGGCGAGGTATTCGAAGATCTTGGCCACAATGACCGAGTCGCCGTTGGGGCCCGACGGAACCTTGAGCAGCAGGGCGTCTGCCGAACGCATGGCGCGGACCGCTTCGCTATGGGGTACATAATCGGCAAACTCACACTCCACCCCCGTGGCACGAATCCGAGCTTGTGCGGCCTTGTTGGCGTAGCCCACAAATCGCAGAAGAAATCGATTCCTGCGATCGCCGAGGTGTTCGGCAAAGCGCCGTAATCCGTTGAAAAATCCCTCACTGGTCTGTGCAAGCTGAAAGCGTCCGACGAAGGCCAATACAAATCGCGAGTCGCTCCCCGACCCGACATCGACGGTCGCTGGAAAGTCGGCGGGATCGAACCCGTTGGTGATGGTGATAAACTTGTTTCGTTTCGTTGGCAGGTGATCCGCCAGGATTTTGCGCTGTGGCTCGGACACGGCGATGACGACGTCGGCGGCCTCGAGAATCTCCTGCTGCAATTGACGGTGGGCTGCTCGTCTCTGCGGCGAGGGTTCACGGTAGCGGCAGTCATCGGTCCAGAGGTCGCGGAAATCGGCGACCCAGGGGAGGTTGGCGCGGCGTTTGAGCTCCAGGGCCAACCAATGGTTGGAGGCGGGGCTATAGGTCGAGTAGATCACATCGTAGCCCTGGGACCGGACTTGTTTGGTCAACGGTCCCACACTGCGTCGCGCCCAGGGAATGCAGTCGTCGGGAAGCGAAGTCGCCGATTGCAATGCCTCCAAGCGCCAGTCGATTGCCTTGGCAAACCGTGAGGCCGCCGCGGTCAGGCCCTCGCCCCCACGGGCATTCACAAAGCCGCGCAGCGAGCGACGCATGGCGATGATGCCGCTTCCCGCGTTTCGCGGGCACACGACCACTTCCGGAGGCAACTCGTCGCAAAGCGTGGGATCGCGGGGTAAGCCGTCGGCGGCGTCCGCGGTCCAAACGGTCGGCAGCCACCCGAACTGAGGGAGGTATTTCGCAAATTTCGCGGATCGTTGTACGCCCGATCCGCCGGTCGGCGGGAAGGCGTAGGCGATCATCAAGATTTTTCGATGGGCGCGGTTGTTCTGAGCTTCGTCATCGGGAGCAAACATGGTCGGACTCACTCTGAAACTCTACAATAGGGCCCGTCGAATCGAGGGCGCCGCGCGGGCGGGCAGCTTCGCTGATATCGGCCCTTGGGGAGCGCCGCTTGACGACGCAATCACGCACCTGGGCGTAGAAGTTGCTCCATCGGTCGTAAAGAGCGTGCCAATCGTATTGGGCTTCGACCATTTTTCGACCCCGGATGCCCATTCGGCGACGGAGGTCGGCGTTTTGAAGAATCGCGACGACAGCGTCGGCCAATGCCTGAGGCGAACGCGGCGGAACCAACAAACCCGTCTCGCCATGTCGGACGGTGTCTTTCAAGCCGCCGACGTTGGATGCGACGACGGGTACTTCCATCGCGGAAGACTCGAGGGCGGCGACGCCGAAGGCCTCTTGGACGGAGGGGATCACGCTCACGTCCCATCGTGCGATGCGCCTCGGCAGATCTCGGTGGGGTTGTCGAGGAATCCATTCGATGGAGGAGTTAACGCCCAGATCGGATGCCAAGTTCCGGCACCGCGAGAGTTGTGCGCCGTCTCCAACCAGTTCGAATCGCACCCCTGGTATTCGAGCGAGGACCGACGGGACCGCTTGGATCAAATAGGTCGGGCCGTACACTTCGCGGAAGCCTTTGAAAAACCCGACGCGGTACGGTCCCGCCCGCTCCCCCAGGGTCGCGGCTGCGATCGTTTCGCTGCGCCGGAACGCCTCGACATCGACGCCGAACGGTAAGATATCGATATGGGAGCGGTCGACGCCGGCGTAGTGGGCGACCATCCGTGCGAACGCAGGTCCGCAGGCGGTCACGGCATGGGCGTTTCTTAGCAAGATGATCCGCGATTGGGTCAACTCAGGCGTGGGGGGAGATTCGCCCGGCGGATGCACGATATCCGATCCCCACGGCGATGCAATCAAACATGCGTTTTCGACCTTGGGCAGCCCGAAGCGGAAGCCCCAATCGAGCAGAAAGTGGACGTTCACCACGTCGAACCGCCGCATGAAGCCGCGCAGGTAACTCATCCTGCGTCCCTCCCAGCGGCGGGGGTTGATTAGGCCTGGACCGGGAATTCGGAATCGCTCCACCGTCGCGCCGGGCACGCTCGTCGGCTTGTGGGTGACGACATGCACGTCGTGCCCTCTGGCCGCCAGGCCGGGGGCAAGCTGTTGGATATGCACCGAGCCGGCGTCAGCGAATAGACAGATTTTCACCTATAACTCCCCCAGCCGCCATTTCCCCTTGCGATTGAGGCGTGGAAGTCTTCGCTTCTGTGCTTTCGAGCGTCCAATGATGGTCAAGACAGAGGCGCCCGGTCGCCTTGCCGCCGTCGTTAACGACCATGGGATAGCGAAAGGGAGTGTCGAGCAGGGTCGCCCCGTTGACCGCGTCCCAGATTCGTGCGTTCCAGAAGTATTGCCCGCCGGAAAGGGGGAGAGCGGGAAGCGTCAGGGTGAGGCGGTACAGGCCCGCGTCTCCGCCAAACATCCGGCCAACGCGCCCGGAGTTGAAACTGAGCAACGGCTCCTCGACGGCGGCGCGCATGTTCAGTTCGACCACCATTGAGCGGATGGGTCGGGCTAGACGGAGGCTCAACTCGGCGCGAATCTCCTGTTGGGGTCGGAGCCAGACGATCTCTGCGAAGTCGGCGTCCAACCAGCGTAAATCGAGCAATTCGACGCTGCCGTGCCGGTCGTGCGATTGGACATGAAGATCGGACGGCCGATCGGCAAAGGCCCGCGACATCGCGCTCATGTACTGCCCGACGGCGTCGCGGGTCGGGCCTTGGTAGGCGATTCGTCCAAGCTCCAAAACGATCGTTCGGCGGCAGATCGACCTTACTTGATCGAGATCATGGGTGACGAACACGAGCGTCGTTCCGTCCTGCACGAGTTTTCGCATCCGCTCGAGACAACGGAGTCGAAACACGGCGTCGCCGACGGAAAGGACCTCGTCCACCAGCAGCACCTCAGGCTCGACGTGGGCCGCGATGCTGAACCCCAGCCGAGCATACATGCCGGAGCTGTAGCGTTTGACCGGCATATCGAGGAATTTTTCGATGCCGGCGAAGGAGACGATGGCGTCGAGTTTTCGGCGAACTTCCGCTGGGGTCATACCGAGTATGGCCCCGTTGAGAAACACATTCTCGCGGCCGGTGAGGTCGCCGTGGAACCCGGCGCCGACTTCGATCAACGCCGCCAGCCTGCCCTCGACGAGGAGCTCTCCGCGGTCCGGCCTAAGAATGCCGGCCAGGAGCTTCAATGCCGTGCTCTTGCCCGCGCCGTTGGGCCCGATGATCCCGACGGCCTGGCCGCGGGCTACCTCGAAATCGACATCATCCAGCGCCCAAAACGACGACGGGCCCTCATGCTTCGTACGACCCCGCAGGCGGCGAATACCGTGGGCCAACAAGTCGCGCAGGGTGTCGTTCGTCTCCCGGAGACGGAACCGTTTGCAGACGTGGGAGAACGTGACGACGGACCCGCCCATCAAATACACTCCGCAAAGCGAAACGCAGCCCGTCGAAAACTGATCCAACCGAAGATCAAAAATAACAGGGCAACGAGGCCGGCATAGGAGAACCCGCCGCCATCGGGGAAGTGACCATTCAGAAGGCAGTCTCTATAAGCGGTAATGATGGGGATAAGGGGGTTCAGGGCGAACACGTTGGCCCAGAACGAGTCGTCTCGGGGTAGGGGGACGACCACGGCGGAAACGAACATCCACAATTGAATCACCACGGCGAAGAGCTGCCGCACATCGCGATAAAACAAATTGGCCATTGCCAGGATCATGCCGAGTCCCACGGTCAATGCGATCTGCACGATGAGCACTACCGGTAGAAACAAGAGGGCCCGCGTCGGCGTAAAAGGCCAGTCGCCGCGGAAATGGAAGTAAGCCATCAACCCGATCATCACGGTCATGGCAATCACAAAATCAACGAGGGCGCTTGCCACGCACGACAAGGGAAATACCTCGCGCGGAAAGTAGACCTTGGTGACGAGGTTACGGTTGGCGACCAGGGAGTTGACGCAGTTACTCAGGCTGGAACTGAAGAAGGTCCACGGCACCAGCCCGGCAAAGGCGTAAAGAGGGTACGGCATTTTCACGCCGAGCAACGACGCTCCGTCGATCGCCCGAGTGAACACGAAGGTAAACAGAAGCATCATGGAAAAGGGCAGCAACACGGCCCAGCCGACGCCCAGGAGAGATTGCTTGTATCGAACGCGCAGGTCCCGCCAAGTCAACACGGGGAGCAACGCCCGGAGCCGAGGCAATTCCGAAAACAGCGTATTTTTACCGACTGCGCGCACGGTCATCGCCGCCTTTTAGGGTCCATGGATCAACCGTCTGTCTTATCGGTCGTTTCAAGAGGAGGCTTTGTTTTGGGACGGGCGACTTCCGAGAATCAGCTCTGGGACATAAGCGATCCGGACGTGTCATCGACCCCATCGGCGAAGGGTATCGACGAGGCGGCGACGATTCTCGGCGTGGTCGGGGCGATGGTGCGGCCCGTGAAAGTGCGGAGTGGATCGTACGCCTCGGGGGTTGCCCAGCTTGCGGGTAGCGGCGATCGGTGCGCTTTCGGAGTGTTCGGCGCGTTGCGGGCCATAGCGGCCGTAACCGCTGCTGATTGGGTCTGTTCGTTGCGATCGGGCGCGCGGACTTACGGCTTGCAGCGCCCGCAACGGTCACGGCAGGAGCCGCTCCCGCAGGCGCCGCCGCCCGGGCAATGCGTGTCATTTATGCAAGGCTCGCCCGCATTGTCGCCGCCACTGCACGTCAACACACACATGGCCCCCGCCCCCAGCCCGGGAAGGGCCGAGCCGGTGCAGGTCCCCGGCGTTGAACACGCCAAGGCATTGCAGGTCGCCTGCGATGGGCAGGGGCACGGGCCGCTCGGCGCATACGCCAACTCCTTCACCGCATCCACGGCGGCCACAATGTCCAAAGCGCCGACGTCCGCGTTCAACTCCGGCAGGTTCGGTTGGAGCTGCGAAATCGCCTTGACCGGGGCCCCGGGCGCACCCTTGAACTTGTCCACCATCCTCGTGACGTCGATGGAGTTGGGCTGACCCGAAAGCTCAGGCGGAGAGAACAGCGACGCCACGTCTCCGGAACGGCGGGTCAACATCTGCACCGGAGCGGACACGTTCGTGCAGCCGCCCTCCGCGCCCTTGCACGACGACGCGTACGCCTGAACGCTGTACTCCGAACTGGGCACGATTTCTGCGCCCACCACGGCGATGGTTCCACCAGCCGTTTCCGTCACCCAATCGTGGTAGAAGGGCGTACACTGTAGCCGGGCCGCACGAAAGGGTCCGGTCGCCGGGGGGCCTTGGGATTCCATGAACGTGCCGGGCTTACCGACCCAACGGGCACATCCGCCTTGGAAGCCTCCCGCCGCGTCGGGTGTCATGTCCTCACCCGTACCCGTGCAAGCCCCAGCGGGAGGTGAGGCGGGGATGACGGTTCCACAAGCAGTTCCGGCCTCCCAACAAGCGAAGTTCCTCGGCGGGTACTGGGGCACGTTCGGCGGGGTCGGGTTTTGAAGATCGACCATGGTCACTTGGATAGCGCCTAGCCCAGGCGTACCCGTTGCGGCGGCCGGCGGCTGGACCCTGAAGCGGAGCGATCGAGTGGTCCGGTCTGGGCTTAACGGATCGGGATCCCAAACGATGGAGTCGGCCGGATCACAAAGGCCCGTTACGCAAATCTGCAAGGCTTCGTCGGCACAAGTTTGATCCCACCCGGTCTTGCAGCAGTACGGATCGACGGCGCAGACCGCGCCACAGCAAGAAACGTTTTCGCACCCGGGGTCAGCGTGTAAAACGCAACAATCGCCCTGTCCGGCGCCGCACGTCGGGGGCGGCACCGAGCAGGCGATTTCCGCGAAGCCGGCGCCGACCGCCGTCTGCCAGCCGCCGATGCGGATGAGATAGTCCTGATTCTGAACTGCCGAAACCAAGAGCCTGGACGGCCCGCCGCCGATGTCGCAGTCGTCGTCGCTACATCCGGACTGAGGGCCGAAAGGCGCGCAGCTCGATCCTTCATAGATTTGCAGGGTGCTGTCGTAATTGGTCCCCGAACAAAGGCTGACCAGGAGGGTGCCCGTACAGGTGCTTTGGTAGAGGTACCAGATGTCCTGCCTGCCGACGCGGAGATCGCCGGGGCAGTCGCGTGGTCCGTCGGTACTTGCGAGGGTCGTATCGAAATAGGTAAAGCCGTCGAAAACAGGCATGGCGTCGGCGCAGTCGTCGTTCTGAGGAATGCTGCTGGTGCACGGCGGGACCAGCGCCGCGCACGTGCCGCCCTCGACGAATCGAGAGCCGCCGGATTGCATGCAGGGAGCGGACGCTTCGTTGTCGGTGCACTCGCCGGTGAGGTCATTGCAGCAGGCCCCTGGGGCGGGGACGTAGGAATCGAAGTCGAAGGTCATGGTGGGGGCGGAGGCGCTTATGTTGTGTATCCGATGGTCGGTGGCGAGCACGATGCCATTCTGATAGGCGTGGGTGTTGGGGCGAGTGGTGCCGTCTATGACGGAATTCCCGGCGTCATGAAATACGTCGCCGGCGTCCCCCCGTCCGAATCCACCCCGTTCCATCTGATAGAGACCGTCGGCCTGCAAGAGGGCCACCCGATAATGGCGGTCATTGCCCGGCCAACCAATTTGCCCGGGGAACCCCTCGTCCGTGTTGCAGCATTTGCCGTCGTCGACGTGCCAGACCGTCAGTCCTCCTTGAGGCATGGTGTCTTCAAACCCAAAGGGTTGGCGATTCTCGACTAACAGATATTCGCCGCCGGGGAAGCCGGAATCGATGCGGTAAACTTCCGGAAACTCCTCGACGCGCCGGGCCGTGTAGGTCCCCGCGGCGTTCAGGACCACGGGCGTGACCCAACCCAATTGCTCTTTGCACCAAGCGGAAAAATGCGGGGGATTGTATTGATCGCCGGTGAATCCCCAGGAATTGGCCATCATGCAGTACGATCCGATCCCCTCCCCCCCACCATCGGTGTCGTAAAGGTCGGGGAGTCCAATGAAGTGCCCGGTTTCGTGAGCGATCACGCCGATGCGTCCGGGGGCCGACCCCGAAGTGCCCCAAAGTCCGGGGCTGACATGGTAGTCTCGCACCCGGACGCCTTCGTTGGAGACCCAATCGGGACTAATTGACCAACGGTGGGACCAAATGCGGCTGGTGTAATTGGTGCCATCGGCGTCTGTTCCGCCCCATTCAGCGCCGTAACCCGAGTGGATGAAGGCGATGGCGTCGACGTAACCGTCGCCGTCCTCGTCGAATTGAGAAAAGTTAATCGAAGCATCGGCCAGGGTGAGTGCGTCTCTGATCGCCTGCCAGAACTGCGTGGTCAAGCCCGAATTCCCACCGGCATAGGTTTGTTCGCTCTGCGGAAGGTTTACCCACCCGAAGACGCTGGAGTCCAGCGTCATCTGGCCGTAGGAGTTCTCCAAATAAAGGTCTCGCACGCTGCCGGTCGGGGCGAGAGTGTGCGGTCCCGGGTTGTTGAAGATGGTGTCAATGTTTGCGTTCGAAGGCAGTGTTCTCGCGAGGTGATTACTGAAGCGCATCATGACGACGACGTTTTTTACGGTTCCCACAGCGGGCGGCTGGGCCGCCACGGCAGCACCTCCTTGGTTTTCCTCCGTCGCCAAGGCTTGGGCCCGTCTCTGGTTTCGCACTTCAAGGGGAGGAAGAACCCCGGGCTTCAACCCGGCCGCGACGGGATCGTCAATCCCAACCTTCAATACACTTGGCGCAAGGTTGGATTGAGCATCGAGCGTGGCGTAGACGACGACCCCGTTTGCGTCACGCATGACCGTGTATCCGGCGGCGTCCTCCTCCCAATGGAAAAACTCATCTCCCCGGATGCGCATCGTAACGATCGTTCCGTCGGGCTGGGTCACCGAATAGGGATGCGGGCTGGCGGGCATGGCGTTCACAAAGCTTGCGATTGGGCAGGATCCAAAAACGAACAAAGCGACGCCAAAGGCCCAACAGGCCGGGCGCGGATTAGTCGACGGAATGACCGTCAACTTCTGCTTAACACAACAGAGCATGGTGATCCTCACAAATGCGATTAACGATGGTTCAGTCCCGCCTTTACTGGATGAACTTATCCAAATTAGTGGAAAAACGCAATGGCCCGATTTGCCCTGATTTCATAGGTTTGAGGCCATAGGTTTTTAATAGATTATTTTTTTGTTGACATGGCGAAGATGGGTATTATGATGCCCCGGTTGTTGAACGATGTTTTACCCTTTTTTGACAGGAGGTCACCAACATGCGGCGGAACGCCGTCACCCTACTGGCATCCCTTTTCGTGGTTTCGATGTTGACCGGCTGCAGCCTCTTTGGGGGCAAGAAAAAGGACGCAATGGCGGACGTCTATGATCCGATGTCCGAAACGGCTGCTCCGGTGGATAACTATCCGGCGTACCCGTCCGGCGACATTTATTCCGGTGGTACTTCGGGATCGCGGTATCACACGGTCCAGAAGAAGGAGACGCTCTACAGTCTCGCTCGGCAGTATTACAATGATCAGTCGCGGTGGAAAGATATTTACGAGGCGAACCGCGCGGAAATAGGCGATCCGAACCGGATACGCGTCGGGCAGCGGCTCGTCATTCCGTAGATCGGCGGCCCGTCGACAAGGCTTTCCCAAGCCCGCAACGGTCGCGAAACGCCTCGTGTCGAGGGGATCGTTCCACCGGACGGGGATAGTGCCCGGTGAACGGTATTGTTTCGCTCGATACCGAGGTGCAGTTCGTCCGCGGCGTCGGTCCGTTTCGTGCGCAACAGTTTGCTCAACTGGGTGTGCGCACGGTCGGCGACCTGCTCGAGCACTTTCCTTTTCGTCATGCGCTTAACCCGCGTTCAACGGCAATCGGCGATCTGGAATGCGGGGTCGTCGCCACCGTTGTGGGCGAGCTTCGAAGCATCCGCAACTCCGGGCCACTCGATCGACAGACGGTGTCGGCCGACGTCGTCGACGGCACGGGGCGCTGTCGGGCGCGCTGGTTCAACTCGTCGTATCTTCTCGACCGACTGGTCGGCGGGCAGGTCGTTCGGGTCACGGGGAAGGTCGAGTTGCGGGGCTATCTCGCGTCGTTCACCAACCCGGAATTGACGCCGATCGACGAGAACAACATTGACCCACTCGCTAACGATCACGACCGCCACGAGCCCGTATACCCAGCCACCGCGAAGCTCCCCAGCCGTCAAATTCAACGCATCCTTAACGAGGTCCTTGACCGGGGTGCGGAGGCGATTTGCGACTTCGTGCCGGAGGCGATCCGAACTCGCCGCAAGTTACCGCCCCGCCGGACCGCGATTCTCCGCTACCACAGACCTACTTCGTTGGACGACGTTCCGGTTGCTCGGCGGAGGCTTGCGTATGACGAATTCCTGTTGTGCCAGCTCGGTTTCCAGTTCAGCCGCCGCCGAAAAGCAGCCCCGGCCGCGAGGCCGATCGTGGTCGATGAAAAAATGGACGAGCGGATTCGCAAACGATTTCCGTTTGTTCTGACCGGCGGGCAGGACCGGGCCGTCGCGGAAATCCGGTCCGACCTTTCCAAGCCCGAACCGATGAACCGCCTTCTACAGGCCGAAGTCGGCGCCGGCAAGACCGCGGTCGCGGCGTATGCGGCACTGGCCGCCGTCGCCAACCGCAGGCAAGCGGCCTTGGTGGCGCCGACCGAAGTGCTCGCCGGTCAACACTATGCGAAGATTCAGCGGTACCTACAAGGAAGCCGCGTGCGTTTGGAATACCTCGCGGGATCGACCGCGAAGAGACGTCGGCCTTCGCTTTTGCGGGCACTCAAAAGCGGAGAGGTCGATTGGGTCATCGGCACGCACGCGCTCTTTGAACACGACGTCGGCTTCGCGGATCTGGGGTTGGTCATCATCGACGAACAGCACAAGTTCGGCGTGGCCCAACGTGCGGCGCTTCGACGCAAAGGCGTCGCCCCGCACGTGTTGGTGTTGACGGCCACCCCCATCCCGCGAACATTGGCCATGACCGCCTTCGGGGACTTGGACGTTTCCACCATCGGCGGAATCCTTCCCGGTCGGCAACCCGTGGTCACGCGGCTCGTCCCGCGCGAGAAAACAGTCGCGGCCTGGGAGTTCATGCGCTCGCGCTTGAATCGCGGGGAGCAAGCCTACATCGTGTATCCGCTGGTGGAGGAATCGGACGCGCTCCCGCTCAAGGCGGCCGCAGCCGAGGTCGAGCGCCTCTCGCGAACGACGCTCCTGGGGTGTCGCGTGGCGTTGCTCCATGGGCGGATGAAACCTGCGGAGAAGGACGCCGTGATGAAGCGTTTTCGGTCCGGGGAAGTACAGGCATTGGTCTCGACCACGGTGATCGAAGTCGGCGTCGATGTCGCCAACGCGACGGTCATGGCCGTCCAACATGCCGAGCGCTACGGGCTCAGTCAGTTGCACCAGCTTCGTGGACGGATCGGCCGGGGGTCGAAAAAATCCTATTGCCTTTTGTTCACCGAATCCTGGAGCGAACCATCACTCGCTCGATTGCGAATCCTTTGCGAGACCGCGGACGGTTTTCGGATCGCCGAGGAGGACCTACGGCTTCGCGGCCCCGGCGAGCTTCTGGGGGCGCGCCAACACGGCCTGCCCGCCTTCAAAGTCGCCGACGTGATCAACGACTTGGAGTTGCTGGTCCAGGCCCGTGACGACGCTGCGTCGATACTTCGCGGCGACGCAGACCTGTCGGACCCTCGGCACACTTCATTACGGAGCGAACTAATGCGGCGATATGGTCGAGCGCTCAATCTTATCGACGTCGCGTAACCCCGCCCGGAAAATATCGGAATCATCCTGCAAAGTTGAATTCGCCCCCTTGCGGCGATAGGATAAGGAAAGGTCAGGGGGAAGGGACGTCTCGTGATTGGTTACCGGACTCTCGTCGTTGTCATCGCAATCGCCACCGGGGCGGCCATCCTTCCCGCAGCCATCGCTTCCAAAGCCGGGGCTGAAGCGGGGTACTCGGGTGGTCCGGCCGGATTCGCGCAGAACTGCACCGCCTGCCACGACGTCTGCATATATGTGAATCAAGAATGCCGGTTTAATGAAGGCCCGGGTCGGGTCGAACTGTTCGGCGTTCCTCAACGCTACCGCTCCGGCGTCGTCTACGACTTGATCGTCCGAGTCACCGATCCCGAACAGAAGGGCGCGGGCTTTGAGATCAGCGCCGAGAGCGGTGCGGGCCACGTAGGCGACTTCGTTTTGCTAGACGCCATCCTTACCCGTTTTTCGGAGGGCGGCAGCACGGGCGACTACGTCACGCACACTCGCGACGGGGTTGACGATTCCATCACCAACTGGACGGCCAACCTCGGCTCATACGAGTTTGACCTTGCTTGGCGAGCGCCGCTGGTCGACGCGGGCACATTCACGTTTTTCACCGCGGGCAACGCGATCAACGACGGCCAAGCCAATAACGGCGACCGGTATTACGCGGATTATGCAACCATCGGGTTTGCCCGTCCCGGCGACGCCGACGGTGACGCCGACGTTGATCTGTGGGATCTCGCGGATTTTCAAAGGTGTTTCAACGGTACGGACCCGGCCTCCGGCGCAGGATGTGAGTATGTGGACTTCGACGATGACGGGGCGGTGTCACTCGAAGACCTCGCGGCCTGGGTAAACGTCCGCACCGGTCCCACGGCCGTGCAGCCGGCGGGATTCGTCCTCGCCGACGCCGTCCGCGGCGGAATGCTTTACGATCGCTGGTGGATGGTGAACGGGGCGCCTCAACCTATCGGCGATCATCCGTTGTGGCAGCAGCGTCCCGACCAGAAGAGCAACACCGCAATGGGGTCAGCCACGTGGCGTTGTAAGGAGTGCCACGGATGGGATTACAAAGGCGTCGACGGTGACTATGGCACCGGCTCGCACCGCACCGGGTTTCCCGGTGTGTTCGGCATGGCGTTAACCCCACGACAGTTATTCGATTTGCTCAAGGCCGATCCGGCGACGGAACCCAACGGCCACAACATGGTCGCCTATGGAATGTCCGCGAGAGATCTTTGGGACGTGGTGAAATTCACGTCGGTAGGTGTGGTCGATACCGATGTCCACATCGATGCGGAAGGTTTGTTTAATGGCGGCTTCGACGACGGCAACATCAACTACAATACCGTCTGCGCGTCGTGCCACGGGGCGGACGGCACCTTGATCAATTTCGGCACCATTCCCGTGCCCAGCTACGTCGGCACCGTCGCCAATACAAACCCCTGGGAATTCCTGCACAAAGTTCGCTTCGGTCACCCTGGGTCATCGATGCCGGCGACCGATCTACTCCGCTGGAACGTGCAAAACGCCGCCGACATCGGCATCTACGCGGCCAGCCTTCCGCGATAACCCTTTCCGAGCTCGGGGTTTTCCGGTCCAATCGATTGGGATATGATTCACCCGACGTACCGATAGGCCGGTCCGTAGACTATTACTTGTTGCTCTCGAAAGGAGTACGCGATGAAAGTTCGTAACTTGTTTGTTGGGGCGGCGTTCTGCGCCGTGACCGCGACGTGGAACAGCGCGGTTTATTCACAGACCAAGGATGAAAAGAAGCCGGAGGCGGCCAAGCCCGCGGCGGCCGCTCAGCCCCCCGCGGCGAAACCGGCGGACAAACCCGCTACCGCCGCTCCGCCGACCACCGCGAAACCGGCCGGCGAAAAGCCCGCCGCCGGAGGCGACGAGATGGCGAAAATGATGGAGGTTTGGAAGAAGGCGGCGACTCCCGGCGAGTTCCATGCAAAACTGAACCCGTTGGCGGGGAAATGGACCTTCATCACCAAGGCTCGGATGAGCCCGGAACAGCCGTGGGACGAGTCGACGGGTAAGGCCGAGTACAGGTGGGGGCTTGGCAAGCGGGTCCTCTATCATGACGTCAAGGCCGATCCCGGCCCGCTCGATGACATGATGGGAGCCCCCTTCGAGGGCTTCGGTATGTCGGGGTACGACAACACCGGGAGGAAGTACTACAACGTCTGGACCGACAACATGGGAACCGGCGTGATGATGAGCACGGGCACGGTTGACTCCAGCGGCAAGACGTTTACCTACAGCGGCGAGTACGACGATCCCATATTCGGGAAGAAATCCGTGAAGTCCGTGCTCAAGATCGCCGGCGACGACAAGGTCGTTTTCGAAATGTACGACAAGGGTCCCGACGGCAAGGAGTTCATGAATCTCGAGGTCACGTACGCTCGACAGAAGTAACGGGTCAAGGCACGCGACCGAGGATCCGGTCGGCCATCAAAGATGAACGGCCCGCACGCTGTCCAACGGCGTGCGGGCCGTCATTCTTTTTGGTACCTTGGATTAGATTGATCGGGGGGGCGGCGGGCGCCCGGCGCCACGGGCGGCTTGTCCGCCAGTGTTCTCCGCCGTCCCGGCGTAATGCACGCATGACGCCGGAAGGGAGTTACGGTGAACTATTACGAAGTCTGGTTCAACCTTGCGGATACGCACAAAGACCTGGAGTTCGCCCGCGCGCTGGACGATTACCTCGGCCATCTCGCCCGCGAAGGGTTGATCGCCGGGTACCGGTTGACTCGCCGCAAGCTTGGTTTTGGGCCCAGCGAGCTGGGTGAGTTCCATGTGGCCATCTCCGCGCTATCCCTCGCCCAATTGGACGAAGCCTTCGGCGCCGTCGCCCCGCGCAGCGGCGAACTGGAGCGGCTCCACGCTCGCGTTTACTCCGCGATCAGCGATGCTCGCTTCGCGCTCTACCGCGACTTTCCCGACCCGCAGCGCATCGCCTCAACGGTCGCAAGTGACGGTTCGTCTGCCGGACAGCCGGCCCCGTTATCATGACCGGAGTGCATGCGTTCAATGAACGAAGGCAAATACCAAGAAAACGGGCGTAGCCAGCCCCAACGAAGCGACGATCGGGTTGCGTGCGTATCACTTCCGCTTGAGCGAGGTGCTCGTAGTCCCATAAGAGCACCGGCCGAGGGCGCCGCGAAGCGCCTACGGCCGGTCTACGCCCCTTCCCCATTCGGAAAGCACGCGATCAAGTAAGCTCGACCTTGTCGATCGACCCGATACCTCACGCCCTAAGAGCGCCCGTGGTGCGTTTGGGGATGCACACGTCCGTCGTTTTCTAAGAATCGAAGCTTCGCCTGCGTCCGCGTCCCATACCTGGTGCTTTTTTCAACACCTCAACCGTCGGAAATTTATCGCGCCAAAGAACGCCGCGACGCCTTCCTGGTCCAGACAATGAACTTTAAGATACGCAGAGCCGTCGGCCAAACGATTGACCGGCGGATGTCGTCCCTCGACGACGCCCGCTAATCGAAGATCGTCGAAATCGTCGGATCGAGAAGGGGCGATCCCTGTAAGTTGCTTGTCCTCTCCGGCAGCAGGGTCAAACCTTGTGCGCCTAGCAGCAAGAGCATACTTCGGCTATTCCCGAGGCGCCGGGATTGACAATGCAACCCATTGTGAATTACTGCGCGACTGTTGCATGATCCTGGCGCGGGTTATACTCGCCCGCTTGAATGTAAGGAAAGTAGAATGAACCTGCTCGATGCACCGTTCAAACAGGCGCTGCTTGCGCGCGTACGGCGGATACCGATTTTTGATACGCTCGGCATGCGCGTCGAGGATTTCCAAAAGGGCTACTGCAAGGCCGTTGTTCCGCACGATATCCGTTACGATGGGGTCTATGAGTCTTTTCACGGCGGGTTGCTGATGACCGCCGCGGACAGCATCGCCTGTTTTGCGATCATGACCCAGACCGGCCCCGATGAGCTTCTCACCACGACGGACATGAACATCCGCTTTCTCGCTCCGTGCCTGACGGACGTGACGGTGGTTGCGAGAGTCATCAAACTGGGTCGCAGGCTATGCCCGGTCGCCATTGATCTGTTTGACGCCAAAGGAACGCAAGTCGCGGTCGCCCAAGTGACGTATATGCGACTCAGCGGGGAGCGGGATCGCCGTTGAAGCATACATTCTTTGGCGGGCAAAGCCTGCCCTACTAAGGAGACGATGGGATGTCCAGTGACGGCGGTTGGTATTACGCAAAAAACGGTGAGACGGTCGGGCCGATGTCGCGGGAGGAGCTGATTAAGGTGATCCCGGCGGCCGAGGGACCCGCGACAATGGTGTGGGGGCCTGGGGTTAACGAATGGACCGAGGCTCGGCACGTCGCATCGCTTGGATCGGGCGCGGCACGCACCGATGCCCCGCCGCGTCCGCCAACCGGTCGCCGTGCGGATGATATCGACTACGAAATCTTCGGCGACGACATGCAATTCGTGGAGGTCACGCTCGACCCCGGCGAAGTCGTCGTGGCGGAGGCCGGGGGCATGATGTACATGTCACAGGGCATCGAAATGCAGACCGTCTTCGGCGATCCGAGCAAGGAGCAAGGCTTCCTCGGCAAACTCTTCGATGCGGGCAAGCGGATGGTGACGGGCGAATCGCTGTTCCTGACTACGTTTGGATCGGTCAGCAACAAGCGGGAACAGGTCGCCTTCGCGTCCCCCTATCCGGGCAAGATCATCCCCATGCACCTCGACGAGCTCGGCGGCGAGTTGATCTGTCAGAAGGACGCATTCCTCTGCGCCGCACGCGGCGTACAGATCGGCATTGCGTTTCAGAAGAAAATCCTCGCCGGATTGTTCGGCGGCGAGGGATTCATCTTGCAGCGGCTGACGGGCGACGGCATCGCGTTCGTTCACGCCGGCGGGACGATTCACCGCCGCGAGCTTGCTTCCGGCGAGGTTTTTCGGCTCGATACGGGATGCCTCGTCGCCCTGCAACCGTCCGTGGATTATGACATCCAGGTCACCGGCGGGATCAAGAATTCGATCTTCGGCGGCGAGGGGTTATTCCTGGCGACGCTCCGCGGGCCGGGGACGATCTGGGTCCAGTCGCTTCCGTTCACGCGACTGGCCGGGCGAATCCTCGCCAACCTCGGACCACGCGGCGGGAAGGATGAGGGGTCGCTGATCGGCAAACTCTCCAACGTGTTCGAGAGTCGCCGTTAAGACTTGCCTGCGTAGGCGCGTTCCAGTATAGGTAGCCCCCCACACCGCCCCACCGTTGGGCGTACAAGGGGCGTTGGTGACTTAAGTCCGGCGGCGTACCCAAGTGGACTAAGGGGACGGATTGCAAATCCGTTATTCGTGGGTTCGAATCCCACCGCCGCCTGTGTGACGATTGGAATTCGGGCGCCGGAGTTGGACGCGGGGTTGGGGTGGCTGAACACCGATCGCCCGCTTCGCATCCAAGGTGAGCTGTGCGGGCAGGTCGTGGTTCTGGACTTTTGGACCTACTGCTGCATCAACTGCATGCACATTCTGCCGGACCTCGCGTATCTCGAGCACAAGTATCGCAACGAGCCGGTTACGTTCATCGGCGTGCACAGCGCGAAGTTCACCAATGAGGCCTCACGGGAGACGATCCGCGCGGCGATCTTGCGGTATGAGATTCAACATCCGGTCGTCATCGACGACGACATGAAGATTTGGCGCAGCTACGCGGTGCGGAGCTGGCCGACGGTGGTGGTGATCGATGCCCGCGGCTGCGTGATCTCCACCGCTGCGGGCGAGGGTAACCGAGAGGTAATCGACCAAGCGATCGTCCAGGCGCTCGAGCAGGGTCGCGCCGCGGGCACGCTCGCCGCCGGTCCTATGACGTTGCGCAAGGAGGCGAGTGTTCGCGCTGTGTCAGGACTTGCGTTCCCAGGTAAAGTGCTCGCCGACGTTGAATCCAAACGCCTTTTCGTGGCCGATTCGAGCCACAACCGTATAGTGACCGCCGAGCTGCCGGATTCTATCGGTACCGCGCGGGTGATTCGCGTCATTGGATCGGGCCGAGTCGGGGCCGAGGATGGCCCGAGCGACAGAGCGTCGTTCAATCATCCGCAGGGTCTAGCAACCGGGCACGGGAAACTCTACGTCGCCGACACCGAGAACCATCTCATTCGCAGGATCGACCTTGAGTCGTTCGATGTGACCACAGTCGTGGGCACGGGGAAGATGGACAACGATCGATCAGGCGGCGGCAAAGGGACGCAGCAGGGCCTAAACTCGCCGTGGGACCTCGTGCTTGAGGGTATGACCCTGTACGTGGCCATGGCAGGCGCGCACCAGATTTGGCGGATTGATCTTCCCATCGGATTCGCACGCGCGCTCGCCGGTTCGGGGCGTGAGAACATCGTCGATGGTCCGGCGGAGACGGCCGCGCTCGCTCAGCCGTCGGGCATTTGCAGTCTAGGCGGCAACTTGTATTTCGCCGACAGCGAGGTCAGCGCTATTCGCGGCATCGACATGGCCGCCGAACGCGTCTTCACCGTAATTGGCGAGGGACTGTTCTCGTTCGGCGACGTCGATGGAACGCACCCGAAAGCGAGACTGCAACATCCCCTGGGCGTGGCGGCGTCAGCCAAGGCACCCTTGAGTGCCTTGGCGAGAGATCATTGCGCACAGCGGTCGTTGCTCGTCGCCGACACCTACAACCACAAGATCAAAGTCGTCGATCCGGGCGGACGTTCCGTGCGTACGCTTTATGGAACAGGAAGTCCGGGGGCCGCAACTCCCGACGGCAAGGTCGCTTTCTTTGAACCCGGCGGATTGTCTGTCGCGGGCGACGATCTGTACATTGCCGACACCAACAACCATCGCGTCGTGCGGATCAACCTGACCACGGGCAAGTGGCAGGAGATTGTTTTCGATGGGCTGTCCGCTCCGTCGACGTTGGAGCCTGCGACCAGTGATGCGGTCCGCCTTGATCCTGTATTGATCGCGGCCGGGCGCGATATCGAACTCGTGCTGGACATTCAGTTGCCTCCGAACGCTCATCTAAACGATGAAGCGCCTTGGTCGGTGCGGGTGACCTCGAACGGGACGACGCTCGTTCAACGGACGGGGAAGTCCGACGCAATGCCGCTCATCGTCCGAATCCCTGCTTCTTCTGTGGCGACGGATAGTCCGTGGGAGGTCGGCGCAGCGTTTGCCTACTGCACGGAAACCGATCGCGGGGCATGCATTCCTAAGAGACTCGCCTGGACCATTCCCGTTCGCGCCGGCGGCAAAACGTCGCGGATCACCATTCACTGATCGCCGGTCTCGCAAAGGCGTATACAATGCGTCGATGAGTGTGAAGCCGACCAGGGGCAGCGCGGGCGGCGTCGTGCTCATCCTGCTGACGCTGCTGGGGTGGTCCAGCGTCCCGCTTTTCCTGAAATACCTCACCGCGTATATCGACGCCTGGACGGCCAATGGGTGGCGCTATGGAATCTCGGCGCTCTTTTGGGCGCCGGTATTGGTATGGGGCGCGTGGCGGCGTACGCTCCCTGCCGGACTTTGGCGAGCGGCACTCGTGCCGAGCCTTTTCAACATCGCCGCTCAGACCTGTTTCGCGTGGGCGCCCTACTACATCAATCCCGGGCTGATCACCTTCCTTCTGCGGTTGCAGATTGTTTTCGTCGCCCTCGGCGTATACCTGCTGTTTCCCGCGGAGCGGCCGGTCCTGCGTTCACCAACTTATGTCCTCGGCGTTTTGATTGTGTTTTGCGGATTACTGGGATTGTGCTTTCTCGGAGAGACTCTACCGCGCGGGGCAACCGCGTTGGGCGTCGGGCTGGCGATTACCGCGGGGGTTCTCTACGGCGGCTACTCGCTGGCCGTTCGACGCTACGTGCATGATATCAACCCCGTCGTCGCTTTCGCGGCGATCAGCCTCTATACCGCGATCGGAGTCGTTGGCGTGATGCTGGTGAAGGCACGGGGCCACGGTGCGGTTGCTTGGTCGCTCACTTGGGGCCAGTTTGGGATGTTGGTTGCCTCGGCGTTCGCGGGCATCGCCATTACCCACGTAACGTACTATTCGGCCATCGCCCGCATCGGCGTCGCCCTCTCCTCCGGGGTGATCTTGTTGCAGCCTTTTATAACCAGTACGTGTTCGTATTTCCTTTTCGGCGAGCGGCTGACCGTCGGCCAATGGCTGAGCGGTCTGACGGCCATGGTCGGAGCGGTGATCATGCTCAACACTCGGCGGCCACTACCCAAGCAGACGCCTTTTCCACCGCCACCTGACCAGCGCGGCACGTGAATTGCTAGGGATTAAGGGGACTTATTCTGCGCATTGAAAGGACGGTGCCCCGTGTTGTCTCTTCGAACGTTTCATTTGGTGTTCATCCTCATCGCCATGGTAATGGCCGATATGTTCGGGGCCTGGGCCGTCTGGGACCATTCCCGGACCCGCGAACCAACAACCCTGGTGTGGGGCGTCCTGAGCTTCCTCGCCGGGTTCGCGCTGATCGGCTACGGTCTCTGGGTCGTCCGCAAGTTCGACCGGGCGAAGATCGAGTAAACGTCACCCGATCCGCGGGCTAGGATATTACGATTGTGTTCGCGGACTTCGGAGCTACACGGGCAACGACGGCCGCGGCGCGGGTGTGGCGTTTTCGGAGAGCGGCCACGAGCGCATCGGCGCGGTCGCGCGCGACGGCGAGAAGTAGTCCGCCGGAGGTTTGAGCGTCGGCAAGCACTTTGACCAGCGTCTCATCGACGTTCTTCGAAGCCAACCGTTCGCCCAGGTATTCGAGATTAGACCCCGCCGCACGGGTCACCGTGCCGCCGCGGGCGAGTTCCAGCGAGCGGGCCATGAGCGGGACGCACTTGGCGTCGATCTCGATGGTGACGCCGCTCGCTTCGGCCATTTCGTGGGCGTGGCCGATCAGGCCGAACCCGGTGATGTCGGTCGCGGCGTGGACGCCGACTTCCAAGGCCGCTTCGCAAGCGCCGCGGTTCAGGTCGGTCATCACGTCGATCGCCTCGGCGAGATCCGATTCCAAGATTAAATTCTTTTTGGCCGCCGTTGTGAGTATGCCGCTACCGATCGGTTTGGTGAGTACGAGCACGTCGCCGACCTTGGCCCCGCCGTTGGTAAGGATGCGATCGGGGTGGACCAGGCCGGTGACGGACAAACCGAATTTGATCTCGCTGTCCCTCACGCTGTGCCCGCCGGCCACTACCGCCCCCGCGGCGGCGACGCGTTCTGCCCCGCCGCGCAGGATTTCGCCGAGAATATCGACGGGCAAATCCTCGTCAGGAAACCCCACGATGTTGAGCACGGCAAGCGCTCGCCCGCCCATGGCGTAAATGTCGGAGAGGCTGTTGGCCGCGGCGATGCGCCCGAACTCGAAGGGGTCGTCCACCAGCGGCGGGAAGAAGTCCACGGTCAATACGATGGCCGTCGACGCATCGAGTTTGTAGACGCCCGCGTCGTCGAAATGGTCCGCCCCTACGAGCAGGTTCGGATCGGCGGTTCTAGGCATGTTGCGCACGACGTGCGCCAAGGCCCCCATGGGGAGCTTGCCGGCTCAGCCCGCGCAGCTTGCGTAGTCGGTCAGTCGAATCTTTCGCGATTCAGTCATTCCTGCAAGTCTATCGGTGGCTTCCATCGGCGTCCACTGATTGACGCTACTGTGAGGGACACCTTCCCTGTCTGGGCAGCATTGGTTTAGCTCACAACGTGTTCATGAAAGTCGAAGCAAAGTAACTCAAATGCACGGAACTCTCCGACTTTGGGAAATGCGGTCGGGCGAAGTTTCTGATTAGTCTTTCGCACGAGCCTCTCCAGAAGTCGATTGAGTTGAGAGTCAAAGGTGAGTAGAATAGGAGGGTTAACAGCGCAGCCACCAAAATGCAGCTTGCGGCGAACAAATGGCGGGATCGAAGGAGGGAACAGGATGTTGAACATGATTGCGCGCTTGAGATCGATCGCTTTCGGGTTGGGCGTTCTCACCGCCGGGTCTATCGTTGAGTCTTCCGTCCTTTCACTTAAGGCGGTCAAGAAAAACGACGTCGCGATCCCACCAACGAACATCCTCTCCGTACTCGGGAACGATACGGTCGAGGTCGAGTTTTACCTTTCGGATTGGGCCAACGACTTTCCAGCCTCTGTTCCCAATCATGTGCGCACCTTTCAGTTGCAACTCGATTGGTCGACGCTCGTCAGTCCCGATTCTGGAACCGCACTGCCGATGGGCTGGTGCGCGCCGGTGGATAGGATAAACTGCACGGCGTCCGCTCAGTGTCCACCCACGTTTCCGAACTGCGTGAACAGCCCCTCTGTGTATGGATGCACCTGCGCTGGGCATGATCCGACCCTAGGAGTGGGCATTACTGAGTCGCGAACGGACTTCCTGCTTAACGGATATGATACGCAGTTCGCAATCGACACGTCAGCCCTTGGATTTCGATACTTTGCGTTCGCAAGCGAAAACGTTGGAGTGCCGGACACGGGAGTGCCTCGTTATCTCGGGACCTTGGTCCTAGTCGTTTCCCCGGACGCCTGCGGTACGTTCACCATCAACTTCGTCAATCATTTCACGGCAACATTCATCGCTAACGCTACTCCCAAGGCGTATATTTTGTTGCCTAGTTTTCAGCCGCTGCTTCTTACGGTCAGCGAAGGACCTGATCCAAGCTGCCATGACGGCAAAGACAACGATTGCGATACCCTTTCCGATTGCGACGACCCGGACTGCGGCTTGGAACCGGCGTGCATGGGAGTCATCCCAACGGTCTCCGTGTGGGGCCTGGTAATCCTGACGCTCCTCTTGCTGACTGGTGCGAAAGTCTACTTCGGTCATCAACCCGGGCGGGCGGACACCGGGTGACGTTGCGGACCAAGCAATGCGTGTATCCTCCATCACGATACACGCGTAAGGCCGTGCGTCATCTCACGGGGTCTACGATCCACAAAAGCAGCTTGTATTTGAACCGCACGCCCGTTATCCTATTACAAGCTTGCCCGCGGGGGCTGGGGGTTCCTTCACAAAGCATCGGTGGGGGTTGGTTATGACTCGATCGCTGCCGCAGTGGTGCGTGGTCGCCGGCGTAGTCGTGTTAGGTCTTGGAATCGCGCCTCGAAACACAGGGGCAGCGGACCCGGCGCCGGTCTCAGACGACGGCCTATGGCTGGCGGTGCACGATTTGCCGCAGCTCGCCGAAGACGACGTGTCGGTGCGGCCACGGCAGTTCCGCGGGTTCCGCCTGGATCCGGAAGCGCTGGTTGGCACGCTTGCGCAAGCCCCCAAGGAATTCAGCGCCCAGGCCATGCGTGCCCCGCAGATGTTTACACTCCCGACTCCCGACGGGGTCTTTTCGCGATTCATCATCGAGGAATCGCCGATCATGGAGCCGGAACTGGCCGCTAAGTTTCCGGAGATTAGGACGTACATCGGGCGCGGCATCGACGATCCGAGCGCCGGCCTGCGTTGCGATTGGACGCCTGCGGGCTTTCACGCACAAGTTCTATCCCCCAGCGGTGCATTCTACATCGACCCGTATCAGCGCGACGACGTCCGGTTGTATGTTAGTTATTACAAGCGAGACGCCGGCCGTCCCGCGAACCCATTCGAGTGTTTGACGCCTTCAGGCGACGCCCTTGAGCAGCGGATCGCTGCGAACATCGCAGTCGTGCCGAGCGGCGATACGTTGCGGACTTACCGATTGGCCTGTGCGGCGACGGGTGAATACACCCAATTCCACGGCGGCACGGTGGCCGCCGGGCTTGCCGCCGTCGTCACCGCGGTCAACCGCGTCACCGGTATCTATGAAACCGAGCTTGCCATTCGCATGGTTCTTGTGGCGAACAACAACCTCATCGTCTATACCAACGGCGGCACCGATCCCTACACCAACTCCAACGGGAGTACGATGCTCAGCCAGAACCAAACAAACCTCGACGCGGTCATCGGCAGCGGCAATTACGACATCGGCCACGTGTTCAGCACGGGGGGCGGCGGGATTGCGGGAATACGCGTGGTTTGTCGCGCGAATCAAAAAGCCCTGGGCGTCACCGGCGCGGGAAGCCCCATCGGCGATCCGTTTTATGTCGATTACGTTGCCCACGAAATGGGTCATCAATTCGGCGGCAATCATTCCTTCAACGGGACGCGAGGGAGCTGCGCCGGGAACCGCAACGGTTCGGCGGCTTATGAACCCGGAAGCGGATCGACGATCATGGCCTACGCGGGCATCTGCGGTTTGGACGACCTCCAGTCCAACAGCGATCCGTACTTCCATTTCGTCAGTTTCGACGAGATTCGCACCTACGTCACCGCCGGCAACGGCAACACCTGTCCGGCGGTCACCAGTACCGGAAACAATGCTCCGACGGTGAGCGCGGGGGCGGATTACTCGGTCCCCCAGGGAACTCCATTTACCCTGACCGCGTCGGGCGACGATCCGGACGGCGATTCCCTGGCTTTCTGCTGGGAACAACGTGATCTCGGGCCTGCGTCGACGCTGCAGGCGCCTGATGACGGACTGATTCCTTTGTTCCGATCGCACAATCCGACGGTCAGCCTTTCGCGCACGTTTCCGAAGCTGTCGAGCATTCTCAGCAATTCACCGTCGCTGGGCGAGAAATTGCCAACGCAAAACCGGACCATGGACTTTCGCGTCTCGGCACGGGACAACGTGGCCGGCGGCGGCGGTGTGGCAGCCGACGATATGCAAGTGTTTGTCATTGCGTCCGCGGGTCCGTTTCGGGTCACGTTTCCAGACGTGGCCATGACCGTTTCCGGCGGTATCAACGTCACTTGGGATGTAGCCGCCACCGACGCACCCCCGATCAGTGCGACATCCGTCAATATTCTCTTATCCGTCGACGGTGGGCAGACCTTCACCTTCCTGCTCGAAAGCGGTACGCCCAACGACGGCGCGGAGACCGTATTACTGCCCGACTTGTTTACTCCCGCGGGGCGGATCAAAGTGGAGGGCGCCGGCAATGTTTTCTTCGATATCTCCAACAGCAATTTCACCATCGCCGCCTGTGCGGGGTTGGCCGCCGCACAGCCGGAACCGAAGGCAATCTTAAAAAGTCGATACCTATCGCTCGCGCCGAGCAACACCGGGCTCGTGACCGCAATGCGCATGATCCTGACGAACTTGCCTTCGCCGTTTTCGGACTTCAACGGCCAAATCCGGTGGGTCGGACCTCCGCAATTGTTCGCCGAAGGCCCTGGATCGGCCGTCACGTATTACGCTTCGTTGCTGCAATGTGAACCGCACTACGCGGACTGGGGCGCCATCGGTCTTTTGCATGTTTACGGACCGGAAGTGGTTTCCGGAGCAGACTACGAATTCGCTGCGGTACAGTGCGATCCATCCGTGGAATCCAACTTCTCCGCGCCGCTGTTGGCGTCGACCGGTCGATGGGGCGACGTCGCGGAACCGTTCCATGAGGACTCGCCGTCGACGCAGCCGGATGCCCTGGATGTGGTGGGGATGGTGAGCAAATTCAAGGGCGTTCCGGGTGCCCCGATCATGGCGCGGGCCGACTTATACCCCAACACCCCCGATCAAGAGATCAACGCCCTGGACATCACCCTCTGCGTGGACGCCATTAAGGGCGCTGCTTACCCCTTCGCTGGACCAGTTGATTGCCCTCCATAGGGTTTGGGCGCTAGGCCGTTGAACTCAAAGCAAGTCATGCGAAGTGCGCCGCTGCGGTTCTGATGACGGACCGTCAATTTGCCCGCAAGTCCAGGGTTGGCACTGCTGCTGCGTGGCGAAGTACCAACCGCCCTGCTCTTGGCAACACCCTTGGCTCATTACAATGCAGGGTCCGTCCTCGGTAGGACAACTCGCCCTTGCCGTCGGGCGGGTACGGCGACGTGTCGACCGCGTCCTCCACATTGGAGCCATCGGGATCGGCTCGAAGAATCTTGTGGTGCACGTTGTAGGGGGGCTGGGTCCCCTCGTAGAAAGTCTCAGCCCAATAGATCTTCTGAGCGTAGGCCGCGAACGCGAAACCAACAACAACGATGACGCAAACGACTCGCTTCAACATGGTTGTCCTCCCGATGAGAGAGACCCCCGTTCGCTACGATACGCTTCCTTCCGTCGAACTGGCGCTAGATGCCGATTATATTCGCAATCTCCGTGCCACCGGCCCGCAAGGCACTCAATTGGCCCGGGAAAACTCAATTGACACGCCGGACGCGGGTTCTATGCTGGTTGCGTTGGTGCGCCCGCGCCTAAAGGTTGGCAAAGACGCGTGGGCCGCGGCGGATGTGGCGGAATTGGCAGACGCGCTGGTTTCAGGTACCAGTGGGGGCAACTCCATGGAGGTTCGACTCCTCTCATCCGCATTACTACGAGGCACGAATGCACAAAGGAACGAAGGCATTAGGCATTAGGCACAAAGGCACGAAGAGAAAACGGGAAACAATGGCGCCACTGCTCTGTGAGCAGTGCGGGGCGAGCGAGGTATCGAAGAACGACTGATGGAACTAGACCGGCGCATTCAACAGTTCAAGCAGATGGCCGAGGCCGATCCCGACAACGAGTTGGGCCACTTCAGCCTGGGCAAAGCCTACCTCGACGCCGGACGATTCGACGACGCCGTGGGAGCGTTCACGCGGGCGCTCGACTTGAACCCCACCATGTCCAAAGGGTATCAGCTTTTGGGCGACGCCTTTGACCGCGGCGGGAAACGAGCGAGAGCGATCGAGGTGTTGACAAAAGGTGTCGCCGTGGCCGACGAACAGGGCGACCGCATGCCTCGCGATGCGATGGCCCAGGTCCTACACGACTGGGGCATACCCGTCCCAACTTTCAAGACGGTGGATCGATCAGGCCCCCATGTCGACGCAGGCGGCGTCACCGCCCCTGGTTTCCAGTGCTCCCGCTGCGGACGCCCGGACGGGCCGCTCGCCAAGCGACCCTTCAAGGGCCAACTCGGCGAGAAAATCTTGGCCAACGTCTGCGCCGGCTGTTGGAAGGAGTGGATCGGCATGGGCACCAAGGTCATCAATGAGCTTGGGTTGACGCTTAGCAGCCCCGCCGGCCAGCAGGCATACGACCAGTACCTCGTCGAATTCCTGCAACTCGAAGATCGTTAGTTGGACTCCCCGGCATACATCCGAAAGAGGCGCCGTATCAGTTCCCGCAACTCTGCGCATCCTGCGCGATCTGGCGAAAGTCGAGCGTTTTCAATGCCGTTAATTAGGTGGATGCTCCGCCTAAACCGCGAAAAAACGGGCCTGGTGAGACCTGTGAAGCGGGGTATAGGCAATGGGGTTTGCCGCCGATCGCTCTGTGAGTTGTCCCTAAACCCACGGAGGGGACCGGCACACCGGCCTTTGCGAACGCAAAAAGAGTCGCCGCGGGCCTAGAAACAGGAGGCGGGAATCGCTATACTGGTAAGGGAGGGCGAAGTGCAATCCACGCGACCGTCCCCCCGGCCGCTTTAGCGGCCAGCGGCCATCCGGATCAAGGGTCGATCCGAATGAGGTGCCGGAATCATGGCCACAAACAATCTCCCAATGACGGCCATACCTGCCGTGGCGGAGTCCGCGCCCCGACTCAACCTCGTCGTTCAAAAAGGCCCCCAGAACGAGACCCGAATTCCCTGCCGTCGCGTGGTTACCCTGATCGGTTCGCGCGAAGGCTGCAAGGTGAACTTAGCGCATCGTCGGGCGGCGCCGGTGCATGCCGCCCTGGTGAATAACGGCTGCGAAGTCATCGCCGTGGATCTGTTAACCCCCGCCGGCACCTTACTCAACGGATTGAAGCTTCAACATGAGACGGTGAGCAATGGCGATTTGCTGACCGTCGATCAATGGGAATTGCGGGTGGAAATCGAACAGCCCGACAGCAACGGCGATGCCGATGCCCACCCCTTCGATCTGGAGCCTACGCCCAACGTCGTCGCTCTCGAGCACTTGGAGACCGGACGGGTCTTGCAGCCCAACCGCGACGTCTGCCTCATCGGGCGGCGTAACGGCTGTGACATCGCCCTTCCGGACAGTCGCGTTTCCCGCGCCCACGCATTGTTCGTGAACTACTTCGGCTACCCTGCGATCCTCGACCTGCTCACTCCCAACGGGACGATGGTGAACAACTCGCCGATTCAGTTCCAGGCGCTCAAAGACGGAGACGTAGTGACCATTGGCGATGCGCGGTTCAGGATTCGGCTCGTCGGGTCGGCAGTCGCTAAGCGGTCGTCGACCAATCACAAGCCCGCCGCGCCGCTGGTTACGCTTGCTAAGGAACCGGTGAGCGCCGACCTCATTGACATTCAACAGACCGAGGGCGCCCAATCCTGGCGCATCGCCGACAACCTTGAACACCTCGAAAAAGGCGCGGGCAAACGACGGGCCGTTTGAAGTTGCTGCGTCTTGCTATCCGAACCGCGATGTTTGGTCCGCGCGGACCTTATACCGCGTGAACTTCAATCCAGACCACGTGGCATCCACGGCGCAGATTTGGAGCCTTCGGGGCCTGCGCCCAAACCCATACTCCGTCCGTCGTTTTGCGTAGCATCCGACTCCGCGCCCGAAGCGCCTTGGGCCGAATGATCCGCGGCCCGCCGCGCTTTGGGGCGATGGAAAACCGATCGATGTCCATTCTCAGTTTCGTCTCGAAGCTGACGTACAAGACAGTCGTGGTCGCCGTGCGGGCCTGGACTGGTGCGGATGGTTGCACCGCCGGGAAACCGACCGTGCGTAATTTCGAAATCGCCGGCACGCCGTTCAAACTTTCGTGGCATACCAAACCGTGCGTAAAGCGTAGATAATCGCGTCGAGCACCAACGATGAGCAAGAAGTGCTCGATCGGCGAGAACGCGTGAGACGGTCCCAGGCAACGAACTCGACGGGCTACCTCTGGGTAGAGAAGGGTGAGCCCCGGGACGGCGTGGTGGCCGAGGTGGCGCCCATCCTTCCCGTCGCCCACACCTACTCGTTCTTCGTTCCAACGGCGATGGAAGACGCACTTACGCTCGGGCAGCGCGTGCTCGTTCCGCTGGGACGAAAAGGACGAATGGCGCGGGCGTTCGTCGTCGGGCTGGATCGGAGAGCCTGGGACAGCACACTTAGGCCCATCGGGTCGCTCGTGGATTCAGCGAGCTTTCTGACGCCCGAACTCATTGAGCTCGGACGTGAGATCGCCTCACACTACTGCTGCCCGCTGGGTCAAACCCTCAAGGCCATCACCCCGGAGGCTGTTCGCAAGCAACGTGGGCTGAGCAAAGTGCGCTATGCACGGCTGGTCGCAACGCCGGAGGAAATCCGCGCGAGCACAAAACGCATCGGAGCAAAACGGCAGGCCTTGGTCGCCGCGCTCGCGGTTTCAACCGATCCTGTCCGTGTTGATGACCTCTTACGACGGACCATCACGTCGGCCGCCGTGCTGCAACGGATGGTGAAAGAAGGTTGGGTCGAGATTACCGTCCGGCATGAACTGCGGGCCGAAACGGGGACGCATCGGCCCGCGGCGGAACCGAGTTTTGAGCTCAACGAGGAGCAGCGAAGCGCGCTCGAGCAGATCCATGGCGCGGTCGAGGACAAAACCTTCTCAGTGACGCTGCTCTTCGGAGTGAGCGGCAGCGGCAAAACCGAGGTTTACATCCGTGCCATGCGCCGTGTGTTGGAGCAAGGCCAACAGGCGATCCTCCTTGTGCCCGAAATTGTGCTGACTACTCAGCTCGTGGGACGGCTGGCGGCGCGTTTTCCGTGCGTGGCAGTCAACCATAGCGGACTGACTGAGGCAGAGCGGTCGTTGCAGTGGCGGCGGATCGCGGCCGGAGAGAAACAAGTCGTCATCGGGACGCGCAGCGCGGTCTTCGCACCCTGCCCCAATCTCGGATTGATCTGCGTCGACGAGGAACAGGAGTCCAGTTTCAAGAACCTGCAAGCGCCGCGGTTTCACGTGCGCGATGTGGCCATCATGCGCGGCAAGCAACGCAACATCCCCATCGTGCTAGGCTCCGCGACCCCGTCCTTAGAGACCTGGTACAGAAGTGAGCACCGCGCCGACTATCGGCGAATCGTGATCACTCGCCGCGTCAAGGACCTCCCCATGCCCAAAGTCCATATCGTGGACATGGAGAATGAGTTTGCCGAATTGAAAAAGCCCGTCGTTCTTTCGCGGACCATGGAGCGGCTCTTGGGGGAAACTCTTTCTCGCGGCGAGCAGGCGTTGGTACTCATGAATCGTCGAGGGTTTGCCCATCGTCTGTACTGTCCGGCCTGCCGCGCGCGATTGACCTGTCCGAATTGCAACGTCGGGCTTGTCGTTCATTCGGCGATCGGGCAGTCGATCTGTCACTATTGCCGCTCTCGCGTCGTAACCCCCACCGTTTGCCCCAATGTCACCTGTGGCGAAAAACTCGTGCAGGTCGGGTTAGGAACCCAGCGGGTTGAAGCAATCCTGGCCGAGCATTTCCCCAAGGCCCGCATTCAACGGGTGGACAGTGACACGATGGGACACCGATCGCATTATCAGCGTATCGTCGATGACTTCGAGGCCCGCAAGATCGACATTCTGGTGGGAACGCAGATGATCGCGAAGGGACTGGATTTTCCATTCGTATCGTTTGTTGGCGTGGTGCAGGCGGACTCCGCGGCGTTGGCCACGGACTTTCGCGCCCATGAACGTCTGTTCCAGCTAATCACCCAGGTCGCAGGCCGTGCGGGCCGGGCCGACGCCCCGGGACAGGTCGTCGTGCAGACCATGACGCCGGAAATGCCGGCTCTATCGTTCGCCCTGCGCCACGACTATCCAGCTTTCGCCGAAGCGGAGTTGAAGATACGGCAGCAGGTTGGTTACCCGCCGTTTCGACGCCTGGCAAGGGTGGTGTTGACCCACCCCCGCGAGGAAACAGCACGGCGCGAGGCCGAGGCGCTGGCGGTTCGCATTTACTCGACGATCGAGTCGTTGACGCTCGCCGACGCGGACATCATCGGCCCCAACCCGTGTACACTCTCCCGACTTCGCGGGCGATATCGGTATGACCTTCTTGTGCGAACCCCGAGCGCGACTAACATGCGGAAATTGACCGCACGGTTGGATGCCGATGGCGCACTTCGCACGAAGGCCGAGTCGATCATCGTCGACGTCGATCCCGTGTCGCTGGCGTAGCAGTTGACCAAAGACCGCTTCCTTACGGGCGCGGCTCTGATGTCAGCAAATCAGCCTCGTATGTTCGGCCATGCAATACCGGTCGGTCATTCCCGCGATGTAGTCGCAGATCACCCGTTCTGCGCCCTGCTCATCGATGCGCGCGGCGAACCGCGGGGGGAGATTCGTCGGATCGCGGCGATAAGCATTGAATAACGCAAGGATCATGGATTGCCCTTCGGCGTCGGTCCGCACGACTTCGGAATGACGGTAGACCCGTTGATACAGGAATTGTTCCAGTTCGGTGAGCTGTCGGTCGGCGGACTCTGACATTGCAACCAACGGCAAGGGCATGGTTCGCACTTGATCCGGCGAACGGATCGGGGCGAGCAGCGGCCGCGAGGTATGCACGATGTCCGTGAGCAGTGTGTTCAGCAAAGCATCGAGCACCGCGCGACGGACCGAATGGACATTGTCTACGCCGTCGCTTCTCACGGAATCGTCAAATGCTCGTCGCCACAAGGCAAGCTCGCTCACCTCGGAAAAATCAACGAATCCCGCACCGATGGCGTCCTCCAGATCGTGGCAGTTGTACGCCATGCGATCGGCCAGAGAAACGATTTGCGACTCGACGGACGGACCGTCGTGCATCGCTTTTGCGGTATCATACCGTGTGGTGTGCGTTCGCAGGCCGCCGAGGACTTCAAGTGTGAGATTCAGCCCGCGGAAAGTGGGAAAGGGATGCTCAAGATACTCGACGACGCGGAGGGAATGGGTGTTGTGATTGAATCCACCCTGCTGCGCCGCCGCATCGTTGAGGGCGCTCTCTCCCGCGTGCCCGAACGGCGGATGGCCCAGGTCGTGGGCGAGTGTGATCGCCTCGGCGAGGGCTTCATTGGCGCGCAAGGCGACGGCGAGGCACCGCGCGATCTGGGCGGCTTCCAGCGTGTGCGTCAGTCGCGTTCGGAAATGGTCGTGCAGCGTCGGCGCGAACACTTGTGTCTTGTGCTCGAGCCGTCGAAAGGCCGTACTCTCGATGATACGATGCCGGTCAAGCTCGAACGGACCTCGAAACGGGTCGTCGGGTTCGGCGTGGGCGCGGCTTCGCCCGTTGACGGATCGCACGGCATACGGGGCAAGCAATTGTTCCTTGTTGGGCATTGGTTCGTATTCTACGCCCGCGGCTCTGGATCGTCCCGCGCGCCGGCGACGTAGGAGTGGGCCTCACTCCCGGAGAGAGAGAATGGTGGATTTCGGGAAGAGCCTAGTACTACAACGCTAAGTTCTTCCCCAGGGTTGGAAAGGGCGTTTGCGATTTAGGCCGCTTTAGCGGCCTTCCCGCCGCCGAAGGCGGCGGCCTCGGGCCAGCCGTTTACGGCTGGTAACGCGTTCGTTCCCAAAGCTCTCCCTCAGCCCGTTTCAACGGGCTTTCCTTCAAGCCGCGCGAGGCGAATCTAGCGTTGTAGTACTAGTTGGCGCCAAGGGAGCGCAGGAATCGAAAGTCGTAGATGCCCGTGTTGTGGCCGTCGGACCAGTCGAACTGGATGGCGTACGTTCCGACCAGGCGGGCGGTGACTACGCGGACGCCCGTGGGGTCGGCCTTGAGAATGCGTAACGGATTGCTCCCCTGTTGTTCGCGCTCGGTACGGCAGGTGGCGCAGGGGCAGACGCGACGGAGCTGAGCGAGGGATAGTTCGCTGTGCTTTCCGTCTCTCCATTCGATGAACAGTAGTTGCTCGGCAATCTTGACCTTCAAATCCTTGGGCGCAACGGAATTGTCGGGCGCACCGCGCTGGCTGGATGGAGCGGGGGTCGCAGATACGTCATCCGGCATGGGGGCTAGTCTACCTGAACTCTACCGAAGCGCCTAACCGCCGGTCGACGCCGGTTCGCTATGTGACCCTGCGAGTGCGGTTTCAAAGGACGGCGAAGCCTCGGCCGGCGACATCACTTCGCGATGTATGGCCCCGCGCGTCGTGAGCCGCGCCGCCCTGCGGCGAACGGCGAGATATTCGTCGAAGAAGTGCAGAATCCGGTCGGCGTATAGTTTGGGAGCGACCACCACGCTGTGGTTGTGGCTGGCGCCGGGAACGATCCACAAGGATTTCGGGCCAAGCGCGAGATCGTACAAGGCCTGTGACTGTGCGATGGGTATGGTGCTGTCCTTCTCCCCGTGAATGAGCAGGATCGGCTTGCACCCCATCCGCACCACCGCTTTTCGCACCGACGGGAATCGGCACTTAAAGCGACGAGCGCACTCTCGGAACAAAAGCCATCGCAGGAACCGCCAGAACAGAGGCGGGTGGTTCTCCGCGACCACGCGGATGCGAGCAAAAATCGTGGCGAAGCGGCGCATCAGGTACTCCAGGGTGGTATCGCTGCTGAAGGCGCCGTCCGTAACGATTGCACGGACGTTCCCGACCGCAGCCGCCGCCAAGATGGCCGCTCCGCCGCCGCGGGAAATCCCGAAAACGCCGATATCGCAAGGCCGATCTTGTTGCTCCAAGTAGGAACTGATGAAGGCGATCGCGCCGAGCATGTCATTGCGCTCGCGATCGCTGGGCCACTGCCGCGGCCGGTAGCCCTCTTCCGGGGCCGAGGCCCCGTGTCCGCGGAAGTCGAAGGAAAAAACATCGTACCCCGCGTCGAGCAGCGGACGGCAGTACCGAAGGCAGCACGCCCGATCCGTCCCAAACTCGTGGGCGAACACCACCATGCCTATCGGCAAACGGTCGGCATCGCGGTGGGACAGGATGGTGCCCTCCAGTCGATGGCCGTCGACGGCGCGGAAGCTGACCTCCTCGCCGTTCCACCGTTGGATGTCGTTGCCGCCGTTCTCCGGAGTGGGCGCAACATCATCAAGGATGTTGATCATGATCCGGACATAACGCCGGAGGACCAGGGCAGAGTAGATGAGCAGTCCGCCTAGGATCAGGGCGATCGCTGACACGCCGCCCAGCGTCCACATCCACGGATGAATCGACCAGTCCATAAACTTTCTACTCCGCCGCAATACCCGACGGACCTCGTTTGGCACGAACCTTGAATGCCCGACAAATCAGACACGGCCGCACCCCATCAGGTTGGCCGCGATTCCCGGCCCGACTTACAAAATTGAACCACCGCGCCATGGCGATCCGGTAAGTGTTTTACGATCGGTACGTTTGAAGGCAAGTCTTTAGTTGTCGTCCGCGTACCAGAGACGTGATTATGGGAGAACTAGGGCGGGATGGGGACATCCTCGTCCAGCCAAGCGGGGTAAAGGGGCGAACGCCCCTGGAGTACGCGAACCACGTCCTCGACCACGTCGTTCATCCGTGCGAGGCCTGCGACGGAGCGCGACCCGATATGGGGCGTGAAGACCGTGTTAGGGGCTAGTAAGAGAGGATGGCCGGTGGGTAGGGGTTCAGGCTCGAATACATCCAAAGCCGCTCCCCCAAGTGTCCCAGCTTCAAGTGCCTCCGCCAAGGCAAGCGAGTTGACGACGCCTCCGCGAGAGGTGTTGATGAGGACGCTGCCTTTCTTGAACTGGTTCAGGGCCGCGGCGTCGATCAGCTTTCGCGTGCTGTCGGTCAAAGGGACGTGCAGCGTGACAACATCAGCGCGGGCGTACAACTGGCCTTTGCTGACGGGCGTTGAAACGAAGTCGAGCCAGCCCGGAGAGACGATGTCGTTGTAGAGGACGGTCATTCCGAACCCGTTGCGGCAGCGCCTTGCGACGGCCTGCCCGATTCGACCCATCCCCACGATCCCCACAGTCAGCTCGGACATCTCCCGAGTACAGGAACCTCCGCGTGCCTCCCAGAACTGCCCCTTACGCACCATCGCGTCACAACGGCCGATGTTCCGCACCAAGGCTATCATCATGCCCACGGTGAGGTCGGCCACGGCATCAGTTGAGGCGTGCGGCGTATAGACCACGGCGATGCCTCGTTGCCGGGCGGCGTCCACGTCGATGTTCTCCAGACCCACGCCGCCCCGTCCGATCACGCGAAGCCGAGTGGCCGATTCGATCACCGACCGGGTAACGGCGGTGCGTGTGCGTACCAATAGAGCATCGCAATCGGCGACGGCTTCCTTGAGTCGAGCTTCATCACAAGCGTCGAGGACAACGACTTCACCCACCGTGCGGAGCTTCTCCACCGCGGTATCGTCGAACGCTTCAGTCAATACGATGCGAAAGGGTCTGTTAATCATCACGCACGATAATCGATAACCGTTTCCGCCGCGTCAACACGGAAGTCTGCGACGGCCTGAATACGCTTGCCTGACGGCGAAGGGCGGGGAATAATCCGTGCATGCGCGGGCCAACAAGGCTCGGCGCCGCTGCGACCGGTTCCGTCGACGCCGGTTCGGCGAACCGGCTCCATGGGAAACGTCGGTCGTTTTGCCCGCACAGGAGGCGCAAATGCTTCATAGCGCTGGGTTTTTCGTCACAGCGTGGATCGTCACCCTTTCGGGGCCCGACGGCGACTCGGCGGCCGTTGCCCTGGCGGATCAGCCCGAAGTAGTCCGGGAGATGCCGACAACCCCGCCGGAGAAAACCATACCGCCATGGATGAAAGGCTCGCCTGCGGCGGTGGAATTCGTGACCGAGCGAGAGCGGATGGTCCGGGAAACGATCGAAGTCCCCTCGGACGGGCGAAGTCGGGTCGCGCATCCGGGGACGCTGGACGCGATGCGCGCCGTGCCGCGGCATGCGTTCGTGCCCCAAGAACAGAGGAAAATGGCGCACGCCGACTCTCCCTTACCGATCGGCCATGGTCAAACGATATCCCAGCCCTACATCGTCGCCCTCATGACCGAGCTCCTGGACCTCACTCCGCAATCCAAGGTTTTGGAGATCGGTAGCGGTTCGGGCTACCAGGCGGCCGTACTTGCCCACCTGACGCCGAACGTCTATTCGATCGAGATTATTAAGCCCCTCGCGGAGCGGGCGGAGCGTACCTTGCGCGACCAGGGCTACACCGAAGTGAAATGTCGCCAGGGGGACGGGTACTTCGGCTGGAAGGAGGAGGCGCCGTTCGATGCAATCATCGTCACTTGTGCGGCCGGACACCTTCCACCGCCGCTATGGGAACAGCTCAAGCTGGGCGGGCGTATGGTCATACCGATCGGCGGTCCCTTTGAAGTGCAACGGCTTGTCGTTGTTACCAAAACGCCGGATGGACAGCGGCGGTCGAAGACGGTCACATCGGTACGTTTCGTGCCCATGACCGGCGACCAAGGGGCCGGCGAAGTACCGGGGCGCAAAGGGAGCGAGCGTCCGTGACCACGACGGGGGACAACCCCGCACCGACGCGGCTTGGATGGGCCGCTTTCTTCGCGTCGGCGGGTCTTTTGGCGTTCGAACTCGCTTTGATGCGCGTCCTGCTCGTGGCAAGCTGGCACCACTTCGCTTTTCTGGTCATCAGCGTCGTGTTACTGGGCTTCGGGGCCTCAGGGACGGCGTTATTCCTTCTTCGAGGCAAACTCGTAGCGTTGGGCGAACGTGCGTTGTTCGTACTGATGATCGTCAGCGGTTCGGCCATGCCGCTCGTCTACGGTTGCACGCAGCACGTGGCCATAGAGGCAAGGTTGGTCCCGGCGTTGATGTGGCGGCAGTTCGGGTCTTGGATTCTCTACTGGGCGTTATTGGGCGTACCCTTCATCCTGGGCGCTGCGGCGCTCGGCCTCGCGTTGATGTTAGCGCGACAGGGCGTCGCGCGGGTCTACGCCGCGAATCTGTTCGGCAGCGCGGTCGGGTCCGTTTTGATTACGGCGGCGATGAGTTTCGTCGCTCCCCAATGGCTGGCTCTGCTTTCCGGCGGCTTGATGGGAGTCGGGGCGCTAGGGCTCCGACCGTGGTCGGCGACGGCGCGAGCGACGGCGTTGCTAATCTGTGCCGCGGTGATGACGGCGTACCTGCTGGCAGACCCACCGCACATTCGTCTCGATCCGTACAAGTATGGGGCGTACGCACAGCGCCTGGCGGATCAAGGCTCAGCGAAACGACTTGCGACCGCTTACAGCGCGCGCGGCGTGGTGGAGGCTTACGGAGGTGAATTGTTCCACGACCTGCCGTTCCTATCGGGGTCGTCTCCGCCCCCGCGGATGACTGTCTTGCTCTCCGATGGTCATTGGATCGGGTCGGTTTTACATGTTTCAGAACCTGGGCAGGCCGCAGCAGTGGAAAACACCGTCACTGACTTCGCATATACCTTGGCGCCGCGGCACCCGAACGTTCTCCTGTTGGGTGAAGCAGGCGGGTCGAACGTATGGTTGGCGGCGCGGCACGATGCCGCACAAATCGCCGTCGTTCAACCGGATGTCAACCTGACGACACTGCTTCGCGGGCCGTTGCGAGACCTTGGCGGCTTGGTGATGGATCTCCCATACGTTCGCGTCGTCGCCGCCGAGCCTCGTCACTTCGTGGACCACGGTGCGGATCGCTTCGATCTGATTCAACTGGTAACCCTCGAATCCTCTGCGGCGGGTTCGGGGGGGATCGGCGGGTTGGGACAGGACCATCTCACCACGGTGGAAGGTTTGGCGGCGTGCTTCGCCCGCTTGACGGAGGACGGCGTACTCAGCGTCACTCGCGGGATTCAGACTCCGCCTCGGGACAATCTGAAATTGTTCGCGACGCTTGCGGCCGCCCTCCGCAAAATGGGGATCGTCTTGCCCGCCGCCCACGTCGTCATCGTTCGCGATTTTCTCGCCGTGTGCACGATCGTCAAAGCTTCGCCGTGGACGAGGGAACAGATTGAGCGCGTGCGCGACGCCTGCGGGAAACGCGGGCTGACCCCGGTCTGGTTTCCCGGCATCCGAACGGAGGAACTGAACCGCCCCGACGTACTGGCGGGTCCGCCGGATTCGCCGGGCGATTGGTACCACTACGCGGCGGACGAGCTATTCAACAAGCCGCAGAGCGCGTTTCTTGAACAGTGGCCGTTCTACATCGACGCGCCGACCGACCAAAGCCCCTTCTTCCTCGACTTCTGCAAACTGCGCTCAATCCCGGAACTCAAACGAGCGTTTGGCGATCTTTGGCTTACGCGGGCCGAGCTGGGATTCCTGTTCGTCCTCGCCGCCATGGTCATCGTAGGGTTCATGGGCGCGGCATTGACCCTACTGCCGTTGGCATGGTTGCAACGTTCCAAGTCGGCGGGGGGACGCATGGTGACGGCAAGCTATTTTTCAGCGATCGGGTTGGGATACCTTGTATTGGAAATGGTGTTCCTATCGCGTATGACCCACTGGATCGGCGATCCGGTGAGCGCGGCCACGGTGACAATCTCCGCGTTTTTGTTTTTCTCCGGGTTGGGGAGCCTGTGCGCGCAACGTGCGACGAACGGTGCAAGCGGGGCGCTCGTCTTTCGGCGAGTGGTCGGGGCGTTGATCGTCGTAGGATTGATCGAGATTCTGGCGGGGCCGAGCTTCTCGGCGGGGGTGGGCGGGCTTTCATACGCCGCGCGGTGTTCGGCGGCGGCTGCGGCCATCGCACCGGTAGCATTCCTAATGGGCTTTCCCATGCCCGCGGGGCTGGCCCGGTTGGATGCGAGCGCGCCGGCGCTGGTGCCTTGGGCTTGGGCGATCAACGGGTTTGCCTCGGTGCTCGCGCCGCCGATGGCCGTCGCCGTCGGAATGACCTGGGGTTTCAACGCCGCCGCAACTTTGGCCCTCGCTCTATACGCTGTGCCGGCCTTGCTCTTCGACCGGTTGCCTGGACGACGAGAGGATGTACGATAGGCATGGACCATCAGCGGAGCCCGCGCGGATCCTTCGAAGCTCAGGACAGGCACGGCCGGCGTCCGATCCTTCGAGGCTCAGGACAAGTACCGCCGGCGCGACAACAGGAGACAAGACCGTGACACTTTCCATCCGAAGTTCGGCCTTCGCAAACCAGGCACGGATCCCCAAACGGTTTACAGGAGACGGCGAAGACGTTTCCCCGGAGCTGTTGTGGTCCGGCGTTCCGGCGAACACAAAGGAATTGGCCCTGATCTGTGACGATCCCGACGCACCCACTCCCCAGCCGTGGGTGCATTGGGTGATGTATAAGCTACCCGCGACCGCGGCAGGCCTTGGTGAGCACATTCCCACGACGGGTTCGCTCTCCGAACCGGCGGGGGCCCTGCAAGGCGTAAACTCCTGGGGCGATATCGGTTACCGCGGCCCGGCGCCGCCCCACGGCCACGGCGTCCATCATTACCATTTCATACTGTATGCACTCAATGCGGCCTTGGCCCTTCCCGCCGGAGCGGACAAGAAAACCCTACTCGCCGCGATCGAGGGTTGCGTCGCGGCCCGAGCCGAGTGGGTCGGCACCTACGAACGGTGACGAACCGGGAACGTGTGCCACTGTTCTTGAACAGTGCAGGCGGAGCAAGACGCAGAGTCCGGTCCGCGGACCATTCCGTGGCGCCACAACTGCCGATTGATGGTGCCACGACGTGGCATGATGAAAAAATGGTCCGCATAACGGACCCTACCACCACTTCAACGCGGACATTCAGGGCCGTGGGCGTGAGCTCGCGGACCAGTCGTTGTCACCGGGCTTGCCCCCGGTGCTCTGAACTACGACGGGGACTACCCGCGATCCTGCCACATGCTACGCAGACTCGCACAACGATCAACATTCAGGGTGTCGAAGCATCCTTGGGATTCCGCTGCGCCGGGCCGGTCTCGTACTCGGCCAGGCGCTGCTCCATTTCCTTGCGCTGCTGATGATACTCCGGCGGGAGCAGATCCAGCGCCCGCTTCTGCGTCTCGATCGCTTTGGCCGTGTCGCCGGTCATGTGCTGGGCCAGGGCCAGCGTGTCGAGGTAGTTCCAGCGCCCATAGGTCCCACGCTCCTCCGCCAGGGCGCAGGCCCGCTCCGCGAGAGGAAGGGCCGACGCCGGGTCACGCAAGTCCCGCGCCTCGATGGTCAACAGGTCCCGGGCGTAGTCGTTCAGAACTTGCGGGCGTTCCCCCCCGCGCTCGAGGAGGCGACGCAGGGTTTCGAGACGTTGCCGGGCCATACGGAGAGCGTCGTCCACGCGCCCCACGGCGCGGTAGTAGGTAGCCAGACGCCCTTCATATTCCCAGCGTGAATAATCCTCTTCCGGCAGGAGGGCGAGGAACCGTAGTTGCGTTTCGATGGCCTTTTTCGTATCCCCCGTCAAATGCTGGGCCAGGGCGAGCGTATCAAGAGTATACTTGTACATGGTTCCGCCGTCTTCCTTTTCCACCAACGTGCAGGCGCGTTCCGCGAGACCTAACGCTTCCTCCGCGTACTGGTTTCGTCGTTCAACCGGCCCCGTGGTCAGCAGGGTGTGAGCGTAGAATTGCAATGCCTGAGCCGTCAGGACACTCCGCTCGCTGTAAACGCGGCGGTACGTCTCCAAGGCCTGTTCAAACAACGCGCGGGCTTCGGCGAAGCGATCGAGTTCCGCGTAGAACCAGGCGACGCCCGTCATTTCGCCAAGCGTAGTCTGATGCTCCTCGCCGAGGACACGCCTGGAAGCGGCAAGGGCGCGCTCCCTCAGAGTCACCGCTTCCTGGCTGCGCCCGTCTTTGAGATACGCGGCCGCCAGCGCTTTCATTGTCCTCAGCGTGGTCGGATGTTCGTCGCCCATTACGCGGCGCTGGATTGAGGTGATTTGCTCACACAAACTCGTCCATTCGCTTGAGCGCCCGGTAAAGAGGTATGCCAGTCCCAAGTTGTTCATGGCGCCCAGCGTGTCCGGGTGCTCTTCGCCGAGGATCCGGCGGCGCTGTTCCAGGACATATTTGCGAAGTGTGAGCAGTTCCTCTTCACGCCCCTTGGGAACCATGAGGTTGCCCTTGAGGTTCAGGGCCGTCAGCGTTTCCGCGTTCTCCTCTCCAAGGGCACGGTGGGCTTGCTCCACCGCCCGCTCGTTCAGCGCCAGAGCTTCGTCCTCGCGCCCCAGGTGCATGTACAGGTAAGTGAGCGTGTTCATGGATCGGATCGTCTCGACGTGCTCTTCGCCCAGCAGGCGGCGATACATCTCGAACGCGACCGGCAGGTGCCGTTCCGCTTCGTCGTATAAACCCAGCCCGTAATAGCTTTTGCCGATCGTTGATCGCAAGCGGGCCTCGACCAATGGATTGTTGGTGAACTTTTCGCTGATGGACTTCGACGCTTGGTCGAGCACCTGTCGCACGGAGACATCCTTGCCGGATTGCCCCGGATCGACGGCCGCGAGCATGTCGGAGAGGAACGTAGTCACGCCCTCGGCCTCGATGCGGGCCTGCTCCGCAAGCTCGCGCTCGCGGCTCTGTTCCTGTTCCGCGACAACCGCGCGCCCCCGCTCCCGTTCCGCTTTCAGGTACAGCGACGTGCTCACAATGACTCCGACGAGGAGGACCACAAACACCGCCGCGATGGCCCCAAACGCCGCCTTGTTGCGACGGGCGAAGACGCGAATCTGGTAGATCACGCTCGGCGGGCGGGCCTGGATGACCTGGTTGTTCAGGTAGCGGTGGATGTCGTGGGCGAAGTCGGCGGCGGATTGGTAGCGCCGCTCTCGTTCCTTTTCCAAGGCCTTGAGGGCGATGGTCTCCACGTCGCCGCGGAGAGTTCTGTCCATTGTACTGAGCTTGGTGGGATGTAGTTCACGGATGGCGCGGGTGGCCTGGTGCATGGCCATATGGGTCACGTCGTAGGGCAGCTTGCCGCAGAGCAGTTGGTAAAAGACCACACCGAGGGCGTAGACGTCGCTGCGCGTGTCGATGTCGTGCGGGTCGCCCTCGCATTGCTCAGGGGACATGTATTGCAACGTGCCGATGAGTTGGCCCACGTCGGTCTGCAAGGTGGTGACGGCCAGATCGCTGTCGGTACATCTGGCCACGCCGAAGTCGATGATCTTCACGACCCCCCCGTGGCCCCCCCTATCAAGGGGGGCGGCATTGTACCTTCCCCCCTTGGTAAGGGGGGGTGCTGCCGGATCGGCCGCAACCAAGATGTTGGACGGTTTCAGGTCGCGGTGAATGATCCCTTTCTGGTGGCCGTGATGGATGGCATCGCAGACTTTGGCGAACAGTTCCATTCGCTGCCGCGTGCCGAGCTTCTTTTCGTCAGCATAGGTGGTGATGAGTTTGGCGTTGGGGATGTACTCCATGGCGAAGTAGGGGACGGAAAAGGGGACCATCTGTCCCGGCGCGCCAGGATCGCAGTTCGTATCTGCGCCGCCCACAAGGGGCGGCGCTACATTGCGGTCGCGATTCGGATCATTGGAGCCCTGATCGGCACGGTTCGTAATCCGCTCGCTTCGCGCTCGCGGCTCGTACTCTGCTCGCGGCTCGATGACATGCGTTCCGGCCTCATAGATTTGGGCGATGCCGGGATGGCGCAGACGACCGAGGATTTGCCCTTCGTACTCGAAGCGTCGAAGGGCCGATTTCGAGGCGATGCCCTGCTTCATCACCTTGACGGCCACGACCCGCCGGGGGTTGTCCTGGGTCGCCTCGTAGACCGTTCCCATCCCGCCCGAGGCGATCACCCGTTTAATATGATAGCGACCGATGCGTTCGGGAACGCCTGAGCGAACAGGCGCGGTTTCCGAAGTAACGGTTTCGGCCCGGCGCGGGTCAGGTGGGGGTTGATGCGAACCCTGTTTCGTCATG
>Ga0326597_10000936_pt1 | contig 48963 bp, 58 predicted proteins | sample RVTome_12_FD_203789 | JGI IMG/M metagenome (GOLD analysis project Ga0326597, IMG submission 203789) | Soil microbial communities from uranium-contaminated site in the Upper Colorado River Basin, Wyoming, United States - RVT100D185 | ecosystem: Environmental > Terrestrial > Soil > Contaminated >... | reverse complement strand
TGCGCCCATAAACTTCTTTCTGTATAGACACAAAAACCTTTTATATCTAATTCTTCCACTATTAAGGTATAATTCTTCAAGCCCTAACCAGTACAGCGTGAATGGTATTTTAAATAAAATCTTCTCCATAAATTTTCATATAAAATTAATTTTAGATACTCGCCCACACTCCGGGCAAGTTACTGTTTTATCTCCCTCTTTGTAATAAACTGGCATACCACAAGCAGGGCATTTTGTTTCTTTTCCTCTGAGCTTTTCACAAATGCTTTTTAAAATGTCGTCTTTCATTTTTTTACGCCCCTGACAAGCGGGTAAAGTGGGGGATTATTTATTAATATCTCTTGATTGTGCTTCTAATTTTATTACACCCAAAGCAGACTTGAGTTAATGCGTCATGAAAAGTACTATAGATTGCTTGTTGGGTGTGTTTGCCCTCGCAGTCTTGAATGTGCTTTCTAACGTCTTCTTGTTTTTCGATGTGTTCGTAAGTAAATGTCATAAATTTAATTTAATTCTACTAATTTAACATTTTTATAAGCCTTAACCCTAACTTTATTATGAACAGATAAGATGTCTTTCATTTCTATTTCTGCTGATATAATTTTATGATTTCTTTTGTCTGCGAAAACAACAGCTCTCTCGTATGATGTAAAATGGAATCCCTCTCCACATTCTATCTTTTGGTCACGCTTTAATTTTAATTCATCTCCTCTCCCGATTTTGTATTGGTACTCACCTGTATAAAAATCTTTTAATTCTGGAGTTACCGCTTTATAAAAAATACCTCTTTCTCCCTGCATTATTACGCCAACCATAAAACTAATATTAAGCGCTGAGAATATTTTATTAAATTTAGCTGGGATTTTAGCGGAGTCGCCGATTTTAGCGTAGTTGCCGATTTTAGCGGAGTTGCCGATTTCAGCGTAGTAGCCGATTTCAGCGGAGTAGCCGATTTCAGCGGAGTCGCCGATTTCAGCGTAGTAGCCGATTTTAGCGTAGTTGCCGATTTTAGCGGAGTAGCCGATTTCAGCGGAGTCGCCGATTTTAGCGTAGTTGCCGATTTCAGCGTAGTAGCCGATTTTAGCGTAGTTGCCGATTTCAGCGGAGTTGCCGATTTCAGCGTAGTTGCCGATTTTAGCGTAGTAGCCGATTTTAGCGTAGTTGCCGATTTCAGCGGAGTCGCCGATTTTAGCGGAGTCGCCGATTTCAGCGGAGTCGGAAATAATAATATTTCTTTCTTCTAGAAGTTTTTTAAATCCCTTTTCTTTTTCGCTGTCTATTAGTTTCCATTCTCCACTAAATTGTAAATAAATTTTCATACACTATTTTTTATTTAAAAATTTCTTAAGTGCTTTATCGGTAAACTTACTATTTTCAGCTAAATCTTTTTCATACTTTTCTTTGGCATCAATAATAGCGAATTTCATCGCCTCTAAAACCGTCACATATTTTCATAAAATTGTGCTAACACAAAACGCAACCATCGTTGGGCTATACCCGCTAAGATATAGATTGCCCGCCAATAATTGCGTTTTGTGTCTTAGCGGGTTATTAAATTATAATTACATTATAGCACAATTATTTTATGTTGCCAAATTTTATATTAAATTATCACAAACCCATTCTCTCTGATGGCCTGATTCTATTCGCCAAATTGTCCACTCTGTAGCACAACGTATATCGTAAGCGCACTCATCTGACACTTCTGGATGCCAATAATCATTTATTTGGAAGACACCTCTATCGTTACTTTTACCACCGTTTGTATTCAAGGCGTCAGTTCTTAATCCACTTTCACAGGTTGCTAATCTTATTAAGTAATCGGTATATTTAAACTTTTTATCGTCTGCGATTTTTCTTATTTGCTGTTCCACTCCTCCTCCTTCAGCAGTTCGTCTATCTCCTTGTCTAGCTGTGCTTGTTGCAACGACATCTTCACTCGCTTGTGTAGTTTTAACACCAGCTGATAATTCCACAACTTTAGCTTGAAGACTTTTATAATCATAGATGTGTTCATAAATTGCATATCCTGGGATAGCCCACGTTACCACTACTAGGAGTAGTGACAATTCGAACTTCACAAACCATTTTATCATAAGTTTTTCACGATCTGATAACGGCAGGTCGTTCCCGCTTCCTTTGATTATAGACGATAGGAAGATACGTCTTAGTGGTTTTTTCATGTTGTTTGTCGAATAACTCTACGTGTATTAACGTAAGGAAGATTCGTTTTGTTTTATTTTAATTAATTTAACTCCAACTTCTATGTTCTTCGTGTATTGTTTCGATACCATCATAATCCTCTATATGATATATTATACCGTCTGGTATTTCTACAATTTCTAAGTCTGCGCATCTCCCGTTAGCCTCTTCGCCCAGTTCTTCTACAACCTTTATAAGAAGTTCGTTGTCTCTTTCTTCACGAGTCCATATTTCCCAATATCTACCCATGAATTTGAAATCATTATCTACACATAAATCATTGAGGCTATCCTCTCCTTTAGGAGTCAATTTTCTATCGTATATGACTCTATCTGTGTTGCTATTATCATACAAGCCTGTCTTTGGGTCCCGTTCTTGCTCTTCATACTTTTTAACTGGAACTCCCCACTCTATTAATTTTTCATAGGCTTTGTCGGATAATCCGAACCCACCATAACATGTGTTTATTACTAGCTTCATACTTATTATTTATTTAATAATCAATCTACTGCCTTCCCTCTAGTAGAAGGCAATATGGCTGATTACTATTTTTGTTCTTCGTTATACTTCTTGGCGAAATCGAGAAGTTTATCGTAGTACTTAGTGTAAGCGGTGTGCCATTGTTTTCGTTTTTGTTTTTATTTTGATTAATATTTAAAAAATTAAATTCCCGTTAAAGTGCCCAATTTCATGTTGGAAGATCCGAGCTTCTAAACCTGATAAATTTATTTTTTCTTTTTCCGTCAACTCGCTATTTTTATCTAGTGTCTGATACTCGACTTCACACTTATTCCACCTCTGCACTATTATTGGATACTTATCTGGGAAAGTTAGACACCCCTCCTGACTATCAACCGTTGAATTGGTATGGCGAACTATGGCTGGGTTAATAATTATTTTTTCATCTTTTGTCACGAAGAACCGTAAAGGATCTTTGTCGTTAATTTGTGGGTGGGCCACTGCGAACCCCCCTGGATGAATTCCGTGCTGAGTGTAACAAAGGTTATAGAGAATATGTGCATCCCTTAAGACATCCAACAAATCATCTTTTGTAACCTCCCTGGCCACCTTATTATGAGGCTTTACATAATATTTTACAAAATTTATCTTTTTAGGCTCTTCTGGTAATTCAATATCAATTGTTTTTTCTTCTTTTTTTATCATAATTATTCCTTAGCTTTTTTAATTTCTTTTTCGTCTTGATCTTTGCCCAACATCATCAACTGTTCCAGGATTTTCTCGAATACATCCCTATGGTCTTCTAGATATGTTATCGTCACATCACGACCAGTCCCTAATTTTTCCCCAGCGTAAGAATATGTTAAGCCAGAAACTTTTACAATCCCCTCTCTTTTAGCTTCATCAACGATATCTCCGACTACGTCTATCCCTTTTTCAAATATAAGATTAAATTCAGCAATTTTTCCTGGTAGACCCACCTTATTCTTGACTGCTGTTATCCTTAACCTGTTGCCATAAATAGCATTGTCAGAGTTTCTCTTTAAGGTTTTTATTTTCTCCACCTTCAGTCTAACAGACGAGAAGAACAGAAGTGCCTTCCCACCTGTAGTAGTGGTAGACGGCCCGACAAACATCCCGATTTTATTTCTAACTTGTGAGATAAAAACAATCGTAGTCTTTGAGCGTGAGGCAACTGCCGTGATCATTCTCAAACCTTTTGACATTAATCTAGCTTGAAGGGCTATATTAGCATCACTAATTTCTCCCTTTAGTTCTTTTTCTGGGACAAGGGCAGCTGTACTGTCAACCACAATAATATCAAGTTCACGGGTGTTAACAAGTTTTTCCACCATATCTAGTGCTTGCTCCCCTGAGTCAGGTCTCATTAATAGAAGATTTTTAGTGTCAACCCCCAATTTTTGTGCATATTCAGTAGTGAAACACATTTCAGCGTCGACCCAGGCCGCCTTCCCTCCGTTCTTCTGAACTTGCGAAACGATATACATAGCAAGAGTTGATTTTCCAGACGACTCGTTTCCTGCTATGTCTATTATACGACCGCGAGGAAATCCACCACAACCAAACACCCTATCAAGAGAATAACAATTAGTCGGTATTACTTCGACTATTCCGCGCTCGTCACCATCTTTCATCGTTGTGACTGAGCCAGCCCCATATTTTTTATTAAGACTAGTAATTGTATCCTTTAATGATTCTTGTTTACCCTTCATATTTATTTCTTTAATTTATTAATTACACTCTTTTGTTAAAGGGAGGAGAAAAGGCCGTCTCTAGATCCCATCCTTTTCTCAGTCTATTAGAAATTGTCCCGCGAGGTATGCCCATTCTTTCACACCATTGAGCCTCAATCATGGACTCTCCTTTGTATGTTATAATTTTATTATTAGTTTTGTTGGCACATTGCCCCTTAATAGTCAACCACCGACAATTACTTGGTTCATAGTCACCATTAACGTTTATCCTGTCTATGGTTGTATCCTTCTCGCCATGTATTTTTACGTGTTCCAGAAAACTTTTATACATATCTTCTTTAAATTTTTCGAAAGAATCCCATCGTTTACAAACTTTTATATTTCTCCCATAATAATATTTTTTCTTTTTACTACTACATCTTTCTCTGGCTCTAGACCATCTACGATAAAATGTCGTGCCGCTCATGTTGTGCTTCGCACCAGCCGCGTGATCGCCATATTTTCTATATTCCTCCTTTAAACATCCACATGATTGTGTGTTGCCGTGTCTTAAATTAGAAGAACAAACTTTAATTTTATTGCCGCAATCGCACTTACAAGCCCAAAAATGTGCCCTACTATTGTTTACATGACTATGCGCTTTTACAGTTAATCTGCCAAATATTTCCCCTGTTAAGTTCGTCAATTTTCTTCCCATTTAATTCTTCTTATTTTTGTAAACTCTTTTAAGCGCTTCAGATATTTTCCGCTTAGTCTCCTCTGACTGTTTCTGCCCTAAATTATGCGCCTTCCGACCGCGCATTGTTTCCGATATTTTAGCCTTTACTTCTTCTGGCCATTTTTTCCCCTTATTCCAGGGGATTCTTTTTGTTTTCATAGTTTTTCTTTATCACTTCTAACTCCCCAGCGTAATAGTCGTGTAAAAAAGTGTCATAATTAGACGCAAAAACATAAACATTGTGTTCCTTTCTATATTCTATCGGGGCTATCCATTCTTTGCCAGTACTGTCGAAAGCTCGGCAAATATCACCAGTTCTAATCATTCTGCCATTCTTATCTCTAAATTTAGTTTTATACTTTTTCTTCATCGCCTTTCTTTTTAATTATAACCCCCTTATTTTTAATAAATTTAAAATCGTATAAATAATAGCTTTGTCCTTTGTTATATCTACTCTCAAACCTGGTGGTATGGATTTGATAAAGAATCGGATTCTTTAAGTGTTCAAGGGGCACCCCCATATAATTTCCGTTCCATTCTATTACAAGATCCTGCCCACGGCGAATACATTCGGCGATAATAGTTTGCCTGACTGAGGCATAGCCCTTATACAGCCTGTCTATTTTTTGAAGATAATATTCACGTTTCATATAGTCATTATACACCCGATTATACTACTTGTCAAGTGTGTAAATTACTCTTGTATTTTATAGTCTTCGAAGAGCGGAATCTCTTTTTCCCACAGGGTGGGGGTGTTTATTGGGGCAAAAAAGACCCCTCCATTCAAACCTCCGCCCGAGGAGTCTGATTGGATTATTAGCTCCCCAATAGGCGCTCCATGTTTTATTAAAATAATCCTCATATTATTTATTCTAAATTTAAACTAATAATTTTGGCGGCCAAAACAGCCCGTTTTTTCCAGTCAGTTTCGAGGGAGAGGGAAGTTCTTAGATCAAGTTCTTTTATTTTCTTTAGATTATCGTCAGGGATTGTCCTCCCCTTCCCGGCTATTTTAACAACGTCCTCTATTTGTGACTCATCAAGACCACTATCCTCTAATATTCTTTTTATTGCGTCCATATATTTATAATAAAATAGTTATTGTTTCTTTCGGCTTATAGCCCACCTGCCAACAAAAATGGGCGTATTCGATGGAATCTGTTCCCCCGTTTTTAGTAAAAGACATTCTTTTCTTCCCATGAATAAAACAATATTTCGGCATGTTGTCCTTTAGCCACTGATTGCGCTCCTTACTCCCCCAATAATTAAGACGAAGAAGCATAATGACATATCCATTGGTTTTTACGTCGGCTAATGCCTTGGGAATTATTTGTGGGGCAAAACAAAAAGGTGGGTTAGTTATTATTATATCATGTTTGTAGTCGAACTTGTTTATATCGAAGAGGAGATAATCTTCTTTTATTTTTGCTAAACTGTCTTCTCTTATATCTATTGTGTCTGGAGCGATGTTAAACATTTCCTCTATTACTACAGGATAACTCATTTCTGCTCCTTGCCCCCCCCCCAGCGCACGGGTCGAGCCATTTAAGGGCACTAGGGTCGGGGAAACTTTCCCTAATAAAAAAGGCGTTTAAAAACTCCTTAATTGGTTGCGTTGGTGTAACATAATAGTCGGACGCCTCTCGCTTGTTTTTTCCTCGGTTTGTGCTAGACATAAATAATTATACTTTAATAAATAACATCCATTTTGTTTTTCCGCTTCTTCCTGTTGTGTGTCCAAATAGTGGTTGTTTTCCGAATACATCGAGAATTTTTTTAACACTAATATCGCGCTCATTCCATTTAAAAACCAAAACTCCATTTTTTTCCAACACTCGCCAACATTCATTAAACCCCTTCTGCAAAGTATCCTCCCACGGTGTCGCCAAAACCCCATATTTTTTTGCCATCCAACTCGTCTTCCCCAGTTTTAATAAGTGGGGTGGATCAAAAACAACTAACTTGAATGATTTGTCTTTAAACTCCATGGCAGTAAAATCCATTATAATGTCTGGGCTGATATTCAAAGTCCTTCCGTCACAAAGTATGTGATTCTCTTTTCTGTTGTCGATATATAAAACTTTCGGGTGTTGTTTGTCGAACCAAAACATTCTTGATCCGCAACAAGCGTCTAATATCAGTTTTTCCATAGCTTATTTTTTATTTATAAAATTGACGGCTGAGACGAAGTCGACGTCGTTCAATTTTTGCACCAGGGTTATGGCATCACCACCAAAACCGCACGAGTAGCAATATGCCCCCTTTTCGCCTTCATAAAGGCAAAGCGAAGGTGTTCCCTTGTCGTGCCCCGCCCCGCCGAACGGACAATGCGCCCAAGCCGTACTATAGCTATGGCGCGCCACCTGAATGAAGTCTTTACAGTTTGCTTCACGGGCGCGCTTAATATCTTCCTCAGTAATTTCCCCATTCGACACACCTGTGTATTCGCGGTGGACTTTTTCTTCTTTCTTCTTCGGCATTATCGGCACTGACCGCTCATATAAAAGCTCGTCGAGGTTGCCAGGCGTCTTCATAAAAAAATCCGAAATGTCACCATGCTCGCCCAGTTCTTCCGGCAGGTGGCACTTAAAAACCCTGACTTGCGGGTGTTCCTCAAGAATCATCTCGCCGAGTTTTTGCGCGCCCTTATCCCCAGCGCTATCAATATCAAAAATAATGAAGACTTTCTTGCAGTTCTTAAAAGCAAATATCCACTCTTTCTTCCACCCGCTTGCGCCGATGGTTGAAGTAACCGCCGACACCCCCCGGGAGTGTAGGAGGATTCGGTCCATTTCCCCTTCACAGCAAATGATAGTGTCGCTACTTAGAAATTCCTCCGCCCCGAAGACTGTGCCATCAATGCCTGTCGGATAAAACATAAACTTGTTTTTATTACTTTCATCTTTCGGATCTCGTCTTAATTTGAGAAAAAGGTATTCGCCGGTAATGCTTTTAATCGGTAAAACTATCCAACGCCTACCATAAAATTCACCGTAGCCAAATTCAAAGTATTCCATTAGGTCATCAGTTATCAGGCGGTTCCGCAAATAGTCCTTAATATAAGAAAAAGCAGGATGTTGCAGTTGTTTTTGGCAAAGCTGGACTTTCTCCTTTAATTGTTCTTGAGTTATTTCCATTCGATATCTTCTGCTTTATAAAAATCACAATCCCTGAACTCAGTTCCTGGGTCAACGTCTTTCCCGTCTCGCCTGAAGCCGTAACCATACTGATGCGACCCAAAATAATTGTCTATGCCAAACGCCTTGACGGTTTTTCCTGTTTTTGGGTTTTTTAATTCTTTTATATAGCTACTCATAAAATTTCTTCTTTATTAAATAATAAACTTAGTGCTATGGAAGCAATCGTCCCGATAATAAAAATTAATATTTTTACAGTGCCTGTGGGCTCTATTCTGGCCTTCAAGTATTCAAAGTCTTTCATTTCCTTCCGTATGTATTTAGACTCTACTTCCTCTCCTATAATATCAATTATCTTATATCCGTCAAACCTCCTTAGCTCTATAACCCTGTTTTTAACTAAGACCTTACATTCTTCACTGTCCGACCAGGACATCACATTCGCCCAAATTATTTCCGGATCATCAGTGTTCCGAAGTCCAATAACAACAATAAAATCATTTTTCTTCCCCCCGAGCCACTCTTGTTTCAGTTTTTCAAAATAAAGTTGATCCTCCTCATAAACAGCTACAACTATAATATTGACCTGTTTTTTTGCGCCTAAGTCAGAGTTGAGACTATAAAGTTTTTCCTCCCATTGTTGGGCGGAATTCCCACTGCCAACAAGTATAAATCGATTAGCACGGTAGAGGTCGTAAGTCCTTGGGTATTTGGGGATGGCAAATTCTTTATCAATAGAAGTTCTTCTCAAGATCGTGTCGGGGTTCCCTTTAATATAATTCGTATAGCTATGCTCAATCGCCGTTGGCTCTCCAATAACAATTTGTGAATACCTCTCCGGTTCCGAACTACTTGGGCTATTGCACGAGTTATCATAGGCCGTCTCCCCATTAGTCGTTTTCGCTATATAAGAATAATCATGGCTATGCATATAACAAGTATCACAAACCGTTGAGCATGAACGGTCGTTCCCTGAGCCGTTACAAACCTCTTGGCAATTACAGGAGTACGAGTGGCAACAACTCGTTTTTACTTTTTCTTTCAACTCTATCCGCCCGCTCCAAATCTCCTTGTCGGCTGTCCTTGCGAGGGCTGACCCAAAAAAGGCAATAGTTATAAGAACCACTAAAACCGTCTCTTGCAAAACAAATTCTTTCCAGGTTATTTTGCCACCACTAACGCTCATGGCGATTAGCCCAAGAACAACAGGGACTAATAATAATAGGAGTAGTTCCATTTTAGTTAAATAAGTTAATTTCCTCAGCTTTTTTTGTCTCGAAAACAGCGTCGGTTTGTTCGGAAGTGACGATACTATATTCGTCTAAATTAATGGTTGGAAAATCTAAGATGGCGTTGTAAACAATAGCTTTGTTGGACCGCAAGAGTTTTGCGTATTGTTCTTTTTTAGCAATTAACTGTTTTTGGTCGGCCTCAAAGGAGTTTCTTCCAGCCTCAATCGCCACTTGCAAGGTTGTATAGGTTTCTACGGAGAGAGTGGGGTTTTGCTCGTGTAACCACTGGAACATCGCCTGTGAGCCATTTTCTCCATAGCGCCCTGTCATGGCGTTATCAAAGAGCTCTTTTAGGTCAGTGGCGTATTGCTCGGTAACTTGTGAAATTTCCTTAAACGTCTTCCAGAGATTGTCATAGTTGTTTTGGTTTTGGCTGTACTGAGCTTTGATTGTTTCTTCAAAATTAACCGAGTCTGTTCGAAAAGAGAGAAGGCCTCCGATTAAAATTAAAAAGAAGACAACCATAACCCCGACGGTTGATAAAAGAATTGTGTTTTTCATAGTTTTTTTTTATTATATTTAACGATAATCTTCAAAAATTTTAAAAATATCTTTTTGCGCGTCATCGCAGTTCCTAAAAAGAATAATGTGTGTAGCTCCATCTTTCTTATTTAAATATGAACTTTGACGTCCATTCCATAAAGAAGAAATTATTTTGTCCCTTAATTCATCAAAACGTTTTTCTGTAAAAATTTTCATAGTTTTTTATTATATTAAACGCCTTTTAATTTCTTGCTCGAGCTTATCAACATCTTTAACTGTATACCATGTCCCAAGCTTTTTGTAGCCAACAAACCTCCGACATAAGAAGTCCTGAATATCTCGCACGTAAACAATAACAATGTCTTTCGCCTTTTCTTCCTAGAAAGTTGCCCCTTGAAGATGGATAGAGTTGTTTTTAACATCACTTATAATGACATAACACCCTGTGTCTCTCACGTACTTTCTCCCAAAAGATAAACAAACGTCTTCACACCCCTCTTTTACCTTTAGTTTATCGCCGACTTTGTACTTCATATTTTTTAGGCAAACATATTCACGCCCCACGTTTACTTTTAGTTTATTTCCGACTTTGTCATTCATATTTTTTGTAATTATTTTTATAATACCATTATATATTATTTTTATTAACTTGTCAAGTGTATAAATCAATCCTTCATCCCGAAGAACAGTTTTTGCGGTTTTTCCTCTTCTTCAGGCACTACTTCTATTACTAACTCGTCTTCTTCTATCGGGTCTAAACCGATAGGGACAATAATATTGTTTTCTAGGTAAAAATCCATTACTGGCTGTTCTCCTGTAATACGATTCTTTAAAACCCGTAAAATACTGTTCCTCGTAGGCACTTCTATTTTTTGCCCGCTCCGCACTTCCGTAGTCGTACATCTCTGCACCGCCAAAACCGCGTCCGCCAATTGATAGATGGCACTAGACTCCGACAGATCTTGCATTTCGATTGCTCGTCCTTGTACCTTTTTGACGTGAGAAATAAGAAAAACAACTACACGGAGAGAGATGGCCATGGTTTTAAGTTCCGAACAAATATCGCGGATAATCATTCTCTTTTGGTCGCTACTCTTTATGGTTTTTTTAGGAGCTAGGAAGTCCAAGTGGTCAATAAAAATAAACTTGGTATTGTATTTATCAATCGATTCTTTTATTTTTTCTTGCACCCACTCAAGGTTCCCCGTGGTCATTTGGCGTGGGACGAAAACTTTTAAAGAGTCATCGCCTATGCCCATGTCCTTAAACTTGGCATATAGGTTGTCAATTATCACCTCATAGGAGAACCAAGTACAAGCTTCGCCTGCCTTGGAAAGGTTTACGCTTATATTCTGGAAGAGGGTTGTTTTTCCCCCACCACTAAGCCCAGTGCCGATAATTAAATCTCCCTCGCGGACACCGCCCTTGAAAGCTTCATCTATAATAGAATATCCAATTGGAAAAGGCGGGGTATATTCCCCTTCGCGTTTTGTGGCTTCTTTGATAGGGACGATGTCATCATCCTGAAGAGCCTTTTTTAATTCCTCCATGCCTTTATCCATTTTTATTATAGTAAGTTTTTAAGTTTTTCTTTTTTTGATGTTTAAAACAGAAACTTTTTTAATTAAAAAAATTAATAATAAGTTTTTCTACTACATTAACAACTACTCCGTTGCCACATAGTTTGTAGCGCTGTGAGTCGGATATTTCTATCTCTTTATCATTCATTACCCCTTTCGCTGTCCACCCGTCTGACAAGCCCATTAGGCGTTCTGCCTCACAAGGAGTCAATCTCCTTATACGAAATGACCCAGCTTGTCCCGTTTGCGGTTTTTCCAATTGTTCTTTCTCGCTTCCGTTTGATGTTGAGTCGTATGGCAACCTCGGCAAATCTCCATTAGATTCTCCATTCTGTTGTCCATCTTGTCTTCGTTCTTGTGATGGATTTCCGTTTTCTTTTTTAGCGAGCATTTCTCGCAAATCCCTGTCTTCTGAAATAATTGAGTCGCACGATAATTTCCTGCCCTCAACTGAACGTCCTGTTTCCATCTGCTCGGCATTATCCCCTTGTGGCACTCCCAATCGCAATATTTCCTCGCTTGATACCGCCCCCAGTCCTCCATCCTTTCTTTGTATCTCTTGCGTGTTAATTGTTTCCCGCATCGAAGACACTTCTTTGTCGGGTCGTCTTTCCTTAGTTGAATCATAATGGTTAGTATTATTATTTATACTCCCATTATACTCTAGTTCTTTATTGGTGTCAACTAACGTATATTGTTGCATACCACAATCAAGCGTATTGGCTATATCTTTACCTACTCTACCACGCCGCGTGGTTGAGTTAGGTTGGGATAGGTTGATACTGTCGCCCTCTTCGGCTATGGCGTAGCCTTGCTTGGTGGCTTCGGGGATGGCTATAAATGGCTGTCTGTTTCCTCCCTGTGCTGTATTCAAGCAAGGGCTTAGACCGTCTTCAGCGTAAACTCGGTCGTTGGAGTGGGTGGGGTTGTTTAGTTGCTTTATAACTTGTCTTCTTGATTTTTCTAAAGTATTTGTCCCTTTGGCATAAGAGGCATCGATGGTGTAGGAAATTTCCTGTCCCATTGCCCTAGTATCTTCTGCTGATTGGCATCGCTCAAAAAATACTTCTGGTGCGGGTCTGTCTCTAAAACCGATGACAAAGATACGTTCTCTGTTTTGAGGGACACCGAAGTCTTTGGCGTTGAGAACTTGCCACCAGAGAGAATACCCTGCTTCGGCCATTTCATTGAGAACAATGGCGAAGTCTCGGCCTTGGTTAGAAGACAAAGCTCCTTTAACATTCTCCCAGATGAAATACTTTGGTTTTTTTTCACGGACTGCTCGCATATATTCATAAAACAATCCCGAGCGTTTTCCCTCAAGTCCGGCACGCTTGCCAGCGATTGACAGGTCTTGGCACGGTGAGCCTCCTGTAAGAAGGTCAAAGTCGGGTACTTTATCCCATTCGATTTTTGTGATGTCATAAAAATTAGGTATTAGTGGATAATGATATTTTAAAACTGCGTTTGCATACTTATCTATTTCAGAAAAGCCAACGGTTTCTAATCCGCACCGCTCACCAGCGATTGTGAACCCGCCATATCCCGCGAAAAGGTCAAATTGTTTTAGTTTTGTGTGGGCATTCTCCATATAGTCCCTTCGCCATGTTACAGTTGTGGCAAAGCACTTGATAACCTGGCGGATAATTTAATTTTTTAAGACTCTTATACATAACCTCTCCCCCTCTACCACCTAATTCTTTACGATGTTTCGCCCCGTTATTATCCATGTGGTCAATCGCTAAAAACTTAATTTCTTTTTCTCCGCAACAGGCACATTTTTTTAGTCCATTACTGTAATGGCTTATAGTCTCTTCTCTTATTTTCTGTCTATTTATTTTCCTTAATTCGCTTATTCTTTTTTTATTGCGATGATATTGTTCATTGCCTTTTTTTCTAAATCTTTCTATGTTTTCTTGATAATAGCTTTTAAATCTATTTTTTGCTGATGATACCTGACACTCTTTGCACCAAGGTTGATACCCCCTCTTAGTATCTCTTTTATGAAATTCTTTTTCATCCTTATGTTTTTTGCATTTATTACATTGCATATACTCTTTCTAAGGCTAGGCTAAAACCGCCGTAGCCACTAAATAAATCAAAGTGTTTAAGTTTTTTATGAACATTTTCCATATAATCATTTCGCCAGCTTACAGTCGCAACAAAGCTCCCAATAACACGGCAAATATTTTTTTAATTTAAGTTTTTTACAATCTCTTTTTTAACTCCCCAAACTCCAATACCTTTTTATCTATAGCGTCCTTTATTGTAACCGCCTCAGAATATAACTGTTCTATTTCTATTCTTCTCGACTCTAAAGATAAGCGTTTGTCAAATTTTATTATATTACTCCTGAAGGCTTTCCCAATGAATCTCATCATAAAGCCGTGAATTCTTTTGGAGTCGATATGAATATCTACAAAATCATCGTTAAAATTTATGTGAAACCGAGGAAATGGGCGTCCTTTTCTTATCTCCTTTTTATAGCTGCCCTTTTTATCATCCTTATACCCCAGAGCGTGCAATGTTTTTTGAGTCGGCTTGATTGTCAATATCATAGAGATTATTTATTATCTTTTTTATACTTGAGATTAATTACTTTTCTTTTTATCCCAAACCCAATCTCCCCAGCCACCATACCTAACTCTACTTTTTAAAACTGACCCTACAAGTTTCCCCACCCCTTCAGGAATGCTCTCTGCCGAGCCAGAAAAACCGTAACAGGCATCTGCCCCACAGTCCCAAGAATTTTCTCCTTTTCCCTCAAAAGGAATCCCTCCTGCCACGTCAATCGAAAAAGATTTAAAACTATTTTTAAACCATCTCGGATAAGAAAAAGTTATTCTACTTAACGTCGCTTTCCCCTTATAAGTACCCTCGGGCATTAGTACTAAAACCTCTCGTTCCTCTAAAAGTTCCTCTTCCCTTTTTCCTTTCCCGCGAAAAAATTCCCTAATATCAAAAGAAATGTGTTGCCACCAATAATCACTCCCTCGACTTTCCATTGGGTCGCGCCAAATATCAAGCCAAAGAGTCCAGTTATGGATATTAACGCCGAACGTCCGCCCGTTAGTGAATCTTTCTCCCTTTCTTCTTGTAATTTTTTCAAGAACTCTGTATAACCAACGCCATTCGAGCCCAACCCAAACAGCAAATAAAAGACATTTAAAACTAAACCCGATAGTCTCTTCTTGCCAGCCGTTTCTACAAAGATCGAAATCAATACCGAAAGAAGTTGTTGGCGCTTTGATAAAGAGAGTTATTTGCGGTTGCTCTCCAAGCCAACATCGCCAGTGAATAATCCCGTTTTCCTTGTCTTCCTTTTTAATGTTTTGCGAGTGATAATACATAGATTATTTATTTAATGTTTTAGTTACTTGTCTTAAAATTTCTTTGTTAGATTCCACCGGTACATATTTCCGCCACTCATCCCCAAAAATGTCGGGAAAAATATTCACGCCTTTATAGTAAAGCGAACAGGCATCGGAGAAGAGGTAGTTGTCGTCGAAATAATAAGCCAGGATGGCTTGATAATGTCTCCAAATAAAACACCGAGCTCCCTTGAATGTTTTAAGGGTGGCGATGCTTATAAACATAGAGGAGTCCAATTTCCTCTCATCAAGGTTGCATCCCTTAGCTTGTGCGAGGTCATAAACCATCGCCAAATAAATTCCTAAATGCTCATCATCATTAATAAACTGTTTCGGATGATTTTGTCCACTAGCCTTCCACTTGAAGATTTCTGACCAGCCCCTACTAATATGCACCTTAGAAATGTCATCACGTTTGACGATTATTTCAATAGTTCTAGGATGTAGTAACCTCATAATTTTATTTTAACAATTTTTTAGGCTTATAAAAATATTCTTGGTTTATTAGTTTCGGCAAAATACTTTTCTCCATAACTATTTCAACTTTCCTGTTTTTATTCCCATCAAAAACTTCCTGAAAAAATTTTCCGTCTTTCTTGAAGAATTTTTGGACACCCCCCCTGGGTGTAGTCAAAATAAAAACCTCGTAACCAAAGTCTTCCCTAGGGGTTTCCGCCCATTTGTGCTTGGGGGGGATTAAAGCTTCAAGCCGACCGCAGAGATAACCAACCCCTTTCGCCCAGATAGTCAAAGCTTCAGAAAATTCCTCGTCGGTAAGGAGGTAAACTTTATCTTCGGGTATGTTGTGAATTACGACTTCTTTCATTTTTTTTAAAAATTAAAATTCAATTCGACTGTCTCCTTGATTACAATCAATAACAAATAACCCCAAGTTTTTCCACATTCTCACCACCTGCGGTCTGTCGTCTAAAACAAAAAGAACGTTGCAGTTCGGCTTGATATGAGTTTCGTATAGCCTTTTTTTAAGGATAGAATCTTTTTCATTATTGCCCTCTTCGCGCATAAACAGGGCTTTATATTCTATATTATTATTCTTCAACCAACTCTCGGTTTCTTTTTTACAAACACTATCCCGTCCGCTCAAAAGAATAATGTCCGCGAACGACTGATATTTTTCCAGGATGTCCACAACGGGTAAATTGACTTTGTCCTGTCCGACCTTGCTCCACTCGAACGGTCCGCGATTCACCATTCGAGCTAGCGTTCCATCTATATCACAAACAATCGCCGTTGTCCGTTTACTTACCCATTTAATTTCAGGGGTTTCTGGCTTCAGATATTTATTATACATTCCAAGAATAACTCCTTGCCCCACAGAACTTGTTCTAGCTAAATCGCGCTTAATACATTCTTCCACAGGCACATCAAAAAACATTTTTTCGAGTTGCACCTTCCCGACTTTACCCATGTTAATCCCGATTAAATTCTTAAGTGTTTCTTCATGTTTCCCAAAGTTAGTGTCATCGACTATAACGCTAAATCCTTGACTCAAAAACATTAAAATTAAATTATTCCTGGCGTCAATAATCCCTTTCTCGTTTTGGTTGCTCCACTTACCGTCGTCAATCATCATCCGTAGCAAGTCTTTGTTTACCCGTTTCCACTTACCAGGCTCGTTCGCCATCACCCGAGAGGCGTACGAACTTTTACCACAAGCTGGCAAACCCTGGAGAATTAAAAGTTTTTTCATATAATTTAATTTACGCTTTCCATATCGACTTCCCCTTTATCAAGTAAGTCCGACTCGTAAGAAAGAAAACGAAATGACTTTAATTTATAAGCTTCGAAAGTAAAAAAGGTTTCTTTGCGGAGGACAATTCCCTCTTCAGGCACTTTGTTTACACACATAAAACAATCTTTATCGTTATAGTCTTTCTCAAGGCGTATAACAAAGTCTTCTTGCCATTTTTCAATATCAGCCGTTGATATATCTTTATACATTTCTCCTGCTACTCCGTTATAAAAAATGTGTACACATTTTAACCCGACAGCATTGCAGAACTCCTCCACCTGAAGCGAGGACAAGTCGCTAACTACTCCATCAACATTGGTAAAAGTTATACGATAAATTTGGTTTTTTTTCTCCCCCTCAGAACACCCATAATCGTAACCGACTTGAATCTCTTTACCGCCTTTAGTATAACCAACACACTCACCGTAAAGCGTGTAACCCCTTGGGATTACGTCTTTTATTTCATCCTTAATTTCTCCCCAAATATCGACATCATAAAAATGATTCTTCTCTCGAGTTTCAAACTCGTTTTTTACAACCTTTCTCGATCCGTAAATATAATCATATTCCGTATCAATTACTTTCGCGCCGACAAGCCGAAGGAATTTATAAAGCAGATTTAGCTTTCTTTTTACCAAGAGGTTCCCCACCCAAAAGGACGTGCCGTGTATCTTGTAACTAATGGTGATTTTGTTCTCTGGCTTAATTTTAAAAGCATTCTTTCTTAAATTTTCCGTATCGACATGGAGCCGAACCTGCTTATCCACTAGTCGAGATATTTTAGGAGAACGACCCTGCCTTCCAATTCCACCAAAATTCTTACAAGGAATAACATATTTTTTAACCACCAATTTCTCTCCGATAGTGTCAAATTCCCTCCCAACCTCACCAGCCAACTTATCCCCAAAAAATTCTTCCAAAACGGCGATTGGCACGATATAACCCATCGACTTTTCTCCGCGGAGTTTCATCGCTTTAACCCGCCCTTTGTCTTCAAAAAACCCAACTTTTTCTTTATCTTTATTTTTTTCGGCGTGGCGGAAAGAATTGGTGTGAGCTAAAAACTCCAGATCTATTTGACACTCAACCGGAAAATAGCAATAAATATCTCCCTCCTTGGCGTCGAGCCCAGTGATTACACTCTGAAAATCAATCGTAGCGATTTGCAGACAATCAGCGTTCTCGTGTTTACGGAGGTTTTTAAGTTTTACGATTTTAGCCAAATAATTTACATTGGCGTCTTTAGAAATAGAAATCATTTATTTTTTTCTTATATTAAAAAAAATGTCAAATAAAATTGGTATTAAAATTATTAAAACAAGCCAACTCCCTATCCATAATCTCCACGAAAACTCTATTTCTCCAACTAAGAGGGATGACACGATTAAACCGCATAAGCCGATAGCTATACTAGCAGCAGCGAACCAAAGAACGACTCCGGCATCAGAAAGTGAATAATTTTTCATATTTTTAAATCTAAAGAAAGCATTCGCTTCACAGTTTTCAGGGCAGAGACATAGCCTGCCTGAAAATCTTTATTATATTTTTTAGTAGGTATTCTTAGTTTTTCAAAGGCAATAATTTTATCTATTGTTTTTAAAGGCGGTAGCTCTAATCTCTCTTCTATTTTGTGAGGAGTAAGTTTTTCTTTATCAAAAATTGGCATATTTTTATATTATTTTTTATTAATTCTATCTTTCTTCTTCCCTTTCGCCATTTCTCCAGTCAAGGCCCCTACGACTGGCGATCGCCAGTACCTTTTTCCACTCTTAAAATAAATTCCCTTTTTATAAAAATCGTACAGCTTATCTTTTGTTTCCGCCAAATAGTCTGCGTAAGACTTGCATCTTTTCTTTTTTTTCCTTGGAGTTCCTTTTCTTTTTTTATTAAAACATGGTCGACATTCCTTAGCCACCAAAGAGATTTCTTTTCCACACTCGCAAAAATTTATTTTTTTTATCATTTTTTTGAAAAGTCGGTCCCAAAAAAAATCTTTCCTCCTTTTTTGTTTTGAGATGCCGCCCAAGCGTTATAATCAAAATCACCATTATCGGCCGTATTTGAAAAGGGATTAACTCCCTCAGGAATATCTAAACTCGGCTCTAGTCCCATCATTTCGCCGATATTATCTTTTTCTTTATTCAAATATTCTTCCAGTTTGTGATATTTATCCCTTAATTCCAGAGGAGTAGTGGCTGATGGCGCGAATTTCTTGTTTCTGACCAAGATAGCTAATTTAGCGGCGTTGATAGCATTTGTTGATCCTACTTTTTCAATCAACTGCTTTATTGCGTCGCGGAATACTTTTCTACCAAAGAAAGCTGGTTCTGGGATCGTACTGTTGGCAACATATAAAATATCTAGAATTTCTTGGACATCTTTGTTTAGAAGTTTTTCCGACAAGTTGCTAGAATTGCTTTCCTTGGCTGTCTCTCCCGCCAAAGAAATTTCTGGGGTGGTTTCCGCATCAGCGAAACTATCTGGGTTTATAATTTGTTGTTTATAATCTGGTATAGGTTCACCCGTTTGGTGAACTCCATTACACCGTTCGGTGTATTCCATTTCACCGTTTGGTGAAATGGATTTACGCGTTTGGGAGAAGTCATTTTTACAGGCCGATATCGTCATTTCTACTTTTTTAGAAACACACCTATACCATTTTGTTCTGTCGTATTTTGCTTTATTATAATTTTTAGATTCTATATACCCTTTATCTTCTAAATTCTTTAATATCCGCTGTATTTGGCGGGGTGTCCAGAAAAAGAATAGCTTATTAAAGGCATTAACCGAATTATATGTCCAATATTCCCCATCTTTAAAGGCTATTTTACTCTCATTAGCCTCATTTTGGGTGACCCAAAACTCTAGATTGGAATACATAATGGCTTCCTCAACTCCGATTTCTTTTGCTAAAAATTGATTGAAGTTCATCTTTACGACGTCTTTCATGTTTCTTGTGTCCATATTTTTTATAAAAATTATTATTATTCTAGCGAACAAACTCCTTGTTTTTTTTCTACCTCAAAATAACCAAAACACTCTTTGTCTACTGACTGTAGTTTGTTGATTGTCTGGGCTTGGTCAGCCACTTTAATGTCGAGGATTATTATATTTATTATGCTGAATATGCATATTAAAATGCAAGAGGTGATTATAGCTAGAATAAATATGGTAAACCAAATAGAATTATTCATTTTTTTTGAAATTAAAAATCCACCAAATACCGTATCACTTTCCTAGCACATCCGATGAAAGACCTAGAAGCGTTGCTTTTTGAGCAACAAATGATACGATATTAAGTGGATTTATAATTTTTTTCATCGGATGTTTGTAGTTAAATATTAAAATTTAATGATATCTTAATTATAGCAAATTTTAGGAAAGCCGTCAACTACCCCTGATTCATTGGTGTTTAGCCTAAATCGCTCTTTTTTATTTCCCTCCTGTGGAAAACTCTGAGTGGGGGCTTTTATATTCAGTATTAATTTGGGCTTTTAAACTCCTAATATTCTGGGAAAACTCGATCGGTTCAACCGCTAGTCTCCTCGCCCAAAAATTCTTAATTGTCTCTTGTAATTCTTTAGAATTCTCAAAATTGAAATAACCAACTGGTCTCTCTCTTGTTCCCTCTACCTGATAGTCAATCCCGTCAAGGTTGAACGATAGGGAAATTAGGGTTGCGGCTAGGTTTAAATCACGGGTAGAATAAACATTATCATCTTTTTTCATATTTTTTTATTATTTTTAATATCTTACATATATTATAGCACAAGTTCGTTGGTTTCCCCCTATCCACTTGACAAGTATTTTTTTATGCTGTATAATGGAATGAGTAGAGTATAAAAACCGCAGGAGACCGCAAGCAGTGACAACTTTGGACACGCCCCTCTGCGCTGAAGTTCTGTCTCCAAAGAGGGGTTAAAGTTTGTCTACTTTTTTAAAGCTATTAACATTAAATATGAAACTAACAATATTTATTTTTATAATCCTTTTCCACACTTTCCCAAACGGCTCGTGGATTTTCGGCGCACGGATCGGAGGCACCGCCTTGGCGATTGATAGTAAAGGACAATGCGTGAAGTATGACGGGGAAGAGAGAGTTTGCACGTTATCCGATAAGGCGTTTATGGTGAGTATGAAGAATTTATATTTAAAATAAAATAACATGGAAAAAAGACAACAACCAAAAGTCTCGATCGTGATACCTTCTTGGTTTAAGGAAGGGCAAGATGGTCGTTATGGGAAAAGTGAAACTTATTATATTGCGCAGGAGTGCTTAAAAAGATTAACAGAAGTAACGCCACGAGAATTATACGAGCTTATAATTATCGATAATGGGAGTACCCTGGATGAAGATGATTTGCCGAGAGAGAGAGCTGAAATGGAACCCTGGTTAAAAATAGAAGATTATTGGGATAAAGCCGACATCTTAATTAGAAATAAAAAGAATCTAGGCTTTGGTGGGGGAATGAATCAGGGATTGGCGGTAGCTAACGGAGAATATGTTATCCAAATTAATAATGATATCCTTTTGTGGGAGGGGTGGTTAGAAGAGTTGTTAGATGTTTACAACCAAAACTTTTCTCCTGCTGTCGGGATGGTGATGCCAGCTCTGGAAAAATCTGGTATGCGCTTTCCCGAGGCACTAAAGGCGAAAAAAGAAGAGATTGACATGGAGACTAATGCTGACAAATACGGAGTCCACGCGCAATTTGGGAGTTGTTGGTGCATCCGCAAGGATTTGTTGGAAAAATTATATAAACAAGATGGCTTTTATTTCGACCCCCAATTTTCTATGCTTTTCAAAGAAGACAGGGACTTGTATCAAAGGGTTTATGCTCTAGGACTTGAAACATATAGGACCCATAAAACTAGGGTCCACCACGTTGGGAACCTAACAGTCTCGAAAATAGAAGGAAGAAAAGAGATAAGCGCCAATAACAGAAAGTTATATGAGGAAAAATGGGAAGGGAGAGAAAAATAAAAATTATTAATTAATTAAAATCATTATGTCACAATTTAAAGACAACACAAGAAGAAAACTGGCTGACTTAGAAATCCGTTATGAGAGATTAATAAATAGGGTGGATTTCCTTGAAAGAACCTTTTTTGTTGATGACTATTTTTCAAACTTTAGGAACCAGTTTATTGCCCCTCTTAAGATTTTAAAGTCAGAGGCAAAAAGTTTTGTTGTTAAAAGAGATGTTTTGGTTGGATACGCTCTAACACCGACAACAAAATACACCACCAAGGAAAATTATGAGCTGTTTAGTTCACTAATCCGTGAAATGGAGGCTGAGTCCAAAGAAGAAGGCTCTCGTCCTGTATCTAGTTTAACACCCACCGATTCAACCCTAACTTTTAGCTACTCTGTCTACCCTTCCACTTCTAGTTCTACATGCCCATGTTCTGATAAAAAGAAGAATAAGAAGGCTATTTCCAAAAAGAAACTGTTAGGGAGACCAAGAGGAAGAAAATACAAAAAACAAACTGAAAGAATTTTTTCATAAAACAAAAATGTTGCGGGGCGAGCGTTCACTGTTTTTAGAACAGCTCGCCCCCTTAGGGATTTGTTCTTTTTTGCGGGATGGGCACGACAAGCATGAAGAATGTATTTTGGGGTTGAATTGGCTACGGCTAAACAACTACTAGAAACATCTTCTTGCCTACCCACAAAAAAGAATAAAAAATATGAAAGAAATAATTAAAAAAAGCAAAAAGGGTAACAACCTTGAAATAACATTGGTAATCCCTCTAACCAAGTCACGTTGCAATCCATACGAGACTGACGAACAGGGGATAATGGATAATATTGTTGGGATAATCGAGGACTCTTTTAATAAATGTGGGTTTGCGCACCTAATTGATATGGAGTACGCCGGTAAGCCAGACCAATGGACTGACTATTTTTATTTATTTAATGGGGGCATTCCCGAATTTAGAAAAATCTGCAAAAAATTAAAGATAAAAACAATAGAGGATTAAAAAATAACTAACAAAAAAATGACTAAAAGAAAGCTTACAACGCTTGGAGTGCTTGCCAACAAACTAAACGTTCCTAAATCAAAGCTGGCTTATTACGATAAGCTTGGCTTGATTTCGTCTTTGTTTAAAACTACTAGCGACATAAAGCTGTATGACGAAGAGGAAACCATAAAAATGATTGGGGAAATAAATAATAAAAAGGAGGAAGGGCTCACCCTTCAGCAAATCAAAGACAAATTATAACTTAAAAATTATAACTAAGATGAAATATACTTTAAGACCATATCAAGAAGAGGCTGTTCAAGCTGGCGTTGACTTCTTGTTGTCGGAAAAAGAGAGGGATGGGGCGATTATTGTGGCCCCGACAGCGGCGGGGAAGAGCCTGTACATAGCCTCAATCGCAGAAAGAATTGGAGGAAAAATATTGGTTCTCCAGCCATCAAAGGAAATTCTCGAACAAAATTACAAGAAAGCCGTGGATTATGGCTTTAAAAATATTGGTATTTTTTCCGCCTCTTGCGGGAGAAAAGATATTTCTAGTATTGTTTTTGCCACTATCGGCAGTATTATAAATAAAAAAGAATTGTTTGGCGAATTTCAGCATCTCATCATAGATGAGGCTCATCTTGTCTCAACCGCCAAAAGGAGGGTAGACGAGAATGGTGAGGAGATAGATTCTAAAAAAGGAATGTACGAAGAATTTATCCGCTTTTTTGGTGGGAAAGTTTTAGGGCTTACTGCCACCCCCTTTCGAATGCACGCCTATCTTGACCAACACACAGACGAGCGCGTCGTTGTCGCCAAATTCCTAACTCGCACTAGACCGAGAATCTTTACAAAAATAATCTACTCAACCCAAATAGAGGACTTATATAACCAGGGGTTTCTTTGCCCGATCCAATATGACCATAACTATGCCTACGACCAGTCAGCTATCAAACTAAACTCAACGGGAATGGACTTTGATGACGATAGCCTTAATAAATACAATCAAGAGATAGATTTGGTAGGAACGGTTACTAATGCTATTATAAAAGAAAGCCACAAACATATTTTGGTTTTTACTAAAGACGTGAAAGAGGCTTATGCCTTAAGAGACTCTTTAGCACAAAAAGGAATAAGTTCAGCGGCAGTGTCCGCTAAGACCCCTAAAAAAGAGCGCGAGGAAATATTAGAGGCTTTTAAAAAGGGCTATATTAGAGTTGTGAGTAATTGTGGGACATTAACCACAGGATTTGACTTTCCCGAGCTTGATTGTGTCGTTCTCGCTCGTCCAACTCAGTCTGTAGCTCTTTTCGCCCAGATTATGGGACGAGGCATCCGTATTGCTCCAGGCAAAGAATCTTGCAAAGTAATAGACGTTTGCGGTAACGTTAAGCGCTTCGGCATGATCGAGATGTTTAAAATAGTGGAGGTAAAACCAGGTTACCACCGTCTCCAGAGTAACGTTGGGTGGCTGACTGGTTTCGACTTCGTTTCTAATACAGATATTGAAACAAACAGCCGACAAGACGTTATAGAAAAATATAGTGCCGTTCCAGATATAATGACTTTCGGGAAATTCAAAGGCAAGCACATCGCCAAGGTCCCGAACTTTTATCTGGAGTGGTGCGTTAAAAATATGTCAGCGGGAGCTATTGTGGAGAAAATGAAAGGGGAACTTGAAAGAAGAAATAAGATAAAAATAGAGGAAGTCAATAAAGAGGGTGAGGACTTGGAGAAAGAACTCAGAGAAATGGACAGCCTTTTTTAAAAACTGATTAAAAATCTAGTTATCCCCACTTGACAAGCACTAAAAAATACGATATAATTAGAAAAACAAGGTCGATACTTTAAATATTAAAACTTAAAAAATTAAAACTTAAAAATTATGGCAATAGAATTTTCAGACGACGACAAAGTTAGTGGTTCATGGATTAAATGGGACGTAATTGGCAAAAAAGTCCAAGGGACATTAATCGGTCGTAGACAAAAAGCAAACGATTTAAAAGAGGGGGAAATGCAATGGATATACGAACTCTTATCCGAGGACGGAGAAATTCTGATTATTGGTGGAAGACCAGGCTTAGATCCTCAATTATCCCACGTGAGACTAGGTCAAATTGTTGAAATTAGGTATATGGGGGACAAACCAAGCGTAAAACCAGGTTATAGTGCTACTAAACTTTTACAGGTATACACAAACAGAACCGCTATGGATAAAAATTGGTTGGCAATGAATCCGGAACATGCTACCGAAGAGGAATTAGCCTCTATGCCCGTTGGACAACAGGTAGCTCCAGCCCAGGCTCCTGTCAACACCGCTCAAAACACTGATGGAGAAATAAAGGTCGAGGATATTCCTTTTAATGAACCAACTACCACCCCAGTGCAAGCAGCCGACCCCAATATTGCAAAAATAAACGAACTGGCAAGAGTCAAACTCGGAGTTGTTAGCGAAGATCAAATGGAAATTAATAGAGTTGTCATGGAGACCACTGGTCTGGCCATGATATTAAGTAACCACCCAGCAATTATTGCTAAACTGGAAGCGATTCAGTAATAAAAAAGGGGACGGCTCTCCGCTGTCCCCTTTTTTGGATAAAATATGAATATTTTTAAAGAAAAAATAATTTTAGAATTAGATAAAGAATTAGGGGCTATAGACGGAGGCGATAACCTCCTATATTATCTAGAAAACGGGACAGATTTTGAAACGGCGCCAGGCTCCACGATTTTTCACAGCAATGGCGAAGGGGGACTGGCAAAACACAGCTGGAATGTTTATGAACTATTAAAAGAAAAGGTGGAACGATTTGAACTTAAGACACCAAGTAGATCCGTTGCTATTTGTGGACTTCTCCATGATGCCTGTAAATTAAATACTTACGTTAAGGGGAAAAAGTGGTCCAAGGACACAGGAACATGGCAACAGATTGATTGCTGGGAAGTGAAAGACGAGTTCCCTTTCGGCCATGGCGAAAAGTCGGTCGCTGTCCTTCAACGCTTTATAAAATTAACCGACGAAGAAATGCTGGCTATCAGGTGGCATCTCGGGCCGTTTCTTCCTGGGACACACTTTCCTTATCCTGATGGGATGGCTTATAAAAAAGCCAAGGAGCTTTATCCTTTAGTAACTTTATTATACGCCGCTGACTTAGAGTCGTCAGAACTTTTAGAAAAAAAATAATATGCCAATACTCGTAATAGGCGATTTACATTGCAAGCCCCAACTATCGTATGCCGAATACATCAAAGACAGGCGCGAGGGGGAAAAACAAGAGATTCTTGATTTTATTGTTAAGCAGGCAGAAAATTGCGAATACGTGGTTTTTTTGGGGGACGGCTTAAACGGGCGGACAAACGCACCTGAGGTAATAAAAGAATTCACTAATTTTATTGAAAAGTTTGATGGTAAGGAGGTTTTTATTATTAAGGGAAATCACGAGTCTCTCCCTGGCGGGAAAAGTGCCATAGATTTCCTCAAGGAGATAAAAGGAAAGAGATGGCACATTATTACCAATTCCGTAGAAAAGCATCAACTAGGCCCTGTTTCAGCGACTTTTTGCCCATATTTTACCAAGGCAGAGCTTGACGCCAAGGACAATTCCGAAGCGCTCGCGCTTATAATGGAAAAACTGACCCCAGCCGACCTTCTTTTTCACCACCACACCATGGGAGTTGGTGGAAAAATTGCTGGCTTGCCTCTCGATATAAATCAGTTGCCAGAGCCAGTTTTACCTATTGAGAAACTTAATAAGATCTATAAACAGATTATTGGTGGGCATATTCATAAGCCGACCACTAAGCTCCCCAAGGCTATTGTCGCTGGCTCTATTTTTACCTCAGAAGTGGGAGAGGGGGATAAATACGTTTGGAAAATTAACGAAACTCTTCCGAATTGGGAGGCGAGTATAGAACAGATAACTTTACCAGGCAGGGCTATTTATAAACTAGAAAACCCAGTAAAGGCTGATTTGGAAAAACTGCCTACGGACAGCATTGTCAAGGCGATTATAACTAAAAAAATATCAGTTGAGGAAATGGATGAATTAAAAAAGATATTAAAGCGGTTCGATGCTTTTATCATCCTAGAGCGCATTCCACGGGAGAGAAAAAAGATGCACTTTAGCGACGGCGAGAGTATTATTGATTTTAATATAGACAAGTTACTAGAAACCTATGCGAAAGACCAAAAAATTGATTTACCCTTGTTGAAACATGGCTTTGACTTAATAAGAGAATAATAATGATCCAGGTAACTGCAAAATCCCTTGAGGAAATAATGAAAGAGTCTTTTAAAAAGAAGGTCACTTATGTTGGGAGAGCGTCGGACATGACATATAGAAGAACTGTCCCTATAAAATTTGCGTTTATAGAGTGGGATGAAGAAAAGAAGTTTAAAAGCCTAGTTTTTATTCAAGAAAAACATATTTTACAATTAATTAAAGAAAAAAATGAACAATCAACAATTTACGATAGTAGGGGTAGACGTCGGAATAAAAGGGGGTATGTCTCTGATAAGCAACCAAGCCTCCTTGCTGGCTTGTGAGATGATTCCCACGATAGAGGTGATGGTGGGGAAAAAAATGAGAAGTCAATATGACATCCAGGAGATAATTAGACTTGTTAAGGGCTGGACCAACGACTACCACATTTCCCGTGCCTGTTTTGAGCGACTCCGCCCCATGCCAAAACAAGCTTCTCAAACGGGGTTTTCCCTAGGAGCAGGTTCCATGCTTTTTAAAACTATCTTTACTTTCCTAAATATTCCTTTCATGGAAATAGAACCAAGAACTTGGCAAAAAGATATCTTCGGGGAACTCGGGATTCAATACAATAAAGACACAACTAAGCAAGCCTCCGTTCAAGCGGCGAGATTACTTTTTCCAGGATTTGATTTTCGCCCAACGGAGAGGTGTACGAAAGATTCAGACGGACTAACCGACTCGGCCTTGATCGCCTCCCATTGTTTAAAAATTAATAATAAATAAAAATATGTCAGACCAGAACAAATCTATCCGTCAATTCGAGCCAGTCGCTTGCCCTCACTGCAAAAAAGAGTTTTTTATCGGGCTCCAATACAGTGTCCCAACCATTCTCTCTACGCCGACGCTAAGTGACATCACTGAAGCTAAAAAACAGGTGCTTGAGAGATTAGATGAAATAACATTCACTGATTTACAAGAAAAAGAGCAAATAATTAATTATTTAAAAAATGAAGACACTATAATTGATTTCTCCGACATTGAGTATATGTTAAAGCAAATCGCGATGGATCAAATTAGTAAGAACAAAAAAAATGACGCAAATTAATGTAACTTTAAAGGTTGGACGTCTAAAAATGAATATTGATTGCGAGGAGTTGCCCAAGGGGACTTGTAAGAATTGTGGGCAACTTATTTATTGGCTTAAAATTTTAAGCAATAAAAACAAGATTCAATTATCGAAGAACCGAAAGGGAGAATATACCGCTCACTCCCTAGTTTGCCCAACTGTCCTAGAGTTCGAGGAAAAAATGAGAAGAAAAACATATACTATGAAATTAAAAGAAACTCATGCTTATTCTAAAAAAAGTAACACTTAAAAATTTTTTATCACATTCTGATACCAGCCTTGATTTTAGAGAGAACCAAAAACTCCTTCTCTCCGGAAGAAGCGGATCTGGGAAATCGGCGATAGTCGACAGTATTGTTTGGGCTTTTTACGGCAAGGGAAGAGTGGACAATAAGTCCCTTATAAAGACTGGTAAAAAAGGGGCAAAAGTTGTTGTTGAATTAATAGACGACTCCTCTGACTATCTTTGTAAAATAGAGCGTTCGATAACAAAGACAAATAAACACGAGGTAGTTGTCTTGGAAAGCAGAAATGGAGAAAAACTATCGCCAATAAAGACAATTGGAGTTAGGGGCACACAAGAATATTTAGAAAAGGAAATTTTAAAATCTTCCTATCTTCTTTTTATAAATTCCATTATTTACCCCCAAGAAAATTTTGACACCTTTGTTAGACAAACAGCGGCAAAACGCAAGGAAATAATCTTGGAAATCATTAATTCTAATAACTACGACGGGTATCTCAAAAAAAGTAAGGAAGCCTTGCAGGACAATAAATTACAGACTGGGATTACGGAGTCGAAAATAGTGGACAAGGAGGCGCAAATAAAAAGAGATGAGGAGCGTTCGGCTAATTTAGAAATATACAAAAAGAGAAAAGAAGAAGTAAAGTCTGAATTATCGCTCTTAGAGAAAGAGGTGGAAACGGTGCAGTCACAATACGATTCGTACACCGAAAGAATTTCTTTTTTGCGAGGGAAAGAGTCGTTAGTTATTGATACAATTAATCAAATAGCCCTGAATGAGAAAAAAATAACTGAGCTAAACAAAAGAATCATCGAAATAGAAACGGTTGATGTTAAAAAATTAGAGGGGGACGTAAGGGTAAAAAATGAGCTTGAATTAACCTTAAAAAAAGAGGAAGAAAGAAGAGAGTCTGTTTTAGAATGGCAAGCAAAAATGAACGAAATAAACAGGAGCCTCCCCCCCCAACATGACTATGAATCTGACATCGGCACAGTTAATAAAAAAATAATCCTTGTTATGGGAGAACCTGTCCCCGAGTGCCCGAAATGCGGAACAAAATATCCTTCTTTTGAAGATAACAAAAAAAATCGTGTAGATGATTTAACCGCAGATTTAAAAATAATCACTGGAAAGAAAGAGGAATACGAGGGGCAAATGGTTAAATATGAAGAAGCCTTAATCTCCTTGGGGCCTTGCCAAGTTTTCGACCATACAGCGATAGCCACTTTAACAGTTGAAATAAACTCTTATCGCGAGTCAGAAAAAAAACTCAATGAACTGGCGGGAAAAACCGAAATTGTCCGTCAACTGTCCCAGGATATCGAATTGTTAAAACAAACGCAAATTGATTTAACAAAAAAACAAGAAGAACTTTCCCTTGAACTTTCTGGCAAGGCTTTACTCGAAGATGAGCAAAAAAAGATTAATGAGCAACGCATCAATTTAATTGGCAGAAAACAAACATTAAATAGCCAGGGGCTCGAGAATGAAAGTTTATTGGCGATTGCCGAGGATGCCATCAACAACATAGCAAGGAACGCTAAAGATATTGGAGAGCTAAAGGAGACACTTGGCTCTTTAAAAAACGATGGCGAGAGTCTAAAATTAATCAAGGATGCCTTTAGCCCGAACGGGATCAAGGCGATGGTGGTGGACTACGTTATTCCCCAACTAGAAGACAAGATAAATAATATTTTGGGGAAAATGTCTGATTTCAGAGTAATTCTAGAGACACAGAAAAATGGATCTAAAGAAGAAACGGTAATAGAGGGATTATTTATAACAATTATCGATCCGCTCGGGAACCAACTGGATTTTTCCTCTTACAGTGGCGGGGAAAGATTAAAAATAACTGTTGCTATCTCAGAGGCTTTGGCGGAAATCCAGAAAATCGGATTTCGCGTTTTGGATGAACTTTTTATTGGGCTAGACGAAGAGAGCATTGAGGGGTTTGCTAAAGTAATGATGGATTTGCAAGAGCGCTTTTCGCAAATGATTTGTATTTCCCATATTCGGGATATAAAAGACATTTTTGATGAAAAAATAACAGTTGTTAAAAATAATGGAACTTCTACCATTAAGAGTTAAGGACACGTTTTGAAAAACTTAATTATTAAATATAAAAAAATGAGCGAAGAAACAAAAAAGTATTATTTAGAATATGACCAGTTTTTAAAAGAATACGCAAAAGGAATGACTGATGGAGAGCGAGTGGGGATTACTATTGCTAGATTTGCCCAATATTTCGCCATGGCTAATTCCGAGCACGCTGACGCCTTATTTGCCTTCGATAAGGTTGCCGCTCTTGTGGAACAAAGCGATGACGCCAACGGCAAGCCACTCAGTTCTGCGAAAGCTAAGGTCTTAGCATCAGCTACCCCAGAAGCGGATAAACTAAATATAACAAAGGCAAGAGTTGCCAACATTGAACAAATGATAAACGCTCTAAAGTCCTTGCAAAGGGGGGTAATGCAAGAGATGGGGCACATGAACAACTCTTAAAAAATAAAAACAACCATGCTTACAAAGAGAGTTTGTCTCCGGTGCGGCAATACATTTCTCCAAAAAAACGAAAAACATTTGTATTGCAGTAAAAAGTGTTACAGGAAGGATTACTGGAAGAATGTTGAGGGGAAAAAGGGTTTCCCTCTGGTGGTTTGCCATAGGTGTGGCGAACGAATCACTCTAACAATTGACCCCATAAAAATGTTCCTCGAGTTTAGGAACATTAAATGCCCGTTTTGTGACACAAAAATAAAAGACCGTTAATAATTAAACGGCCTTTTATTTTTTTTATTCCATTTCTTCTATTATTTTTTCAAACATTTCTTTTTCTGACGACGGTCCTTTTGTTTCTATCCCCATTTCTTTCATAATATCCTTAAAAACTTTGTCTTGCGCTTTATTAGTCTTTTTTTCTGGGGAAAGCTTTTTGTTAACTATATATTCCGACCATCCTGTTAGCTCCCCGAGCCCTTTTAACCAACTACCAGTGGTTAGTTCAATTGTCCCTTTCCCTAGATCCCATGAATACCCGAGCGGGAGGCCAGTAGCTTTCCCAGACGCGTCTAGTAATCCTTCAGCCGCCTTGGCAACGTCAGGCTCTGTTATAGGGTCGTCTCCCAAGAAATATTCGTACATAAAGCCGGTAACGTCTCCCAAGTCCCTAAAAATACTCATTATTGGTTGTTCCATTTCTCCACTATATTCCTGTAACCCCATTGTCTTTCTTATCAAATAATCCATTCCGTCAGAAATAATAAACAAACCATTAAACGACCCAATGAACATCGCCCTTTTCTGTTCATCTTCGTCCCATCTCCCGAAGTCCGACACCCACTGAAAAAACATCGGCAGTAAAAAGTGATAAATAAAGATGGTTTTTACGAACTGTTTTTTAGAGCTTCTTCCTGATGCTAAGTTTCTGATTGCTCCTAACTCCTTTCTAAAATACAGGTTCGGAGCGCTGGCGAACATAGTAAATAGTTTTGCTATCGGGCCACCGCTTTGGAATTCGGAAAGATCGGCTAACGCCGCTGATTGCTGAGTGGAGTTTGTCATTATTTCGAACTCCCTTATTCCTATTTTTGTCGCTTCAGTTTCACTTTTCCCCTCACCTTTAGCCTTGTTATAATAATACTTGTAGGCAGACCAGCCTCCGATAGCAACAGCCATTTTATCACCAAGCTTAATATTAAGCATTAAAGTATTGAGCAGGCTTTGTTTTTGGCGGTAGGCTAGATAAGCATCTGACTTAGCGGCACTCTTAATGTCTCTATCCATGTTCTCTCCACGCGCCTTGTAGGTAGCGGAGTGTTCCATAAGGAACTTGTGAGCCTCAAGAGGGGCTGACCAAAAATCAGCTTGCCCCTTAACAAAGTCGCCAATCGGTATTTTTTCCCAGTAGGCAGGGAAGGAAATTATCTGCTTAACCGTTATCGATGGTTTCACTGCTAAAACGCCCTGGGTAAATCTGATTCTTATATTATCAAAAAGGTTAAAGTTTCTTGCGTTTTCTACTCCCCCTTTAGCGAACTTTATCAAGAAAGAGTCAATGACCGAGTTCATTCCTTTGCCATACTCTTGTTCTATCGCCGTCATAACTTCAGAACTTCTCAAAACAGAGTTCATGTCTTTTACCTTTTTCGCCCAAGAGATAAAGTGCGCCATTTCCGCTACATGCGCTTGGAGGACTTGAACATCACTTCTCGCTTCGATTATCTTCTTGCTGTTTACCCTGCTTTTTAAAGCTCCACTAGCCGCGGAACGCCTAGTTAGCATTTCTTGGTTAAAAATACTGAGAACATCCGTTTCCTTGGTTCTGGTAATGTCTCCACGGCTGATAGGCGAATAAAAGGGGTTGAAAGGTAAGTCGACGCCAAAGATGTCGCGGTAAACAACGTTTATTTCCTGATACAACTCTTGATATATTTCCAGTTGCGTTTCTGCAAAGACAATATCCTTTTTGGTTAAAAAGCCTTCTATCGCCTCGATAATTTCATCCGTGTAGAACATCCCCTCGCGGAAAGTGCTCATTAATGTCGGATCTTGCAGTTCCATCCATCTCTTTCTTGCTTCCGCCTTAGTCATTATAAGCTCAAAAGTTTCTGCTCCTTCTGGGTTATTATTCATAAAAACTCCAAGACTTATAGGTTCAGTGTCCTCTCTCATTTTTCTGTTAACATCTTTTCCGTTTTTTAAGTCATAGGCGTCGGCAAAAGAGGTGGCTAGTTTCTCGTTATATCTGGCTAGGTCTCTGTGATATTTGTTTTCAACGTCAATAGTTTCCGTAAAGTTATTTAACCAACTCTCAAACGCCTGACTATTTTTGTCCTGGGAAGAAATCATATCCATTATATCTCGCCAACCAACAAATTCTTTCCCCATTGTCTTCATTTTTCTTTTGGCCATCTGGAAAGCCTCTCCCCAGCTAGCAGGGTTCTCTACGTATTTCTTCTGAACACCAACTGTTTTTGTCCCCGGGGTTATTCCTTTCCCACCGGTAACAATATCTACCGTTTGCCCGATCCATTGAGCAACGTCAGCTTGTCGATTGAACTTTTTCAGTTCCCCATATATTGCCCCAGTTTCTTCTATCTTGGCGATGGTGTTATACAAAATATTAAGCTCAGAACTGTTCATCTCGTTTAGGCCAGAAGCCATCATTAATATTTTGTTTTCCAGGGCCAGCTCTTCAGGAAAGAGCATCGTTTCGCTATGTTTTTCCAGGTTTATAGCGATTAATTCCTCTGCCTTTTCTTTAGAGAGCGTTGTGGCTATTCTGAATAAGTCTAGTGTTTTTTGCACTTCTGGGCCGTAAAGACTAGTAGGTTTTCCGCCAATTTTTTTAACTTTAGTTTTTTCTAGAAGCCTTAAAATTTTATTTATCCTATCTTTGCTAACAACTTCTTCTCTGATTTTTTGGATAAAAGCTTCAGCGCGATTTAGTCCATTAAATGTTTTAACATTTTTCATGGTAGCTAAAAGCTTGCCTCTTTGACTAGGGGGAAGCATTTTAGCAAGATCCATTATAGAACGTTTGATATTGCTTACCGTTCCTTGTTTTAATTTTATGTCGGAGAGAATTTTCTTTCTTAGTTGCGCCCTTATTTCCGGAGCGGCTCTTTTAACCGCTCTGGACTCGGCCCTAATTTGGCTTTTAAGAAGAATGTCTTCGGACGTCTTAATTATCCTAGAGGCTGGTCTTTCTATTTTTAGGTTTCGGAGAGACGGTGGCTGGATATTTTTCTCTCTGAAGACCGCTAAGGATTCGTCTTTTTTATTAATTTCGATTAAACTGCGGATATCTTGCATTTTAACGAAAATAGTATTAGATCCTTTTTTCTTTACCAACTCGCCTTCCTCGCTGATGGCATTGCCGATATTTTCAACTCGTCCTTTTTTATTGGTGGTTTCGTTAATAATATTAATCAAATTACCAACCTTTATTTTTCCAGGAGAAATTAAAGTTTCCTTGGCTATCTTCTTGAGATTGTCAATTTTTATTTTTTCTTTTTTAATTCCTTCTGTTCCTTTACTTTCACTTGCAATTCCTTGTCTTTTTTGCCTTGGAAGGGGTTGGTTAGGATTTGGAGTCTTTTGAATCCCACTTCCTGACTTTTTTTGAATGTCATATTTACCTACTTTAGTTTTTCCTTTTTCATTTTTTGCCAATTCTCCTCCAGGTATTTTTGATGTCCTACTGGGAACGTCCTCACCTCGTATGTTCTCCCCCTCCCATCTTTTTGTGTTGGTATTGTACTTTTTATCTCCTTTATCCCGAAGCTTGCGAACATCTTCCGCATATCCCCCCTCCAATCCTCCGGATACGGACTCGATTGTTTTTTTGAGGTTGTCATATTTTTTTATTTTTTCTTTTGTGGAGGCTGTTTCTGTGTCTTTATATATTTTTGATAAGCCATCATAGCTTCTTTCGAGATTTGTTCCTTTGTTTTTCCCTTGGTTGACGTCAGGGATATTAACTTTTTCATAAAGTTTGGTATTAATTGTTATAAAATTTTCTAAATCAAAGACCCCTAGTTGTCCAGCATCTTCGGCGGCCTTAATCGTTTTTTCACTAGCTTCTCCAACTGTAGAAACATCAAGATATATTAATCCGTTATCTTCCCATATCCCCAAATGGCTCCCAGCCTCACTTAGCCTTTCATAATTTTTTAAAACAAAGGCGTCAATATCGGACTGGCTAAACTCATTTTTAGGGATTACTGTTTCTGTGTCTTTATATGGGGAAAATGCGTACCCCTTGTTTGGTTGCCCACCTTCAAGGTTTATGGTGACACCACCATTCTCTATTGCATTTTTATATGCGATATCGCTTATCTTATTATCAGTATACACTACTTTTTTCTGCTTGTCAAGTGCAGATTTATCTTCGGTTATTTTCTTGAGATTTCCATATAGTCTCCTTGCTTTCTTAATCTCATTTCTGACCACCTCCATCAACTCTTCCTCTGCCTGTTCTGGCAAACCGCTTCTCATTCCGAACTCAGTTCTATCTGAATAAACAGCGTCCTCATAATTTTTAATAGCCTTATCGATATTATTATTACCGAAGTCAGACAACTCAGGGATAATGTCATCAGCTGTATCATTTCCATCGTCCACCCGATCGATTATTTCTTGCAAATCGTCAGCCAACTCTCTATCAATAATCGCGTCTTTAACCTTGCCAGCCTCAATGTCCAAAAAAGAGGGGCCCCTGTCTGGGAGAAGTTCTTTCGTTCCTAGCTTTTCTATAAAAAACTTTTTGGAGGTGACAACCCTTGGGAAATATAACCCCCTCCTAGTGACAAGGAGCTCTCCGTTCTCTAATTCTCTGATAATAAGGACTTCCATTGAACGTCCCGTTTCCTTGTCGGTTATTTTTATAACTTCCCTTTTTTGTGCTTTAGGCTCTTCCTTCGCAGACTTGTCATTAAACAGCCCCCAAGAATTGCTCTCAAAGCTGTCGTTTTTCAGATCGACGTTGACGATGTCTAATACGTTTATCCCGTTTCGCTCCATTCTACTATGAATACCAAGGAGAAATCTTTTAATTTTTTCTCCAGAAATGATAACGCTAGCGGTTGGATATTTCAAGGCATGGCTAAAAACAGAGGCAGCGGTTACTTTCTTCTTCGGCATAACTTGTGCCGTTAAAACATTGTTTCTCGCCCCAAGGAAAAGAACTAAGACGCTGTCTTTCCCAACCATTATTCCTTTATACAACTCAAAGGCATCGTTCGTTTTATTGACGATTATCTCTTTTGCTCCTTTCCCCTCGCCAGACCACTCTAGATATTTCTTGTAGGCACTTATTTTTGTCGGATTTTTAGCAGCTTCGGCGTGCGTAATGATTTCGAACTCTGAGACTGACTTATCGATAAACCCGAACTTATCGGTATCGATGATAATATGCCCGCCATACGTTATCCCCAGTTCACCATGAACTTCCTTGAGTCTTTTAGTCAGCTCCATATCCGCCCCACTCGGCTCTACTTTCCCGGATGGGTGGTTATGAATATAATAAACCTCATCTACCTTTTTCTTAGACAACAAAGCCGTCACCTCGCGAGGGTGGACTAAGCTGGCGTTTAGGGTTCCCATACTGATAAGCTCGACTGTTGCTGGCTTTTTGTCTTTTAAGCCTACGGCGTAGAAGTGTTCGACTGCCTCGTTTTTCAACTGTTTAAAGGCAAAAGCAACGTCGGCTGGGGAGGAAATTTTCTCATCGGCGAAGGTAAACGACCCCTGTTTCTTAAACTTCACTTTTATGGGAGAGTTTAAGGGACTAGGGAGATCGCTTATCTTTTTAACTGTCTTTGTTTTTTCATAATAGTCTGATGGAGATTCTTTTATACTCCCAATAGAAAGAGATTTATCGCCTTTTATTTCTTTCCTCAAGGCACTGATTTTTGAGATTTTATCTTCGACTTTATTGGAGTCCCATTTTGATTTTAGTTGGGAGCGAGTTTTGATTTGATTTTTTGTAAATGCAACTATCTGGTCTCCCCCAATAATCCCGTCAAACCCTGCTTTTCTTAAAATTTCATTTGGGTTTTTATTTGCTCTTTTTAGGTCATAAAATAAAACGTCTGTCCTAAACCTAGTTGTTTCTTGTAAATTTATCCCAGAAATTTCTTTTATTTTATTAAAGTCTTCTACTGAAAGAGGAGTAATGTCTTTAGACAGTTTTGGCATATCTAAGTTGAAAGGTTTTTCCAAATCTACACGAGCTTCTATTGTTTGTCCGAAATCCCTACCACCTTTCTTTGCAAAAATTTCAGCTTTCCCTTTCTGTTTAGCAAAATAGAACCCGTCTCCATATTGTCCAGTCCCTATTTTTAATTCTTCAGCTTTAAATTTTGATGGGGATCCGTGGAATACTACCCCTTGCCCCTTAACCCACTCATCAAAAGACTGGCCAGAGGCTTTGGCTTTTTTAATAGATGTCTCTAGATTATTTGTAGTCGGATTGTCTTCAATCTTACCTGCTCCAGAGATAGGCGTAATTTTTATTTTATCATAGTTAAAAATAAGCGACTGCTCCCCATCAGGCGAATACGAGGCCGTAACGCCGTCAAAGCCCTTAGACTTGAGATACTCCTGTTCTAACCCAGATAACTTGTCGCCCGTTAGCGGGTCTTTGTAGGTCATCAATTTTTCCGCCTTAGGAGTTTCTTGCCAAATAAGCATCGGCTTGCCGTCATCTCCTAAAACATATTCGCCGTCAGGTTTTTTTAATAGGTCTTTTTTGTAATAACCGTTTTCACTCCCCCACTCGATCAACTCACTTCTTGTGGGATAAGTATCGGCAATCTCCAGTCCACTTTTATCAACTTCATAAACATAATCCCTTTTGCCGATTTGCCCACCTTGCCAAGTTTCTGGGTTATTAGTAACGTAAAACCCCTTGCCTAGTTGCCCTTGTTTTGGCTCATAGTCTTTTGATATTTTTAGGTTGGGATTATCAGAAACATGATAGAGTTTCTCTCCGTTAAACGTAGCTCCACCAGGCGTAGAAACGTCTTGAATTGACATCCCCGGTTGTTTATCTACCGACTTCTCTATCGCTTTTATCGCCGTCCCCATTAAAGCGAAAGACGCCAATTCCGTCATGCTTTGCTCTAAAGTAGGGAGTTTAAATTCTTGGTCATTTAGACCAACAACATGCAAAGCCCCACGGAGAACGTCTCCAGTTCTTTCTTCCAGATATTCATTAACAACCCCATTCCAACCAGCTACCTTAAAAAGGCTAGCAATTTTACTAGGCTCGACTAAAGGGTTCTCTTTTCTAGTCGCCCCTAAAATACTAGCTTTAATTATGCTATTTTTTATAGGTTTACTTAACAAAGAAAACAGGTCACCTGATCTTTCAGAAACAACCTCAACAATATTGTCAGTTATTGAGTTTATAATCGCTTCAGGCAGTTCCTGCCCATCTTCCGCTAATCCGACAAATTCATCGTTATCATTAAATTCTGGCGTACCAGCCAGCCTCCTAACTGCACCCTCAGGGGTGTGTAGCCCCCCAACTAACGCTGTCTCCACTGCCATCTTTTTTGCTTTATCTTTAGCGACTAGAGTTAAAAGCTCGCGAGAAGTTTTGTCTTTTAATAACTTCTCAACCACTTCTTTCAAGGTCTTTTGGGAGGCTTTCATTGTGAGAAGTCCCGCTAAAGAGCCCCCGCCTGTTGTCGGGGCCATTAGAGAGGCTAAGCCAAGTTCAGCCATAAAGGAAACCGACCCCCTAACTGTTTTTCCGATCCTGTAGCCCATATTGTCGTCTTTTTCGGCCTCAACTTGTTGCTCTTTCAAATAACTATCAAGCCAACTCCTCTCTGATTGGCTTATTGTATTGTCTTTTATCTTTTTATCAAGCAGTAAGAGTTTCCCTACGTTTCCCGTATCATAAAGAGTTCCTACTACTGGAGCGTCTCCGAGAGAAACGTAGGTTAGTCCTTCTTTTATTTTCTTAATAAATTCACCAGCTGACTTTATAGGAGAAGGAAAACTTTCCCAAATATCACTTACAGCCTTCTTGTTGTTTGCTGCCAACCTCTCGCCGAAGGGAGTGCTTTGGGGCCTAGCGAGAGAAGTTAGCTTGTCTAAAGACGGGTAACTAAGTGTTTTTTGTCGGTTTGCTTCAACGAGGGCCTTAATCGGTTCCATTTCTTTTGTGGGCTTAACAATTTCCACTTTGATTTCTTCTTCCTGCGGAATAATATTTTCTGATTTTTTAAAGGCAGTTGATTTCACCTGGTTTAGAGCAGGGTAAGGGCTAGGAGTATTTGCTAGGGCCGAATAGGGGCTTGATGAGGTGACCTTAGAAGACACTGGTGTGCTTGTCTGTTTCGCGGAAGGAGTGAGTTTTGAAGCATTAAGCAAAAACCGCTCCTTATCGGGAAGTGAACTGGAAATGTTTTTTAATTTTTCGTATTTATCGGCCATATTTTTTTACATTAAAGATTTTATATATCGTCTAATATCCTTGTCATCCCCTGTATACCATTTGGCATACCCGGCGTTTTTAGTTGCCTTAAAAAGTTCCTCATTATCGAAGTTCTCAATAATACTATCAATAATTGCTTCAGACCCTATACCTGCGTCCTTACTTTTTTTAATGACGGTTTTAAACCAATCTTCAGAAAAGTTTTCCGGTTTCGGTCTTTCAATCGCCTCAATTAAAGCATTGATATCCGTAGCAGTAAGCTTCCAACCATCCGCTTTTTCTAAAAGCATAACTTTCAAGTCCTCATCTTTCTTGTCAATGTTATCAACGATTAATTGTTTAGCTTTTTCAAAACCAGCATCTGTTCCTCCATCTTTCGCCCCTTTTACTTCAACGGCATCTAAAATAGTGGCATATTGAGCCTGATAAACTTCCTCTCTTAATTTTTGTTTTTTAAGTTCAGTCTCTTCTCTCGACTCAACATTGGTATACATTTCTTCAAGGGTTGTTTTAAGACGAGTATAATCCTCTTCGGTAATAGCTGTTTTTGTTTTTAACTCGTTGGTGAAATTAGTGTACGATGTTTTATAGGCATTTTCTGCGCGCACCAGCTCTTGGTTGTGGTAGTTAATGGAAGAATTGACCATATCCACATACCGCTTTTGTTGGCGGCCTTTCATTAAATAGAGGTAATTAGCATAATTATTCATTCTCTGCGCCACGTAAGGGTTCCCCATATCAGACTCGACCATAGACTTTTTAGCTCCATCTATCATAGTGTCAAGTTTTTTAACATACTTATCCCGAGCCCCAACGTAACTAGTTAAATCATCTTCAATGGTTAGACCACGCTCTTGCAGTTTTGTCAAATTAGTCGAAAGTTGATCAAGTTTAAATTCGTCCCTGAGCGACTCTTCTAGCGTGCCGAGTTGTCTGGAAAGAGAAGCGCCCACTGGCAAAGCCTCTACAGGTACGCCTGGAAGCATCTTCTTTAGGGTTTCCGTGTCGTCCATAACTTGCATTGAGAAGGTGCTTGGCCCGACGCCCGCTTTTACGGCGTCATATAATGGTTGCCACTTAGCCTTTTCACTAGTCGACAAGCCAGAAAACCACTGGTCATAATAAGACTGAGTAGTGCCTGTAGTATCAATTTTCTCCGTTGCCGTGGTGTCCATTGTGCTAGTTGGTAGCGCCGTACTGGTGCCAGCTTGTTTTGGCGCACTTAAACCCCCTTGAAAAATAACCTTGCCTACGGTATTGACTATGTCAACTGGCCTATTCTCTTGGGGTAAATCGACAACACTCACTGGTCGGTTGTCTTGGGGAATCTGAGTAACAGCCGCTTTGGGATTACTAAGAGTTGGCGCACTGTTAGGCGTCAACATGCTTGGAGTTGAGGTTTTATTCGATTGGTCGTAAGAGGCCATTAAATCTAACCCACCCCCTTGGCCATCCAACCTTCTTTTGTTAAAAGTCCTTAAAACAGCGGCCGCCTTTTGGCGTTTAGAGCTTCCGACTGGGGAATTGAGTCCATCGGCAATTAACTGAGATAATTTTCGATTACCCATTATTGCAGAGACACTCACCGCTTTGTCTTTTTGTAATTGTTTATTAATTGTAATCATATTTTTATCTATTAGCTAAATATTGTGATGGGTTAACATATTTGTTATAAGCATCCATTATTCGATAATCTAGGTGTGAGGGGTCGCCACCAGACTGAGAATAAACCGAGCCTGTCGCTCCAATGGCCCCTAGTTTTTGCCCTTGGGTTACTGTGTCGCCGACTTTTACCCATGATTGACTGAGGTGGGAATAGCGGTGTTTAGCGCCACTCGGGTCGGTTACAATCACATAGTTTCCGAAACTGGGGCTAGTGGTTTTTCCTACGCCAGTTCTAACATCAGTGACTTTCCCTTCGGCAAAAGCGGGGACTTCTGTCCCCGTTGGTGCGGCGAGATCTACTCCTGGATGGAACTCCTCGTAATTAGTCGATCCACCATACTGAGTCGTCATGGCCCCTAATTTCTTAAATTCTTCATAATTCTGCGCGGTGTTTGGAATAGTTGTTTTGGCTACATTGCTTAAGTTTTTAAAACTTTGCACTGGCTTTTTTTGTGGCAATGACTTCCCGAGACTGTAGGAGGCGTCTGTCAAGGCATTGAATGTTTGGTTTTGTGTTAATCCTGGCATATTTTTATATTACTTCTTTTTACCCCACTTATTAATAGTCCCCGGTTCGTCGACGATGTTGGTATAATTAACCAACTGGCTGGGGCCAGATATTTTTTCGTAACCAGCTGGGGCAGTCCAGCTCGGAGTTGTCGCTTTAGCTTGCGATTGTGCTACTTTCCAAGTGGTTGAATCAGATGATTTACTTAAAGTCGGCATACCCACAGTTGCTGGGGTTACTGGAGTCGACACTGGAGTCGCAACCTTATTGGCTGGGTTTATGCTCCAAGTATTGGTGTCGGACGATTTACTTAAAGTCGGGGTTGTCGCTTTAACGGTGTTAGTTGGGGTCGGTGTCCCCTCTCCAATCCCTGCTTGCTCATATTCCTTATAAGCCTTCTCCTCTTCAAGAGATTTTTTAAGCAATAAACCGCTTCCTCCAATTATGTCGCCATTGTCGTCTTTTTGAACTTCGCCTAGTTGGAATGTTTTTTTCTGTTCGCCGATTTCGTATTTATTCAAGGCAAGTTTTTGATAAAGCTCACTCATATAGTTACCGCTAGAATCGAACATCATTGATTGGTAATTAGCGATTTCCTGATCGGAGATATTCGGGTAGAGCTTCTTTAGGTTTTCCGTACTAAACCAACTCTTGGCTTCAGCGCTCGGAGTGAAACCGTATTTCTCTTTTTCCGTGGCGCTTAAAGCCGCAATCTGTTCAGGAGTTCCATATTTGAGAAGTTGCTCTCTTTTTTTGTTTTCTTCTTCCGTCAGCCGAGTTTCTCTGTTTCTTTGGTCTTGTTTTCTGACATTAGCTAAATATTTATCAATTGTTTCTCCCTCTAAGCCAGATCCAGACAAACCCTTTTGAGCGCCCAGGGCCCCGAGACCTGCGATTTGAGCCCAAGCTTCCGTAGAATTATCACTCAAGGCAATCTCATACCTTTTGGCGACTTCTTCTTTAAACAAGTTGTAATTATAGTCAGCAATCGTTTTTTCTCGCTCGGTAGTTGCCTCTGCCTGTTTTACTAAAACATCGTGGTAAGCTGATTTAATCGTGTCTAACTCTGCTTGCCCAGCTTCAGTTGTCCAGTCGAAGGGTTTAACTAAAACTTCATAGATTTCGTCTGATAAGCTAAAAATCGGAGCGTCAAGTAACCCGATATCAATATTTCCGATTTGAGCTGGAGGAGTTAATGTAGCGTTATTTTTAGCGGCTGAGCCCTCTGGCGTAGCATAGTATTTATCTGCCGTCATCTCGGCGCTAATAACATTGGCGCTAAGCCCTAGTTCACGCGCCTTAGCATCACGATAAAGGTCGGGAATGCTGTAGCCACCATAAGTGATGGCGTTAACGTATAAACTGGTAATTTTCGGGTCACTGGAAATTTTCTTTATAGTCTCTGCTGAAACCCCCGCTTCTTCTAACCAGGGAAGGATATTTTCATCTAAGGCTGTCAACATCTGTCTCGTTGAACGTTCGTCGAACGTTTGTCCATAACGGCCAGCGAGCGAAGCATCATTTAATGTTGGGGGTGGAGTTTTATAGGTGCCATCATTCTGGACTCCGTATTCATTAGGTAGTAAGAAAAACCCGCTTAAAGTCCCACCATCATTTAAATCTGTTATTGCTCTTGTGGCTATTAGTCCTTGTGCCGTGGCGTCCCCGATTTTCATTCCTGTGGCCTTTAAAAAGGCATCTTCCGAAATAATCGGGTAAAGATTTTTGGAAACTGGGTCAGCCCACCAAACAGTGTTGGCACTTTGTGGTCCTGCTCCGTCTGGATCGGTTGAAAATTTAATATAAGCCCCATTAGCGCCGTCCTGAAAAAAAGCTTCTCCCGTTCCGCCTGTCGTTTTATTTTGATTCGCTTGCGCTTCTTGGGCGTTCTTTCTGGCGAACTCCAAGTCTTTTCTTAAAACAGTATCGTCGGCATGATTTTTATACATATCAAGCTCTTGCTGGTTAGCATCTCTTCCAAGATATAACGAGTAAAGATGGTTGACGGCGCTGTCGCCGATAGTTTGCTGAACAGGCCGACTTTGTGTCTTGGGAGATGGCGTGGCAGGTTGCTGTGGTGTTGGCTGAACTGGTTGTGATTGTTTTACGGGAACTTGTACGTTGGTTTGTGCTACGGGTTGTTGCCCTTTCGCTTTTTGATAATCAGCCCAAAGGAGACCCTTTGTTATGGGAGAGTTTTTTGCTAATAACTTCTCCACTTCTTGTGGAGCTTTTGTCATTAAATATTGAATCGTTGCCTCATCACTCGCTCCTGGGTTTCGCCCATGATAACGGTCAAAAGTGACGACAACATCATTTCTGTTTGTCAGAGTTGCCATATTTTTTAAAGTTTATCTATGTTATTAATAACGGCTTGTAGCACAGCCACTAACTCAATTTTGCCAGCTACATCCGCTTTGACTAGTTTAATATTATTACCGTCTGTTTCGATAATTATTTGCCTGTTGGGGCTTTTTTCCTGTTTTTCTCTTTTTAGTTCTTTTGTCATATTATTTATTTTTTATATATTAAGCTGTATAGCATGGAATAAAAAAATCTGTGCCTGCGATACTTATTCTTATTTTTTTACTTTGACTTCCTCCTACGGCGGCTGAAACTATTTCTGAGCCATTGAATCTAAAGGCATAGCAAAGAGCTGAGTTGCCGCTGCTAAGCCCCATTTGCACTCCTATATTACTGACATTACTTGAAGTTGTGTGGTCCATATCTATTCCGATGACTGTCCCTGAGCCAGTTTTTATGGAATTTATTATTGTGCAGGAAGACGCGTTGTTAGTACTCAGGAAATCTAGAAGAGGAGCTACCCCACTCCCGAGTTGCCTGTAGACATAAATTCCCTTCCCCGTATAGTTTATATCTACGTCTATGACAGCTCCTATCCCTCCGTACGCCACTCTCAGGGCGGGCAGAGAATTAGTTGTCGCCCCACCACCATCCCCCATGTCTATATCTAGAGCAACGTTTTGGACATCGGCTGTATTTGAATAAAAATATCCGGCTTGGGCAATCGAGGAGGTTACACGAACGCGCTTATTAACTCCCCCTGAAGAAACCCCATCGTTGGCCGACGCGAAAGAAACTGCGTTCCCCCACCACATATTCCCATCAGAATCTACATTCCAAGCATCAGTCCCAATGCTTATTGATCCCCCAGTTACTGATATGTCAGAGACGGTCATCGCTCCAGTCATGCTGACCCTGAATGGTGCACTGGCGAACGAGGCGTTTCCTAAATAGATACCATTACTGTCTGCTTTAAAAATATTATTAGAACTCCCGATGGCTATTGTCCCTCCAGTTATCGTGGCACCAGCTACATCGCCAGAAAAAGTTGCGTTCCCATCTGTGGTTATGCTAAATTTTGTTGCCCCAGCCAACGCACCGACTATACCGTTTTTATTTATAACAATGCCTGTCCCGCCGGTTATAGCTCCAGTAGAGGTATTCCATGTTATTGTCCCTGTTTTTAGTGCCCCTGCATAATCAGAAGAACTAAAGGTGAAGTCACTTAATATTTGCTTACTATCTGTGTCCAGCCTCTCATTAATAACATCCGTTATTATGTTGCTAGCATCATCTCCTGTGCCAAAAGCAGCGACAATTTCACTTGTTGCTTTGCTAGAAATGGTTCCGACAAAATCAAACGTTCCGCTAATAACTGTGTACTTCAATTTGCTAACATCTCCTGCTGAGCCGATATAAACGCCAGCCGAGGAGATGACGTAACCTGCGTTAGTCGAATCAGAAAACCCCGTTTTCCCATATTTAATAGTTCCGCCAGACAAGTCGATATTAGAAAACTCCACATTCCCTGTTTTCCCATCGATAAAGAACCCCCTCTTTTTAGGGAGGTAGTTGTTTGATTTAATAAAATTAGAAATCCACATATCCCCAAAACTCTGGCCAGAAACTGCATTGCTCCCGATATCACTCGGGCTGTCTACTGCTGGACTGCCTGACTCGCTATCTCCGTTACCAGAAAATACGGAATTAGCGTTTCCTTCTCGCTCGAGGGCATTATTGTAAGGATTGTCTATTTTTTCGTAATTGTAATCTACTTGATTAGCCATATTTATATTTCCTCAGAATTAAATTCAATATCTCCCGTCTCTAAATATTCGATTGCTAGGCGAGAAATTTTTACTGGACTCCCTGAGTTTTCTCTAAGGGAGATACTGATAGTGCGGCATTTTAAGTCCGACTCGTCGCTACTTCTTTTAGTAATCGGGAAGCGATGGACCCCTTCTTTTGCTTCTGTCGCTAAAGGGAAGAACGGTTGGTCATCAGGAGAAACAAAGCATTTTACGCCATGCCCCCGTTTGACTTCTAAGATTATTGCCTTTGGATAGGCATATTTATCGAACCCACTGCAAAGTGTTATTGCCCCGGTTGTCGCAACAAAGGGGATTTCTGTGTTAGTGGTCACTGCATCATCGAAAGTATTACTTAAAAATTCATAAACATTTCCCGTTGCTCCACTGGCAAATTCAAGCCTATCCGGATCATCAGACGCTAAATATCTTTCAAATTGCGTGGCATGGATACCTGTATGAATAAACCAGTTCTCTTGCTGTAAATTATATTCTAAAACAACTTTACTAAGGACTTTTTTTACCGAACCGTTGTCATTATATAAAGTAACATCCCCGATTGAGCAAAAAATACTTTTTCCTTTTCTCCCCATCGAGGCTGATTCTAAACCAGTTTTTGTCGCTCCGCTAATATATTCATCTACCTTAGAAGACATTAGTCGGGGGGTCTCCCCCATAGTCGCATATATCCCAGTATAATCGAGGAAGAATAACATCCCGATGGTTTTTACCCAACCTCTTTCGGAAACGCATCCGAATCCGATATCAAGAGTCTTTAGGTTACTATCATTCCAAGTACTAATATTGTTTTTATTGGCAATAAAAAGGATGTCGCCAATCGGTTCTAAAATTGTGATGGGGTCATCTCCCCCACCAGACAGCTTCATAGTGTCATAACGCTTTACGTCTGTCCCACTCTGAGCATTATCGGCCCAGCGGTGCAGTCTGGTGCCAGAATACGATCCGTTTACCCACAATTCATCGGCACTTTGCAAGGCCGCAGAGGTAGCGTTAACGGTTAGAGCATACTCTGTTTTAGCGGTAACGGTCAGAGTGGCGATAGAAACACCCCCCCGATAAACTAATAGGGTGTCACTAGCATGGATGTATTTTGTATCGGTGACATTAACCGTTGTTACTCCAGAGTCGTGATCGCCATCCACCAAACTGACAATCCCCAATGGGACCGAAGACATCATTATCCCCGTTTTATACCGAGTGGTCCCTATTTTATAATCTCCTAGATATAGGCGACTTTTATAGTGGGCTATTTTATTGGCGATCGGCGAATTATAAAGATGACTAGCTGCGGTGGCAGAAGTCACAACCGTCGTCCCGTCACTACTGATATAGCGGTTGGCATCAGTTCCATTAACAACAAAAAGATTCCCTTCTGCTTTTGTAAAAAAAGTATTAGTTGCTGTGAGCCCAGTCCCTCCGCCAGTTAAAGCTGTCCAAACGCTTGAGGTATTAAGGTAATATATAGCGGTCGTTGCCTCAACTTTTGCCACTCGGAAAAATCCAACACTAGAGGCGTTACTATCGTCGAAATAAGCTAGTCCATAATTAGTGGGGGAAGACAAAGCATTGCCAAGGCGACGATAACCTTTTCTTTTCTCCAGGAACCCAACCTTAACAGACCTCGCGTTTTCGGCGTGAACCAATTCTTGTTTTTTAGAAATATTGTCTCCGACTAGAGAATTTACTCCTTCGAAAAACGGAATTTCCAGTCTTTTAAGTTTCGCTTGTTGTGTAGCCATAATTTTTATACGTTAGAAAAAGGGTCTATCTCCCAACTGTCACGATTAGCCGATGACTTAACTGAGTTAACTTTCATTTGATTAACCGCTGTCATAAACATCTTATACTTAGATAGTCCGTCAATACTGGTTATTTTGTCAGACGCCTTATACATCATAAAGTCAGACATGCAGTAGTAATTATTATTCGGCAATGTGACATTGTCATAATAAGAGGTCAGTACTCCTGACTTAGCACTATAATAAAGATAATAAGTGGCGCCTGTCGTAGATAGAGGAACAAACCCTATGTAATTACCACGAACATAATATCTTGGAGATGAGCCTGATTCGTAAAAGCGACTATTAAGATTTGATGATCCGCTATTTAGGTTTAGATATTCTCTAATGTCTCTTTGCTTTATATAGTCTAAGTCAGCCCCATCACCATCAGAAACAGATATTAATTTGGAAAAGTCTGAAGGGAGAGCATATTCTTGCGTCCCTGTCGTTATTGTTATTGGGTAGACTGCCGGAGTGGTGTACTCTTGATTAGAGAGGTTTAGCTCATTATAGGCGATGGCGTACCCTTCGGACAACCACCGGAAAGCCTGATCGAAGGTGATTAATTTAGCGTCACTATTACTTAAAGAATTAAGGAAAGATTCAATTATGCTTTTGGCGGAATTTGAGTCAAACCCAGCGTATGGCATAGGGTTAGAATACGAGCTATTGGCGCTCGTTGTTTCATTCAAAAAAACAAACCATCCGTATCCGGTACTATTAGCACTGTCTTCGTAGTAGGTATAGATATTTTGTGGGTCCACATTGACTGTCCCCAAAGCATTCCCTGCTGAAAAAGTGGTGGTAGTTGTAATGTAGAATCTTACTTGATTGTACAAAATTCTTCTTATTTTCACGCTCTCAGAATGAGCAAAGACTGTATTTGCTGTTAGCGTTATGGTGGTGTTTCCCGTCACAGAAGTTACTTTGACGATTTCTGCGCTTTCTTGCCCGAAATCCCCTATTAGAAGATAGTCATCGGCCGCGAACCCGCTATTACTAGCTACAGTCAGGGTTGATACGCCTGAAGAGATATTGTCGGCCAAGAACGTAAATTTATTATTCTCGGCCAGTGTTCGATTGTCTGCTTTTAATATTAACATATTTTTAAATTAGTTGGTTATTCCACGAGGATGATAGTCACTCACTACTTCTCCACGAGGATGATAGTCGTTCACTACTTCTCCACGAGGATGATAGTCGTTCACTACTTCTCCTCTGGGGTGCATTGACTCTATCAAAAAAGTCATCGTTGACGTACTAGAACTAGTAGAACTCGAGGTAGATGAGCTGGTAGAGCTCGAAGTGCTCGAACTAGTTGAACTCGAAGTAGATGAGCTTGTAGAACTAGACGTAGAGGAACTTGTAGAGCTGGAAGTACTTGAAGAGGTGGAGCTAGAGGTAGATGAGCTGGTAGAGCTCGAAGTGCTCGAACTAGTTGAACTCGAAGTAGATGAGCTTGTAGAACTAGACGTAGAGGAACTTGTAGAGCTGGAAGTACTTGAAGAAGTAGAGCTGGAAGTACTGGAACTTGTGGAGCTGGATGTGCTTGAAGAAGTAGAGCTGGAAGTACTTGAAGAGGTGGAGCTAGAGGTAGATGAGCTGGTAGAGCTCGAAGTGCTCGAACTAGTTGAACTCGAAGTAGATGAGCTAGTACTCGAAGTAGATG
>Ga0326597_10000935_pt1 | contig 48970 bp, 40 predicted proteins | sample RVTome_12_FD_203789 | JGI IMG/M metagenome (GOLD analysis project Ga0326597, IMG submission 203789) | Soil microbial communities from uranium-contaminated site in the Upper Colorado River Basin, Wyoming, United States - RVT100D185 | ecosystem: Environmental > Terrestrial > Soil > Contaminated >... | reverse complement strand
GTGTCTCTGCGGTGAATGCTCTTTCACAGTAATCCCGGAAGAGCCATTTTTTTAAGCGACATTACTCGGACGCGATTCTAGAGCCTGCTTGGCGCAATTGACTAACGCGTACGCGCCGGGGTCAGGCACGCCAGTCGAATTAATCGAGGGTAAACCTCCAGCTTTGCTGGGGGACTCACAATGTTTGACATTTACGGCAACCGAGAGAAAGCCTCCAATTCGTGAACCGCTTAGGGCTCAACTTTCGTAGCGGTGGATCATCGGGGGGTCTCTATGAGCGGTGAACCGTTAATAAAGCAATTGGCAAACTGGGTCGTCGCATTTGACGCCGCCAGAATCCCAGCGGCTGTGGCGATGCAAGCAAAACTTTTGCTGCTCGACACCCTTGGTTGCGCGCTGGCGGCTCAGGATGAGGAAGCTTTCGCAGCCGCGTTCGCGGCGGTGAAAGAAATGGGCGGAGCACAGCAGTGCAGGGTCATTGGCACGCGTGAGCGTACTTCACTCGCGCACGCGGTGTTGCTCAACGGCACGCTGATCCGCTGCCTCGATCTCAATGATATCTACGTCGGCCCGCGGCAAAACGGCCATCCCAGCGATAACATCGCCGTGGCCTTGTCCTTCGGCGAGTCGGCGGGCAGCACCGGAGCCGAACTGATCACCGCGATCGTCTTGGGGTACGAGATCTACGGCCGATTCGACGATCTCGCCGATCCCGGCAGTCCCTGGGACCATGTCACTGTTTCGAGCGTGGTCGCGCCGGCGATGGCCGGCCGCCTATTGAAGCTAAGAGCCGAGCCGTTGGCGCATGCGATGGCGATCTCGGCCGCGCACGGCAATACTCTGTCTGCGGTTCGCTTCGGCCAGCTTTCCGGCGCCAAGAATCTTGCCAACGCGATCGTCGCCTCAAATGGCGCGCTCGCCATCCTTTTGGCCAAGCACGGGCTTACGGGTCCCGCGGAAATTCTCGAAAGCCCGCGCGGTTTGGCGCAAGCGGTATTTTCCGGCGCCGATCTCCGCCCGCTGGTTCGCCCTGTGGTGGAGCCCTATCGCATCATGGACGTGAGCATCAAAGCCTATCCCTGCATCGGTACGGCGCAGACCGCCGTCGCCGCGGCGGTGCAGGCGCGCTCGTTGATCAACGACCCATTCAAAGAAATTCAGTCGATCTCGATCCGCATGGCCGACATTCCGTTTGTCACGCGACAACTGGAGGACATCGAGCGCAGATATCCGCGCACCCGTGAGACCGCCGATCATAGTTTTTACTATTTGACCGCAGCCGGGATTTTGGATGGTGACGTTTCCGTCGAGGGATTTAAGAAAGAGCGCTGGGCGGATGCCGACATGAAGGCGATGATGGAGCGCATCGCTATCGCCGCCGATGATCGCCTGAACGTTCACGTCCCGGGAACTTATCCTTGCGTGTTGGAAATTACGACGCGGACCGGTGAGAAACGAACCGTGGAAATGATTCACGCGCCGGGTTCGGTCAAGAATAGAATGACCCAGGCGCAGGTCGAAGCGAAGTTTCGTGACAGTTGCGGCGCGGCACTGCCAAAGGCCCGGCAAGACGAAGCCATCGGGCAAGTGATGAATCTGGAGCGCCTGGACTCGGTGGCTGCGCTGATGAAAAGCCTTCAGCCATAGTCTCCGGCGGGAGTCGCAGGAAAGGCTAGCCAAAGATATTTGAAATTTTCGTTTGGATTTGGCTTACGAAATCGGAAAAAGATGCTTCGCGCAAAGACGCAAAGGACGCCAAGCATAAACAAAATTACAAATTCGAAGCTCGAAATCCGAAATTCGAAACAAATCTAAATGATCAAAAAGCACAAAATTCCAAACCGGGTCGTTTCGGATTTCGTAATTGGGTTTTACATCTATGGATTTGTTTCGGATTTCGATTTTTGGATTTCGGATTTTATTTTGGCGGTGTCTTGGCGCGATAATTTTGTTGAAGTGGTTCTGTTTACCATTTCAAAGGTAAGAATCTAGCATTATGTGGAGCGATAAGTGGAACGATAAAACCATCGGCATGGCGCTCGACGGGGCGGCGCTAAAATACGGCGATAAAGTTGCCATGGTGTTTCAAAACGGCGCGGCGACGTATCACCAGCTCGAACAGACATCGGATATGATCGCCGGCGGCTTCCTCAGTTTAGGCATCGGCAAAGGCGACAAAGTTGCCATCTGGATGGCGGGCTATGCTGAGTGGGCCTATGTCTACTTCGCCCTGGCGCGCATCGGCGCCATCATGGTGCCGGTCAACACCCGCTACCGGCCCGAAGAAGTCGAGTACGTACTCAACAAATCGAAGGCGTCAATTCTTGTTCTCAAAGAGGAGCCCAACAAGAACTACAACGGTCTGCTCAGGGAATTGTGTCCCGGCGTGGGTGAAGTCTCGGATTCTTTACCGAACGAGAAACTGCCTTTCCTCAAGAGAATCATCGTTTCATCCGACCGGCGACTGAAAGGTTGTCTGTCCTTCCACGATCTCGCCAAGCTCGGTGCCGCGAATCCGCAGGAGACGTTAAAGCGAGCGGTAAGCAAAGTCGGCAGCGAAGACATCGCGATGATTCAGTTCACTTCCGGCACCACGGCGATGCCCAAAGGGGCCATGCTTTTTCACGTTGCGATGCTGCGCGGCGCCCAGTGCGGCTGTCAGGCGCTGAAACTTACCGCAGCCGATCGCTTTTTTAGTCCGCAGCCGTTTTTTCATGTCGGCGGCTCGATCCAGGTCATGCTCACGCCCATCGTCTCCGGTTGCACGATGATCGTCCAACCGTACTTCGACGCCGGCGAGGCGTTGGAAACAATGGAACGTCACCGCTGCAACGTCCTCATGGGCCATCAGCCGCACTACATCGAGTATCTCAATCACCCGGATTTGAAGAAGCGTAAGCTCGTTCTTGAGAAAGGCATGATCTTCGCGGGCCCCGAAGTGAATCAGCGAGTCTACGAGGAAATGGGCATCAAGAAACTGATCAGCCCGTACGGACTCACGGAAACCCACATCGGCGGCACGGCGTGCGAGATGGACGATCCGCTGGAACTGAGAATGACCACCGTCGGGCGTCCGATGCCCGGGGTTGAGATCGGCATTCGACAGCCGGAGGGTAAACACTTTTTGCCAGCGGGAGAGCCAGGAGAAGTCTGCTTCAAAGGATGGTGTATCACCAAAGGTTATTTCGACGATCCGGAGAAAACCGCCGAGGCGATCGATGAAGACGGGTGGTTCCGCACCGGCGACGTGGGCGTCATCGGTAACGACGGCTGTGTGCGGCTCATCGGCCGCATCAAAGACATGATCCGGGTCGGCGGCGAGAACGTCGCCGCCGCAGGCGTGGAGACGGTGTTGTTGAGACACGGAGCGGTGAAGCAAGCGGTAGCGGTGGGTATGGCCGAGGCTCGGTTGGCGGAAGTCGTGGCGGCGTTTGTGGAGCTTAAAACCGGCAAGCTGTCCACCGAGCAAGAGATCATCGAGTACTGCCGCCAACACCTCGCCAGCTTCAAGGTCCCCCGCAAAGTGATCTTCGTTGCGGAGTGGCCCATGACCGGCGCGGGAAAAATTCAACGCTATCTCTTAAAAGAGTCCCTCGCCGAAGGCCGAGCGAACCGATGAAATTGTTTTGGGAGCGGCATGGGTTTGATTGCCGTGGCCAGCGTTAACACCAATCGCATTCACGAGCGCGGCCGGCTCGAAAGAAAATAGCAGATTGAGAACCTATTTAAAGTGAGCACCAACTTCCTTCAAACCTCCCGTTTCCCGCAGTCAAATCCGTTCAACCCGGATTCCACAGCGGGAAAGTGACGCTGTGAGCGAGGGGCAAACCTTGCGCAACGAAGACAATGCTTTTCTACCCCTGAGATCAGGACAGATTTCGCTGCTGTGCGAACTTTGTCAGAGTAAAATAAGGCGTTGTGCCAAGCGGCGGAAAAGACTTTGAAACAGCACCCCTGGGTGTCTTCGCCGCTCCAGGTTCGCCCCTCGCTCATGTTCAATCTCTGTGGGTCGATTCCCCGCAGCTTGCTGCGGGGTAGTTCATCTGCGGAATTCAGGTTCAACCTTGCAGTTCTATTCTGAGTTTGTTACTGCGTTGGTCGTCGGGGCGTTGACAGGAGTGCCAACCCATCGAGTTGTGAATGACGAAGGAAGGGCAAATATATATATGGACACGCTCGCAGCGAGAAAACTTTCGCAGAGCGGCGCGATGAAGGTACTCCATGTCGCGTTGAAGGCGGCAGAGTCTCTTAGCTGTGCGGTGAGCGTCGCCGTGGTTGACGACGGCGGCCATCTCATGGCCTTTGGGCGGTCGGACCGAGCCGAGCTTTATTCCGTTGCCATCTCCCAGGCGAAGGCGCGCAGCGCCGCGCTGACGAGATTCCCTTCCGGAAAGAAAAGTCCTACCGGCAACGAAAGAGATGATCATCACGCGATCGCGATTACGCTCGCGGCCGGCGCCGGATCGTTTGTTACGATCCCTGGAGGATTTCCGCTCATCTCCCAGGGCGAGTGCGTTGGCGCGGTCGCCGTCAGCGGCGCCGGGCACAAAGATGTCGAGATCGCACAACGCGCGGCAGCGGCACTCGACAATTAACCAGTGCGGCGATGAAGGGGCAGGCCGATGAGTGATCACTCGAATACTGCCGAGTTGACAGGAATATTTGGCGCCAACGCGCAGGCACTCTTGCGTTTGTAGCTTAGATCAACGAGCTGGCGATGATCCGCGTAGCATTCGTAATCGGCGGTTATCCTCCTGAAGAGCACAGGCGACGAGCCGACGTCGCCTTGTCCTATTCAACGTCGGAAATTCAGGTTGGCATTGTCGATGTAGCCGCCAGCCCCTATTTCTACGGCATGACCCCGACGGAGATTCAGTTGGTAGCCCCCGCGTTCATTGAGAGTTTTAAGCGCGCTGAGAAGGAGGGCTACGACGCCGTGGTGCCGTTGGGCACACTCGATTTGGGCGTCGACGGCGGAAAATCGGCGGTGGACATTCCCATCGTTGGCCCCACGGAAGCCTGCCTCCACGTTGGCTCGCTGATCGGCGACCGTTTCGGGGTCATGGTCTATCACCCCAGTTTGGTCACTTTCTCCCGCGCGATCATCAGGCGCTACGGGATGGAAGATCGGATCGTCGGCTTCGGCGTGAGCGGCTTCGACTTGCCGGACCTGGCCGCGCACCACGATGAAGTCGTCGGCAATTTTGTCCGTGAGGCAAAAAAACTCGTCGAGCAAGGCGCTGACGTGATCTATCCGATGGGTATCAGCCAATGTCCGGTGCATATCAAACCGGGCTGGCTTCAGGAACAGCTCGGCGTGCCGGTGGTTGAAGGTATCGGCACGCCGATTCGGATGGCGGCGTTACTGGCAGGCTTGGGCTTGAGCCAAAGCCGCGCGCGTTGGGTCAAATCGCGTAGCGTATAAATTATGAAAGAACGAATCTCGGAACTGACCCCATGTTCTCAAAGCTTTTGCGGAGGCGATGCCCATGATATTTCGCAAGGTTTCTTTTGCTGCAATGGTTGGTCTCATGGCCTGTTCGTTATCGCGCGCTCCGGCGGGCGCGCTGGAAAATATCGTTATCGCATACCCGACGACCAGCAGCCAGTTCACGCCGCTGTGGTTTGCGCGTGATGTTGGGCTCTACGAAAAGTACGGCTTGGACGGCAAGTTGGTTTTCATCCAGGGCGGCAGCATTCTGCTCCAAGCCATGCTCGCCGGCCAGGCGCAGGCGGCGCAAAATGGCATCGCTGAAACCGCGGTGGCGATCCTGCGCGGCGCCGACGTCCGGGTGTTGGGTGTCACAGCGAAGATTTTCCCTTACACGTTGATCGTTGCCAAGGGCGTCAAAAGCGCCAAAGATCTCGTCGGCGGCAAGCTCGCGGTCAATCGGTTCGGCGACGTAAGCGCTATTGGATCGCAGATCGCCTTGCGCAAGTTGGGGATCAACCCCGATAAAGACATAACGATGCTCCAGGTGGGCGGCTCGCCCCAACGATTGGCCGCATTGCAGTCGGGCGCGGTACAGGCGGCGGCGCTCGATTTCATGTCGGGTCTCAGACTGTCAAAGTTGGGCTACACGGTTCTCGCCCAAGTAAGTTTGAGCTATCCGTATCTCGGACCGGTGGCCTCGGGAAAATTTTTGCGGGAGAATCCCTCTGCCGCCGAAGCCTTTGTGAAGGCATTTGTCGAAGGCATCGCTCGCTTTAAACGCAACCGCGACGAAGGCATTAAGGCCGTGGCCCGCTACATGAAATCCAACGAAACGGATATTTTGAACAAAGCCTACGATTTTATCGCCAACGAGTTCTATGCCGAGAACTTGGAGCCCGATAGCAAGAGTTTTCAAGAGCTCTTGGAGGAGATCAGCGAACGTGAGCCGCTGGCGAAGAAAGCCACCATCAGCCAGGTTTTCGATTTGACCATCGCGCGCAAATTGGAAAAAGAGGGTTTTTTCAAAACCGTTTTCAAAAGGTAGAGTCAGGACATTCCTCGCGGTTAGGAGAGATAGCCATGGCACCGACAGCAACAAGTAATCGTACGGAAACCTCCACGTCGCTGAAGGTCGTCAACGTTCAAAGCTGGCGCGCGACGCTGCGTCGGGCCACGGTTTGGAAGACGGCGCGCTATACCAAAGGTGATATCGAAGCCACAGTCGTCGGCATCACGGACGATCACGGCATCACCGGCTATGGCTATATGCCGGCGATGATCATCGTCGGCGAATCGCCGGTGACCGCCGAAGGGTTGCTCCACGGCACCATTGCTCCGATCCTCAAGAACGGCGAAATCATTATCGGTGTTCAGGCCATCATGCGGCAGATCGATACAGCGGTCGGCGCCAATCCACAGATCAAGTTCGCCGTGGAAGAAGCGTTGCTCGATCTCCAGGCTAAGCGGATGGCGACGCCGGTGGCGAGTCTTTTCGGCGGGTTGTGCCGCAAGGAAGTGCCGGTGATGCGCATGCTTGGACTGAAGCCGCCCAAGGAGACGGCGGCAGAGGCGTTGGGTTTGGTGCAACGCGGCTATCGGTACGTAAAAATCAAGATCGGTCTCGATGACAAGCGCGATATCGAAACCGTCAAACTCACCCGCGAGACGCTTGGCGACGATGTGTTTATCTCCGTCGATGCCAATCAGGCCTACACGCCGATGCGCGCGGTTAGAGTCTTAAACAAACTGGCCGACTGCAATCTTGTCGTCGTTGAGCAGCCCGTCAGACAAGACGATGTGCGCGGCATGGCCTTCGTGCGGCGCAACGTCAATATCCCGATCATGGCCGATGAAGGCGTGAATACGCCGATGGACGCGCTGCGCTTGATCGAAGCCGATGCCATGGACGCCGTGAGCATCAAATTGTGGAAGATGGGGGGGTATTACAAATCGAGGGAAATTGCCGCAGTCTGTAGTGGCGCCAACGTCGCCGTACATGTGGGCAGCACCGCTGGCAGCCAATTGCTCGAAGCGATGCAGTTGCATTTTTGCGCTTCGATGCCCGATTTGTTCGCTGGCGCCGAGATCGGCGAGTTCGAAAGCTTGAGCGACGACCCAGCGTCCGGACTGACAGTGGAGCAAGGAAGTCTCCGTGTGCCGGATCGGCCCGGCCTTGGCGTCGATATCGACATGAGTAAGCTGCGGGAGACGACCGACTTTTGGCAGCCGAAGTAAATCATCATTGCACCACGAAGGACGCGAAGAGCACGAAGGTTTGTTAGGGCGGGCTTGAAACCCGCCCCAAGATCGAACCCTTCGTGCCTTCGTGGTGAGTCACTCATTCTCTCGGGAGGTGTCTGATGGTTCGAGTCGCGTTTTGCATTGGCGGTTATCCGCCGGAGGAGTTTAGACGGCGGGCAGATCTCGCGCTTTCCTATGCGACGCCGGAAGTTCATGTGGGCATTATCAACGTCGAAGCGGCACCCTATTTCTACGGCATCACGCCGGCGGAAATTCAGCTCGTCGCGCCGGCGTATATCGATGCTTACCGGCGCGCCGAAAAGGAAGGCTATGACGCCGTTGTGCCGCTGGGCATGCTCGATCTCGGCGTCGATGGCGGCCGATCCGCCGTCGATATTCCGGTCATTGCCCCGATGGAGGCGTGCCTGCATGTCGCAGCTCTCATCGGCGACCGATTCGGCCTGATCATTTACCATGAGGCCTTGTTGGCGTTTAACCGCGCCATCGTGCGCCGCTACGGCATGGAAGAGCGAATCGTCGGGTTCGGTGTCTGCGGTTTCGATTTACCAGACCTCGCCGCGCATCGCGACGAGGTCGTCCAAAACTTCGTCACCGAAGCGCGCCGGCTGATCGCACTAGGGGCCGAAGTGATTATTCCGATGGGCATCAGCCAATGCCCGGTGCATATCGATCCCAAGGGGTTGCAGCAACAACTCGGAGTGCCGGTGGTGGAAGGGTTTGGCGCCCCGATCCGAATGGCAGCACTGCTCGCGAGCTTAGGGTTAAAACAAAGCCGTGTGCGCTGGCCAAAATCGGGAATAGGGAGAAAATAGTCTCTGTATTCGGCGCACCGTGCCGCGACAGCTAACGCTCGCTGACCGGCGAATTTTTATACAGCTATGAAAGGATCGCTGGTAAATAAGGAAGGGAATGATGCTACGGCATGCCAGTACCGATGCAATTCCACCGACGGACAGATCGATCTCAATTCGGATCTTTTAAGGAGTAGCGACCATGGCTGCAACGAACGTTGCCGAAACGGTAGTCGAGTATCTTAGCTCCAAGGGCGTGCGCCATATCTTCGGCGTGCTCGCGCACACTTCGTTTGCCATCGGCGACGCCATCGCCAAGCGGCCGCACATGCGCTTCGTCAATGCCCAGCATGAAGGCGGCGCGGGAAACATGGCCCTCGGGTACTCCAGGGCGACGAAGAAGCCGGCCGTCTGCCTGGTCTCGGCGGGGGGCGGCGCGACCAATATCGTGACGGCGGTCGCGCAGGCGCACAAGGAATCCGTGCCGATCTTCGTCATTTCCTCCGACATCGGCACCGCCGCGTCGGCGAAGGGAGCCTGGTCGTCGTTTCACGGCATGGAGCATGTCCGGCTATTTCAGCCGATCACCAAGCAGAGCGCGAAGCTCGAGCGGGTGGAAGAGTTGGGTTCGCTGTTGGATTCGCTGTTTCGTCAGACGACACGGGGGCGGCAGGGACCGGTCTTTCTCATCATTCCGGAAGATCTCCAGCATGCGCATCTCCCGGAACCGCTGAGCTTCGCGCCGACCGCCGATCCGGTCGCGCCGGCGATGGATGCGCGCGCCGCTGCCAAGGCCGTCGATCTCTTGCTTCAAGCCCGCGCGCCGGTGGTGCTCGCCGGCACCGGCGTCGACTGGGCCGGAGCGCGCGACGAAGTTCGCGAACTCGCCGAACTGTTGTCGCTGCCTGTCGCGGTCAGCTACACCGCCAAAGGCGTCTTTCCGGAAAATCATCCGCTCGCCCTCGGCTGCCTCGCCTTCGGCAGCCGTCCCTATGCGCGCAAGTTTTTTCTTGAGTGTGATTTGATCCTTGCCCTTGGAGCGACATTCAGTGAAGGCACCACGGCGGGCTTCGGCCATAAAATAATTCCAGAGAACGCCAAAATCATCCAGATCGACACCGACGCCGGCGAGCTGGGGCGCAATTATCCGACTGCGTTGTCGATCCAAGCGGACGCGAAAATCGCCTTGCGCGCGATCATCGATGGCGTCAAGAGCCGCCAACCGAAGGCCGCTGCGAACAGCGCAAGAGCGCAAGAGATCCGAGAAACCAAACAGGCATGGAAGAACGATCTCGAACAAAGGACCGCCAAAGAAGGGCTGACCTACGAATCCGTGATGAAAGCTCTGAATGAGCTGCTCACGGGGAAAGAAATCCTGACGACTGCGGGTTTGACCGGCGACACGCTGCGCGGCATCGACGCCGTGAACCCAATCATTCACGCCGGCGAGTTCCGCGCCATCGGCACGGCACTCGCGACGGCCATGGGCGTCAAGCTCGGACGCCCCGATGCACGCGTCATCTGTGTCACCGGCGACGGCTCGTTCATGATGGAGCAGCAGGAGCTCGCCACCGCGCGCTATCATAAAATACCGCTGATGGTCCTGGTGCTGCGCAACAACGCCTACGGCGGCATGAAGCGCGACCAGCTCAAGACTTACCAGGGCCGCGTGATCGGCACCGAACTATTTATCCCCGATCTCCCGCGCCTCGCCGAGCTTTACGGCGCCCAGGGCTGCAGCGTGACGCGCAAGGAGGAGCTAAAGCCCGTGTTTCAGCAAGCCCTGGCGTCGGATGAGTTCGTCGTGGTGGATGTGAAGCTGGATTAGCGACTGAAGGCGCGACCTCAAAGGAATGAGGCAGTGAAAAAGCTACAGTATTTGGTTCGAATGAACAAAGACCCTAACAGCGATTGGGGAGTCTTGGTGCTCGACCTACCCGGGTGTGTTGCAACCGGAAAGACGATTGACGCGGCTCTTCGACGCATTCAAAGCGCTATCGCGATTCATCACCGTGGCTTACGCGAAGACGGCATCAAACCACCGCTCCCACGACATCGCTCGGTTGCTCCGAGGCGCACACCACGACTGGTGGATTTTTACGCGACCGTCGAGGTCGCTGCCTGATGCTTCGCTCACGGCATGAAGCGCGATCACATGAAAAATTACAACGGCCGCGTCATCGGCACCGAGCTGTTCGTGCTCGACTTGACGAAACTTGCTTCGCTCTACGACGCCAAAGGCTTCAGTCTGACAGGCAAGGAAGAGTTGAAGCCGGTTTTCGAGCAAGCGCTGGCGTCGGATGAGTTCGTCGTGGTGGATGTGAAGCTGGATTAGCACAGCGAGAGTGAGATTGACAAAGCGTGGCGACTTGAATGATGTTCCAGCAGAATTTGCTCACCCCAGTTTTCAGCGTTCCCGAATACACTAAGGGAAGAGCTGGCAGTTCATTTAAGAGTTAGCGAAAAGGAGAGACAATGAAAACAAGTAAATCGGTAGTTGGTCTGTCGATGAACTTGTTCATCCTTCTCGCGGTGGGTAACGCGCTCGGTCTCGATTGCCCAAAAGCACCTGAACAGGTTAAGAAAGATTGGGAAGTCGAAGTAGCAGCAGCAATAGTAAAGATCGGTCCTGTCAAAGGGGGAGAGCTTGCAACAAGAACTAGAAACGCAACACACGATTTACTTGGTAAGCTACCAGACGCTGGGCGAATTTACCTGGAACAAATGATGTTCGCTGCATACTGTTCTGCGTTACGTGACGATAAGACAATTAAGGATTCTGAAAAGGCGAAGCTGCTGAAAGCGTACAGTGCTGAGGTTCGGAATACAATCGCGCGCTCCTCTTCACGAGGGAAAGAGAAATCTTCGAACCAGAGAACTGACGGAGGCCTCAATGGACTTAGGTTTAGTGAGAAGGCTGAAAAAGTGTCCTTTTCTCTCGGGGAACGCGGGATTAGCGTCAGTTACAAGATTGCTGATTTGGAGAAAAGCCCGAGAGAACCGTTCAACCTTAATAACTTTAGCCCAGCAAAAGTATACGCAAGAAGTGGTATTCTTTACGCTGACGTAAAGGTCTTTGGCGGAAGCGGGGCGCCGCCAATCGAAATTAAAAACAACCAATTATTGAACAAGCCCCCAAATTGGGATTTCAATTCAAACGACAAAGCAATCGAAATTGTCAACTCGGAATATCTCCCGCAAAGCATGTCCTGAGCAACGTCGAAGGGACGCCAAGGCCGCAAAGGTCGGACAAAACACGTGAAAATCTTTCGTAAGAATATTTGTCTTTTCCCTCCGAACTTGGCGTCTTTGCGCCTTTGCGGGAGGCATATCCGAATCAGAGAGTCTTCGATCACCGGAAAATTTACCCAGGCTGCGCGTTATGACAAACATGTTGCTTTTTGTTTTTGGATAGTCATACGGTAATACGAAGAAAATTTTTCGCGTAAAGGCGTGGTTCGACCGTTCGACTCAGGGTCACCCTGAGGGAGATCGAAGGATGAGTAATATCGAAGAGCGAAGGGCGCTAAGGAAAGCGGAACGCCCGGACAATTTTTAGAAGAAATTCGTCGGACAGGATTGTTAGACTTCGGTAACCTGCTTAGAGCACGAATCCGTAGTAACGCCTCCCGGTCGCTTGAATCCAAATACCGTTTGCGGCAAGCCGGGGCAATAAGGGAGCTGTTTTGACTCATATAACAAGGTCATTCGGGTGCGCTTTTTGGTTTGACGTGAGCGGCAAATCGCAGTAAATTAGAACTCTTTTGAGGCACAAGACGACTGAAGAGGGTTTCTCCAATTCTCACACGATCTTCAATCTTTAGCGTTTTACTCGTGGCGGTGCTGGGGTTGGTCGTATGGGAAATTTATTGGCTTTGGAAAGATGGCCCATGGAATTTGCCCAACCCCGGACAGACCAGGTCGCCGGCGGCCGTCGAAAAATCTGAACCTGATGCGAGCGCGCAGCGACCGGTCAATACAGAGATCATCATCAGCAAAAATCTTTTTGACCCGGAGCGAGGAGCTGGCTTAACTCGGGAATCCGAGGCCAACTCCAAGGCGTTTCAAAGAATCCGTGGGATGATTTTACTGGGCACAGCGATTATTGGGAATAGTCGAGTAGCAATCTTACAGGATGGGGGAGCCGCGCCGGCAGTACCCGGAAGTGCGGGCCAATCCGGGAGCCCGATGCGAGTTAAACAGGGAGACGTAGTTGAAGGCTTTAACTTGGCCGAGGTCGGGGATAAACGCGTTGTCTTTAGCAAAGGGGCCTCGCGGGTCGAGCTTGTCTTGGATTACTTTCGAAAAGTTGATCCGCCACGTCCGGCGACCACAGGCCCCGTTCCCAGAGGCCAAATTCGTCCACCGTCTCCGGCTGTGCCGAGGGCGATACCGGCCCTGCCGCGTAGACAACCGACACCGCCGAACCCCGGTCGGGACGCAAACTCATGATCGCTGGAGGATCAATGCCGATTAGGGTTTTAGTCCGATACTTAATCCTTCTGCAACTAGCCGGATTTCCCTTCTCGCTTGCTGCGCAACAAGATTCTGATTCGGGTCATGACTTCCCGGCACCGGCGCGGCCATCACCTGTTCCGAGCCCGACTAAGCCCGCACCGGCGTTCCCCGCGCCAAAGCCGTTCCCGCAACCGCCGGCAGTGAGGCTAGCCCCGGCTCGGCCGCAGCCAGAAGCGGCAACCGGTGAGCAAGCCGGACCAGCGCCGGGGGAGTCGCCAGCGCCCGTGCCGCCCCAGCGCAGATTGCTGCCGTCGCCTTCGGTTTCCGGCGCGGGCATGGTCTCGCTCAACTTTAATCGCGCCGATTTGATCGAGATCATTCATATTATTGCCCAGCATCTCAAGCTAACGTACACCATCGATCCTGAAGTCAAAGGCACGGTCACCATCAATAGCGCCCAACCCTTGAAGCCCGATGATCTGATGCCGATCTTTCACCAGATCTTGCGCATGAACGGCGCGGTGGCGGTCAAGACCGGGACTCTCTACCGGATCATGGCGATCAAGGACGGCAAGGGGCTGGCACGTCCCGTGGGTCAGAGCAAAGAGGATAGTTTTGCCCTGCAGGTGGTGCCAGTGCGGTTTTTCTCGGTTGCGGAGATGAAAAAGGTGCTGACGCCGTTCCTCCAACCGGGCGGTGAGATCATTGATTATCCGCGGGGCAATTTCTTGGTCATAATGGATCTGCCGTCGAACATTCAGCGCCTGACGGAGATTGCCGAGCTGGTCGACGTCCAGATTTTCGCCGGGACGCGCATGGAGATTTACCAGCCCAAAATAGCGAGCGCCGATGAGCTGGCCCAGGAAATGACCAAGATCATGCAATCGTTTTCCGCTTCCGCGCCCCAGCCCGAAAGCTTCGCGGCCCAATTTATCGCGATTCCGCGGATCAATCAGTTGTTGGTCATCAGCCACAGCGAAGCGGCGTGGACTTACGCCAGACGATGGCTGGAACGGATCGATGTTGTCGCCGAAGGGCCGGGGCGACGAATCTTCATTTATCCCGTGGAGAACGGCAAAGCGACGGAACTGGCGGATGTGTTGAACCAGGCCCTCGGCCAACCGTCGACCGGCGCGAGAGGTACGTCTCAAACTATACAGAGTCTGCACCGGGGCGCTTCCAGCGGACAAATCCAAAGTGGCGGATTCGGCCAATCTAGTGGGATGGGACAATCTCCCCGACCCGGAAGTCTTTCCACGCAGCAGGGTCAATCCCAATGAAACAACGAGCGGTAGTTTTTTTCATTTGTTTGTTGGGTCTTGTCGGCTTGGAAAGCGCACAAAATCGACCCGTTGGCGGAGCTTATGCCGCTGCTCCAATTCCCGGGCAACCGGCCGCACCCGTGACACCGACGCCGACGGCTCCGCCGGGCGTGGCACGACCGCCTACGCCGCCGGCTCCGGGAGCGAAGCCGGAAGAACAGCTTCGCATCGTCGCCGACCCGGCGACGAATTCTCTGATCATATTTGGTACGGCGCAGGAGTTTCAGAACGTCAAGAATATTCTTAAAGAGCTGGATCAGGTCCCGCGGCAAGTATTGCTGGACGTGATGGTAGCGGAGGTGACGCTTACTGGCAATCAGTCTCTAGGGGTCGATTATGAGATATTGGCTAGGAATCCCGCCACCATCTTCGGCCAAAAATTCGGCTCGGCGGGCGCGTTAAGGAGCCTTGTCGATCTGTTTCCCGCTGGGAGCGCTTTTGGCCAAGGTTTAAGTGGCGTCTTCGGAGGGAAAGACATCAAGGCGTTTGTCAACGCATTGCAGTCGGACAGCCGCGTCAAGTTTCTTGCTTCGCCGAATCTGTTGGCTTCCGATAACCGACCTGCCCGGATACAAGTAGGAAGTGAAATTCCCATTTTGACGTCGCAGCAGGTGACCGCGACAACCACCGGAGTCTTAGTCAATAATGTCCAGTATCGAAACACGGGGGTGATTCTAACGCTCATTCCTCAGGTAAACACGCAGGGATTGGTCAACCTTCAGATCAAGCAAGAGGTCAGTAACGTTGGGCTTGAGAATTTCGGCGCTACCGGTTCACCCTCCTTTAATACTCGTGATGCCGAAACCAGTGCGGTTGTTATAGATGGCGACACACTGGTTATCGGGGGAATTATTTCCGATCGAAAAACGATTGACCGGACGGGCATCCCCTACCTGATGGATCTTCCCGTGGTGGGGCGATTTTTCGGTACCACGTCGGACGCGACCGAACGGACAGAACTCATCATACTAATCACGCCAAGAGTAATCCGGAACCGCGATGAATCTCACAGCATAACGGAGGAATTCAAAAACAAGCTTTCCACCATAAGAAACGAACTGGAAAAGATGCAACGGGATCGGGCGAGAGATCTCGAAAAGCTGGAAAAGATGAAGAAGCAGGCGGCCGAGCCCGCCGAGCCGACGACGCCGCCCGCGGAGCCGTCCGGGCCGCCGGCCGCCGGCCCCGCCCGTCCCGGCGCCTATTTTGTCCCACCCGCTTCCGTGTTTACGCCGGCACCGCCGCTGGTCGAAAGTTCGGTCAGCCACAACGTTTTGCCGGGTCCCTCATACCCCGAAGCCCGACTGGAAACGGTGCTCGCGACCCTCGAGGCGGCCATCGATTCAACCAGGAGCGAAAACCCCGTCGTTGCCGCCGCGGGCGATGTCGGCGCGCAACCGGAAAAAGTGGCAGCCACGCGGGCCCCGCCCCCTCGATCGCAGTCGGAAAAGCCTGTTCCCGCTGCGCTTAAGCTTGCTCAGGTATGGGCCGTTCAAGTGGCTTCGTTCGCCGACGGGAAAGACGCCGATTTTCTCGCCAAGCGGCTGCGCGACAAGGGCTACGACGTGCGTGTGATCGTCGCCGATGTCGGCGGCAAAACTTGGCACAGAGTCCAGGTGGGTGAATTCGCCAGCCAGCAACAGGCTGTCGATTTGCAAAAGAGCCTTAAATCCTCGGAGAAGCTAGAACAGACATTCGTTGGAAGTCGCTGACGGCGGACGCGCTGAAGTCGCGTGAGATTGAGCGTATAGATCGGTCTTCAGTCCTTTTCCCCCTTTACCTTTGGTGATGTCCGGCCACGGCGAGACGGGCGCGAAAAGCTCGAACGCAGAGGCGCTGCACAGGGTGAGCAGCTCTTGATGCGCACCGAGATTCTCAGGTGTTCAACAATAACGGATGTTAATGATTTTGCTCCGCCGTGGCGCTCTGTTATGCTACTTAAAGGCAGGGACGACGCGGTAAGGGCCGTGGGTTTCAATGCAATTGACCCTTCGACTCGATCCCCGGCCTTGGCCGGGGCTTTTGCTCAGGATTCCGCCCCATCGGCATAGTAAGGATGTCACGGATTTGCCCGTGGGGCTTCACATTGATCGGCGTGGTGAAAGAGGGTATGGTTTATCGATTTCCGGTTAACTGGAGAGGCGAGCGTGAATCCAAAACAGCTTACGATTGAACGAGTGCAAGAGATCCTGCGCAAGGAGCAGTACGTCTGCGACCGCGCGCTGGCGACGGTGGTTTATCTTTCCCTGGTCATGGGCAAGCCGCTGCTACTCGAAGGGGAGGCTGGCGTGGGCAAGACCGAGATCGCCAAGGTGCTTGCCAAAGTGTTGGACGCCAAGCTTATCCGGCTCCAGTGTTACGAAGGATTGGACGCCAACACGGCGCTATACGAGTGGAACTATCCGAAGCAGATGCTCAGGATCAAGCTCGAAGAGGTCGAGCATGGCGATAAACAAAAGGTTGAGACGGAGATTTTTACCCAGGATTATTTGATCAAGCGCCCGTTGTTGGAGGCGATTCAGAGCGACGGCACGAACCCGCCGGTACTTTTGATCGACGAGATCGATCGCGCCGATATGGAATTCGAAGCTTTTCTGTTGGAAGTGCTATCGGATTTTCAAATAACGATCCCGGAGATCGGCACGATCAGCGCCAAACACCGGCCCTATGTTTTCTTGACTTCGAACCGCACTCGGGAAATCCACGACGCGCTCAAGCGCCGCTGCCTCTACCACTGGATCGAATATCCGACTTTCGAAAAGGAATATGAGATCATCACCACCAAGTTTCCGCAGGCGGAAGCCAATATGGCCAAGCAGATCTGCGCTTTCATGCAACGGGTGCGCGAGATGAATTTTTACAAGCGTCCCGGCGTCGCCGAGACGCTGGACTGGGCGTCGGCGCTGATCGCCCTCAATCGCAAGGGGCTGGACGATAAGACCGTCGTCGAAACCATGGGCTGCGTGTTCAAATACCGGGAAGATTTGCATCACTTGAAAGAACAGATCGATGGCAAGCAGCTCAATTTGGAAGCGCTCTTAAGGATGTCGCCCGAGATGGTTAGTTAGAGAGCCATGGAAATTACCCAGGAAACGGTAGCCACCGCGGTCAGCAGCGTGGCCTCGGCGCGCGGCCGGGGCACGCTGCCCAACATGATGGCTTTCGCGCGGGTGCTCAAGCGGTTGGGCGTGAAGGTGAGCCTGAGCCAGGTGATCGACGCCGCGCGCTCGGCGGACCTCGTCGATATCGCCGCGAAGGAGGACTTCCGTGCCCTGCTGCGCTCCAACCTGATCTTGCAGAAGGAGGATTTTCCCGTTTTCGACCTGGTCTTCGATTGCTTCTGGCGCGAGCAAAGCTACGAGCGCGTGCCCATGGAGACGCTGGAAATCCAAGGTACGCCCAGCGAGTCGGGGGCGGAGGAAGGCGGCGACGAAGACGGGTTGGAGGAAGCGGTGGCTGAGGCCGCCGCCCAGGAAAATGTGCCGCTGGAAAATTTGGAGGAGTTTTCGATCCCGACTTATAGTCCCCAGGAGTTGCTCAACCGCAAGGACTTCAGCGAGATGGGCGTGGAGGAAAGCCGCGCCATCGCGCGGGCGATTCTGCTGATCGCCACCAAGATCGCCACCCAGATCAGCCGGCGCAAGAAAGTCGGCCGCAAAGGCAGCACCGTCGATCCGCGCTGGACCCTGCGCAGAAGTATGAAGTACGGCGGCGAGATCGTCGAGTTGGTGCAGCGCAAACGGCGCATCAAAAAAACCAAGGTGGTGCTTCTGTGCGATGTCAGCGGCTCTATGGATTGCTACAGCCGTTTTTTGATCCAGTTTATGTACGGGCTGCAAAACGAGCTTTGGGGTGTGGAGACGTTTGTTTTCAGCACGTCGCTCAGCCGCATCACCCACTTGATCCGCACCAAAGACATCGGCAACGCCCTGGAGAAAATTTCCGGCAGCATTCTCGGCTGGTCCGGCGGCACGAATATCGGCCGCTCGCTCCACACCTTCAACCGCAGCTTCGCGCCTAGCATGGTGACCCATCGGTCCGTCGTCGTTATTATCAGTGACGGTTGGGACCGTGGCGACGTGAGCTTGCTCGAGCGGGAGATGCAAGACTTAAAGCGCCGCTGCAAGAAGATCATCTGGCTCAACCCGCTATTGGCGAGCGACAATTACGAGCCGCTTTGCAAAGGGATGCAGGCGGCGCTGCCGTACTTAGATCTGTTTTTGTCCGTGCATAACGTCAATAGTCTGGTGGCGCTGGGACGCACGTTGCAACGGATGGTCGCTTAATGGCAATAATCAAGGATTGAGGATAGAGGATGGAGGATCGAGAAGGATTACGATTCTCTATCCTCGATCTTCCATCCTCGACCACAGGAGGTGCTAAAATGGCCGGACCAGGCTCTTGTTACGAAGGACCCGATGCCGAAGGCAAAAAGAAAGACTCGATCTACCACCAGGTGAAAGAATTTCTCGATAAGGGCGAGACGCTGGCAGTGGCGACCATCGTATCGGTGAAGGGTTCGACGCCGCGCGAAGTCGGGGCTAAAATGGTCGTGACCGCCTGGGGCGAGATCCTCGGCACCGTCGGCGGCGGCTGCGGCGAGGCGGACGTCAAGCGGGAAGCCATTGAAGTGATTCGCACGCGCAAACCGAGAACCGTGCGCATCGATCTGCTTGACGATATATCGTCGGACAGCCCCGCGGTCTGCGGCGGTATCATGAATATTTTTATCGATCCTTGGTGGCCGGAGCGCGATCAGGAGGCCGGTGGTTCGACAAGCTCACCACAGGCCGGGGTAACATGAGTTCGTTTTCCGAAGAGCTGGTCGCTATCAGCGAGCAAGGGGCGGCCGCCGTACTCGCCACAGTCGTCGAAGTGGCAGGCGAGAGCCGCGTCGAGGCCGGCGCCAAGTGTCTCGTGCGCGACGGCAAAGTCGCGGCCGAGACCATCGGCGACGCCGCGGTGGTCCAGGCCATCGTTCAGGAGAGCGCGGCGCGGCTCAGCGCTGAAAAATCGCAGCTGGTTTCGCTCGATCAGCCGGGCGGTAAGCTGGAAGTATTCTTCGAAGTCATGCCCGAGCCGCCCAAGCTGATCGTCGTCGGCGCCGGCCATATCGCAGTGCCGCTGGTGAAGATCGCCAAGGTCTTGGATTTTTACGTGACCGTGATCGATGACCGGCTACTGTTCGCCAATCGCGAGCGCTTTCCCGACGCCGACCAGGTTCTGGTGGGTGACATGGCGCGGATGCTCAAGGAAATGACGCTCACGCCGGCGTGCTACATCGTGCTGATCACCCGGGGCCATAGTTACGACGAGCCCTGCCTGCGCGAGATCATTCACAGCCGGGCCAAATATATCGGCATGATCGGCAGCCGGCGGCGCATCAAGGCTTGCTTCCAGCGCTTCCGCGACAAAGATAAGACCGCCGAAGAGGTGATCGAAAGAGTCTACGCGCCCATCGGGCTCGATATCGGCACGGAAACGCCCGCGGAGATTGGGCTCGCGATCCTGGGCGAAGTCATCAAGGTTCGCCGTGGCGGCAAGGCGGCGTCGCTGTCGGAGAAGTGATTCGGGGTCGCGGCTGCGATGCGCACAATGACCGGAATCATTTTTTCCGACTTGGGCCAAGCGGCTTCCTTCATGGCGTTGGATTGGGTCCAAGAAGCGTTGCGCGAGGCGCTTGGATTTAATTGCTTCCCGGCGACTTTGAACCTGCGGCCAAGAGCGCCGGAGGACACTCGGCTTTGGCAGGCGGTGCGGCGGGAGTCCGAGGGGATTTCCCTCCCCACGGTGGACGGGCACTGCAGCGCACGGCTTTACCGGGTTGTAATTCAGGGCCCCGAAGGCCGGCCCAACGATAAGGTCGGAGGCGCCGTACTGGTCCCGGACGTGAGTGGCTATCCCAAAGATAAAATTGAAATCGTCGCGCCGGTGCGGCTCAAAGATGCCTACGGCGTGCAAGACGGCGATGCATTAACATTGGAGTTTGTCCTTTGAATGATAAGAAGAAATTGATCGTCGGTATTTCCGGCGCCACCGGGGCGATCTACGGCGTGAGGATTCTCGAAATTCTCGCCAAGCTCGACGACGTCGAAACCCATTTGGTCTTGACCAGGGCGGGCAAGATGACCATCGGGGTCGAGACTCCCTATTCGGTCAAAGACGTCGAAGCGCTGGCGGACGTCGTCCACGACATCAACAATGTCGGCGCGAGCATTTCCAGCGGCTCCTTTCGCACCGCGGGAATGGTGATCGCCCCTTGTTCAATGAAGTCCATGGGAGGAATCGCCAACTCCCTGGGCGGCGACCTTCTGGTGCGCGCGGCCGACGTTATTCTCAAAGAGCGGAAAAAACTTGTCCTAGTAGTCCGGGAAACGCCGCTTCACCTCGGCCATCTGGAGGCGATGGTTGCGCTCACGCGGATGGGGACGGTGATTTTCCCTCCGGTGCCGGCCTTTTATCATCGCCCCAAATCGCTGGACGACGTCATCAATCAGACCGTCACGCGCATTCTCGATCAGTTTGATATCGACGTTAAGCTTTTTCACCGTTGGGACGAGGAAGGGATGAGCCGCCATCCCGAAGCCGGTAAGACCACGCCGCTGGCGGTCGCTAAAGCGCGCCGGGAAGCCAAAAGGCAGCGCTGAGCATCGCTGCTGCCGACCCATCATGTCACGCCGCGGGGTGAGAAAAGCCCTCACCAAGACTCAAAAGCGTAAGAAGGAGCATCTCGAACTCTGCCTCGACACGGGGAGCGTCGCCGGTCCGTCGAGCACGGGGCTCGACCGGTATAGTTTCACGCACAACGCGTTACCCGAGTTGGATATCGATGAGATCGACCTGGGAACGTCTTTTCTCGGCAAAAAACTCAAAACGCCCCTGCTGATCTCGTCGATGACCGGCGGCTTCGAGCTGGCGCGCAAGGTCAATCGTAACCTTGCCGCCGCGGCGCAAGAGCTCGGCCTCGCCATGGGTGTCGGCTCGCAGCGGGTCGCCATCGAGGAACCCTCGGTGGCCGATTCTTTTCAGGTGAGAGATCTGGCGCCGGATATCCTGCTGCTCGGCAATTTCGGCGCGGTCCAGCTCAACTATGGCTACGGCATCGAGCAATGCCGGCGCGCCGTGGAAATGATCGGCGCCGACGGCTTGATTCTTCATCTCAACGTTCTCCAGGAAGCTGTGCAGCCCGAGGGGAATCGAAACTTCAAAGGGTTAACGGAAAAGATCGCGGCGGTTTGCCGGGAGCTTGAAGTTCCGGTGGTCGCCAAAGAAGTGGGCAGCGGTATCTCCGCGGATGTCGCCCAACGGCTGGCTCGGGCTGGTGTGCGCGCCATCGACGTTGCCGGTAAGGGTGGAACTTCCTGGTACGCCGTCGAGGCGACCCGCGCTACGAAAGCGGGGAAGCCGGTGGATGCAGCTTTCGCCAACTGGGGAATCCCGACCGAGGAAGCGCTCGTTTCCGTGCGCAAATGTTTGCCGGAGATGGAGCTTGTCGCCTCCGGCGGTATTCGCAGCGGCCTGGATATCGCCAAGGCGATCGCCCTGGGCGCAAACATCGCCGCGTTGGGCCAGCCTCTGTTGGCGCCCGCTTTGGAGTCGCCCCGCAAGGTGGTAGAATTTCTCCGTGGCATTCTCTACGATCTCAAGGTGGCGATGCTTTGTGTCGGAGCGGGCGATCTGGCCGCTCTGCGCCGCGCCCCGATCAGGTTAAGTGCTGAGTAACGAGTCCTGAGTGCTGAGTGGGGGAGGAGACTCGGCACTCAGGACTCAGCACTCGTCACTATTTAAAGCGCCATGTTTGACGGTTTAAAACAGCAGATTCTCGATTACATGCAGGCGCATAACACGATGACCCTGGCAACCACGTTCGGCGATGTTCCATGGGCAGCGACGGTTTTTTACGCGAGCGATGATCTGCGTTTATATTTTTTCTCCGCGCCGGACTCGCGCCACTGCCAGAACCTGACGGCCAACGCGCGGGTCGCCGTCACGATTCAAGAAGATTATCATGACTGGCGGCAAATCAAGGGCATCCAGATGGAAGGCGCCGTCACTCTCGTGGATGGCGTCTTGGAGAAAGCCAAGGCGATGGCGGTCTACGCGCGCAAGTACCCGGGGGTGATCAAACTTTTTACCGATCCAGCGAGCGGCGTGTTTTATAAAGCGTTCCTAAAGGTCAAGTTTTACTGCGTAGTCCCGCAAAGAGTGTTTTACATCGACAATGAACGGGGATTTGGCAAACGGGAAGAGCTTATCGTCAGCGATGTAAAATAAGATTAGAAGGATGATTCATCACGGGATTAGGCCTAAATCGAATGTGCATGGGGATTGAACGGTCGGGAGGATAGGGATGTCACAAGTTCTCGGCAAAGAGCTTACGGAAGCATTGTTCAATCGGCTGAACAACCCAAGCGTCGATTCCCACGAAGGTAAAATCATACCGATCTTCACGACAGATGAGCAGGGGTGGCCGAATCCCGCCTTGTTGTCCTATTACGAGGTGGTAGCGCGGAACTCATCGACGCTGGACATGGCGCTGTGGAAGGACAGCTCGACGGCGCGCAATCTCCGACGGGTTGGTAAGGTTACGCTGATGATCATCGACCGGGCGGTCAATTATTACCTGAAAGGAAGCGTGTGCGAGCTGCAGCATGAAATGGCGGGCGCGCCGCCGGTTTCCCGTTTTCGAGTCACATTGGAGCAGGTCATCGAAGATCAGGAGCCCAACGCAGAGATCACGACAGGCTTGACTTATCGGCGCATGACCCAACGGGATGCCAACGATTTCGCCGTGAAAGTCTGGCGCATCCTGCGTGAATCTTAGCCATTTCGTCATAACGTTCTCACCAGCGGAATCTTAGTCCGGATTGTTCATACTCAGAGTCCGGGTTTTTCGTACTCTGACGGTCACGCCTTGGATTTTTACGGTCCAGTTACCTCCGTCTCTCCACGGTCGTGCCCTTCGGTTTGTATCCGTTTCACCTGGGGGCCTGAATAATCCAAGCTCCCTGTTATCGTCGGCGTTCGAGGCTGCGATACCTTCCTCCTGTTGAATTGCTCTCGCGATGGTTCATTTGCCGTCTTAGCGGTTGATTTGCCCTTTGGACGGGGCAAATCAACCACATTATTACGTGCAATTTGCGCGACCGGCACGACTCCAGCCTCTCTTCAGGAAGCTCTCGGATTTCTAAGCTCCTATAATGCGGCATAAATAATTACGCCGGTCAGAATAGCTCGGCATTACCGCAGCGCCTTATAAGTTCGGCACGTTCCTTGCCTTTGTTAAGACTGTGTTAACGATGCGTCACTAAAATCCCAAGCAATGCAAACCCGTATAACACGTTGCCAAAACCAAGGCTGGCAGGCGATTTGAGGTCGATCTAGACGAATCGGAGGATAAATGAAAAGGTTATTATCTTATTCCCACGACACCTATGGTCTCGGAAATATCCGACGCATGCTGGCCGTGTGCAATCATATGATCGAAACCATTCCCGATCTATCCATCTTGATGGTGACCGGATCGCCGATGGTTCATAACTTTCGGGTCAAGAACGGGATCGATTACATCAAGCTTCCCTGTCTCAGTCGCACTGAAGCCGAAGGCTACGCGGTGAAAAGCATCGATGTAGATCTTGATGAAACGGTGAGGCTTAGATCCGATTTGATATTGCAGACCGTCGCCAGCTTTAAACCCGATCTGATCCTGGTGGACAAGAAACCCTACGGTGTAGAGCAGGAGTTGCGGAGCACGTTAAATTACGTGCAGACCCATTTGCCCGAGACCAAATGCGCTCTTCTTCTGAGGGATGTCCTTGACGGGGCGGAGAGCACCGTGAAGGTGTGGAGAAAGCAGGGCTACTATGAGGCGTTGCGCCGGTTTTACGATCTCGTTCTGGTCGTCGGAACACGGGCCATATTCGATACGACCAAGGAATACAGCTTCCCGCCTGCGGTTGCCGATAAGGTGCGGTTCTGCGGATACATCAAGAAGGAGGCCGAGGTTCAGCGCCGCGATGCGCTGAGAAAAGAGCTTAAGCTACATACAAAGAAATTCGTCCTGGTGACCGTGGGAGGAGGGGAAGACGGTTATCATCTGCTCGCAACCTATCTCGCCGGATTGGCGGTGCAACCGGTGGCAGAGCCCTTCGATAGTGTTCTGGTTTGCGGTCCGGAGATGCCAGGATCGCAACAAACATTGATTCATCAGGCGGCAATCCGCCAGCCGCACGTTCAAGTGCGGGAGTTTGTCGACGACATGCCGGGATATATGGACGCGGCGGATTTGGTCGTTTCCATGGGAGGCTACAACACGCTGTGTGAGCTGCTTTCTTTACAGAAACGCGCCGTTGTGGTGCCCCGCGTCCGGCCCGTAAAGGAGCAGTGGATCCGAGCCCAGCGGATGGCCAGCCTCGGTTTGTTTGGGGTTATTCACCCGGATGATCTTACGCCGGAGAAGTTAATGCGTACGGTTTTTGACAACCTAGACGCCGCCGACGGATCGGACAGGTCGCGGCCCGGACTAGATCTCGATGCTCTGCCGCGTATAGGAAACTACATACGCGGCCTTTTGGGTGAAGAGAGGGTGCAGCATGCGGTTAGTACGGACGAGGCATACACGGTTCCTATCTCACGCCTATCGGAGCGACGCGACGGCAACAACGGCGGAGGACATCCTATCGTGCACGGGCATCCACTTCTTGCCGCTCGCTGATAGCGTGCCACGCTGATCCTTTGTCGCCGATCGCTTGAGGCACTCAGGACGGCGTACGCCAGAGGGCACGGGCTTGTTGTAGTTGCAAACCGGGAATGGCCTGAAGCCGCGGTGATAACGCGAATCGTAGTGTCTAGTACTTTTAAGGAGCGTCGCCTCGAATGATTCTACCCCGGCCGCAAGCCAAAATAGCGTATCTGATGAAAAGTTTCCCGAAAATCTCGGAGACGTTCATATTGCAAGAAATTCTCGCGTTGGAAAAAGCGGGAATGGATATGCATATTTTTTCACTTCAACGCCCTCAAGAAAAAAAGTCTCACGTCGCTGCCTCGCAGGTACGGGCCAATGTCCAGTATGTCCCGTCATCTTTCTTTGATAATCCTATTGGCTTTTTGCGGGCCAACTTTTTGTTGATCCTGGCAAATCCATTGCGTTACTTTCGCGCGCTTCGCTTCGTTGTGACGCGCCCAGAAGCAGGTCGGCGTGAAGACTTCGTGCAAGCGTGTCATTTGGCATTGACGATTCGGGCTTTGGGGCTGCGGCACCTCCACGCGCATTTTATCAATAAACCGACAGGAGTCGCGGAACTCGTCCACCTTTTGATTGGCCTGCCGTATAGCATCACCGCCCATGCCAAAGACATCTATTTATCGCCGCCGGAAGAGCTCGCCCGAAAAATGAAACGGGCGAAATTTGTTGTCACGTGCAACGACTATAACCGCGAATTCTTGAGCAGTCTCTCTAGCGACCGCACTTCCACGGTCCGGATTTATCATGGCCTTAACCCGGAATACTTCCGCCCTGATCCTGGCTCCGAAGCGATGGAACGTTTGCCTCTGCTTCTCAGCGTCGGCAGATTGCGCGAGAAGAAGGGGTTTCCTTGTCTTCTCAACGCCTGTCATTATCTCAAACTTGGAGGATATAAGTTTCGATGTGTGATCGTCGGGTACGGTCCTTTGCAGTTGGAAATTGAAAAGCTCGTGGCCGCTCTCGAGTTAGGCGACGTCGTTTCTTTAACCGGCATGCTGGCGCAGGATGAGGTTGTTGACCTGTACAAACGGGCGGCGATTTTCGTTCTTCCCTGCCAAATTACAGACGACGGCGACCGGGACGGCATCCCCAATGTGCTGGTGGAAGCCATGGCCATGGAGCTTCCCGTCGTGTCGACGAGCGTCGCAGGGATTCCGGAGCTTGTGGAACACGGGGAGAACGGTCTTCTGGTGCGGCCGGAGGATCCGGCTGGTCTGGCCGCGGCCATGGCGCGGCTTTTGGAACAACCGCAGCTCAGGCAACAACTTGGAAAAGCCGGGCGAGCGAAAGTTTGCCGGCAGTTTTCTGCGGATGAAAATGCCGCGCAGTTGAAAGCACTGTTTCTCGGGACGCATCTACCGATTCCTGAAGAGCTGGAAAGGGGAACGATTGAAAAGGCTGCCGAGGATCGAGTTGCTTGAAAAATGTGGATTTTCGCTCTTTATCAAGAGCGGACGTAGATGATTTATAAGCGAAGGTGGAGAGTCTCTTGATTGGGGTTTGCCGGAAAATTGACTATGGGTAAAAGTGTCGAGCGAGGAGTTATGCGGTTTGAGCGTGTAGGACGGCAGGAAACGCCCGAGCGGATTGCTTTAGGTGGGCAGTCATCCCCCTCCGCGCTTCACTCAGTCGGGCCTCGCGCTGAGATTGGAGATAGCCACTCTTTGTCTGTGGGTGAAGTCGCCTATATCATGAAGGGCTTTCCTCGGGTTTCAGAGGTTTTTATTACCAATGAAATCTATCTGCTCGAGCGCTTGGGATTGCGCCTCCGTATTTTCGCCCTGGAGAGCTTGTCAGAGAAAAAAGTCCACGCGCTTGTGGATCGAATCCGCGCTCCCGTTACCTATTTACCGGAAGATCCGGCAGCCGCCGATAGTCCCTTCCGCATCTGGTTTAGGGTCAACTTTCCGAGGTTCGTCAAGAGCCATGTCAAATTATTAAGCCTGCGGCCGCGCGCGTATCTCCAGACTTTCTTCCGCGCCCTGCATTTCAGTCTGAAATATCGTGCGAGCTTCTGGCCCAGATTGAAAAAAGTCTTCTTCAAAGACTTTCTTCGCGCCGGCTATATCGCCTTGCAGGTTATCGAAGCAGAAAGCGTTAGACATCTCCACGGCCATTTTTGTCATGGTTCGACCACAATCACCATGTTCGTAAGTCAACTCACGGGCATCCCTTTTAGTTTTACGGCCCATGCCAAGGACATATATCTGCCCAACCTCAATCCTGGCGATCTGCTCCACAGGAAAGTGCGCGAGGCCAAGTTCGTCGCGACCTGTACAGATGTCAACAGGGTACACCTGCAGGGCCTCTGTCCTGAAGTTCAATCGATTCATACGATTTATCATGGTTTGTCGACAGCGTTTTTCACCCCGGCTGAGCAAAGCGAGGAAGCCACGATACCGACCATTTTGTCCGTCGGGCGCTTCGTCAAGAAGAAAGGGTTTCCGTACTTAATCGAGGCGTGTCGAATCCTGAAAGAGAAAAGGTACGACTTTCGCTGCCAGATCGTCGGTGCCGCCGATGAGGATAGCGAAGCGGTCAAGCAGCTCATCAAAAAATATCATCTGGAAAATATTACCCTGTTGCAGGACGCGGTGGCGCAAGAAGAGCTCAGGCAGATGTATCGTGAATGTACCATCTTCGCGCTCCCGTGTCTGATCGTTGGCAATGGCGATCGCGACGGTATCCCTAACGTGTTGGTAGAGGCGATGGCTACGGCAAAGCCCGTCGTGTCCACGGAGGTTTCGGGGATTCCCGAGTTGGTTACCCACTCCAGCGACGGGCTCCTGGTGCCGCCGCAAGACCCCGTCGCTTTAGCAGGCGCGTTCGAGAAACTGCTGCTGGATCAGGCATTACGTGCTCGGTTGGGAAGGAACGCCAGACAAAAAGTGTGTGAAGTGTTTGAAAGTACGAAAACCACCGTTGCGCTCAAAGATCTTTTTGAGTCGTGCATTGTTGAACAGACCAGGATTGCCGCATGATGGATTCGGTCTTTCGCGCTCCTTATAGCACTTGGTCTGCGGAACAGATTCTCACGTATTTTCGCAGCCGCTCGCATATCAAGTATTTTCCCGTGCTCGATGAGGAGCAGACCGGCAGGGAGAAGATCGACGATGTGCTGGCGAATCGCTTTACGTTTAATGGCGAGTCGTACCAGCTAACCACCGCGTTTGATTGGCGGGCCAATCCGAGCCCGGATATCGAATGGTTGATCTTACTGCACAAGTTCTATTACGTGGCCGGATTGGGGGCGGCGTACCGTGAGACCGGTGACGCTCGTTATGCCGCAAAATGGATTGAACTGACTTCGTCCTGGATAATGACGGTTCCACTCGGATTTCTTTCCAGCGACGTGGCGGGCCGACGGATTCAAAACTGGATTTTTGCGCATTACTATTTCGTTACTGGTGAGCACGCGGTAGCGATTGCCGCGGATTTTTATCTGCAATTTATTACGTCCATCGTAGAGCAAGTCAACCATCTCTGCGATCACCTGACACCCGCGAGGAATCATCGGACGCTGGAGCTTGCGGCGGTCTTCTTGGCGGCTGTGGTTTTCCCGGAAATGAAAGACGCAGATCGCTGGCTGGCGTTATCAAAACAAGAATTGTTGCTAAACATGCGATCGGATCTTTTAGCCGATGGCGTTCATTGCGAGCTGTCCACGGACTATCACCATCTCGTGCTCAAAAATTATCTCTGGGTGCGCCGGCTTGCCGCCTTGAACAGTATCGCCATGCCTGAAGAGATGGATGTTCTGATCCGCAAGGCGCTCGAATTTTCGTTATATGTGCACAAACCCGATGGCTCGATTCCGTCGCTGAGCGATGGAGATAGCCGGAGCTTTCTCGACCTGCTTGAGCAAGGATATGCCTTGTACGGCAATGAGGCAATGCTCTATGTAGCATCGCGGGGGAATGAGGGCAAACCGCCGGGGAGCCGATCCAAAGCCTTTACGGCGGCAGGTTATTACATTCTGCGTAGTGGTTGGGGGAACGAGGCGGAGCCGTTTGAAGACGAGCGCTATCTGGTCTTCGATTGTGGTCCGCTTGGCCGGGGCAACCATGGACATCTCGATCTGTTGAGTTTTGAGATGGCGGCGTATGGCCAATCGTTGGTCGTCGATCCCGGTCGCTATACCTATGACCAATCGGGCGCGACGAATTGGCGGGCGCTTTTTCGCGGCACGGGCTATCACAACACCGTGCAGGTCGATAAGAAGAATCAAACGGCTTACGAGTTTCACAAGAGGAAATATAAGATCCAAGGACCGCAGGCGGAATGGGAGTTAAAGGAGTGGCAAAACGGTCCGAATCACGACTATCTTCGCGGCATTGCGCGCAGCCATGAATATGAGGCGGTGCATGAGCGCGCGATTTTCTTCGTCGCTCCGGAGTACTGGATTGTTTCGGACATCATGCGGGCAGCGGAGCGTCATGATTACGATCTGCTCTTTCACCTCTCGGACCAAGCCAGTAACAAGGTCTTGGTCTCACGGCTGGAGAATACTCTCCTCGTCGACGCGCCCCATCTCGTCATAGCTCAGGCATTCGATCCAGAAGTACAGCTCTTTGTCGAGGATGGTTTTGTGTCGCGTACCTACGGCGTAAAACATCCTGCTCCTTTCCTGAGGTTTGCCCGTCGGGCCGCCGATGCCGCCTACCATACGGTTTTTTATCCTTACAAAACTGATCGCCCACAAATAACCATTGAGGTCTTACCCGTCTGGCATGGCGGGCGGCAATGCCTCCCTGGCCAGGCATTCGCGCTCAGTATCAGAATTCGCAAAGATGGAGGGCACTTTCAGGAGTACTATTTTAGCGCTGACCCTAAAGTCCGCGGTGCCTATACCTTCGGGGAATTGACGTATACCGGGTCTCTACTGTTGGTCAAAAAAGATCCGGCCGGAGGTATCGTCAATCTGCCGTGTGAACCAGGCGCAGTGCTTATGGAGCGTGGGCGTTCGCTTGTCAACAGGATGCAATTTGAACAGAGCATCATTGCGGAGACGGCATGACCTTGCGTGCTAACGGAGCAAATTTAGACGGGGCACTGGATCATGAGGTCCCGTGCGATGATGCGCTGCCACAATTAGCCGTTGTGCTGAATGAATGCGTCATGAAGGATGTGTTTCAACGCAATCTTTTCGGCCCCGGCGACACACCGGCAAGACTTGTCATTGAGAATTGTGAGATTACCAGGGTGCGATACAAGCCTGGAAAGATCTGCACCATCTGTTATCGACTGTCGATCCACGACCCTCGCACCCACCATGAGGTCGAACAAACCGTCTCGGCGCGAGTGTATGCATCAGGCGCTAGCGCCGCGGAATGGAGCAAGGCACAGTCGCAAGAAGTCGTTACGCCTAGTATCGGCATAGCCATGAGCTATATTCCCGAACTCGACTTGATCATTTGGGTTTTCCCCAACGATAGAAAGCTCAAAGCATTGCCAAAACTGACCAGCGCAATCTGCCTGAAAAACGAACTTCTCCCTGAAATTATTTCGGCAAAGTACAGTCCAGCCTGCACGATCTCCGATCTTGCAATTGACATTGTCAACTATGTACCTGGTTATAGTTGCACTGTACGGGTGCGCCTTGAGTTGCAGAATCGCGACACCAATGAAATACGTTCACTCGTTGTTTATGGAAAAACTTATGCAGAAGGCCAAGGGGTAGCATCCTTCTTGGAGATGCAAAAATTAGCGGCGTTCAATGCGAGAGAGAGAGGACAACTTAGGCTAGCGGAATTACTAAATTACGACAGGGAACATCAGATCTTTTGGCAAATTGGATTGCCGGGTCGGACATTGTTTGAGCACGATATGACCCAGCCGAATTTTCCTGTTCTTTTGGAATCGATGGCCAGTGCCCTTTCTGAGTTGCATGCAATTCCGCTGGCGTACGCTAAAAAGCTAGAGGTTCATGACCTGACCGTGGAATTACAAGGAGCCAGAGTTTTGCTGTCGCGTTCAAGACCCTCTCTGAGGAAGGACCTCGACGGCGTCATCGACCGCTTGCAAGTCCAGGCACAATCCCTAGGGGCTCAGCCAGTCGCCACACTGCATGGCGACCTGCATTTAAAAAATTTCATTGTAGAGGAGGGTGCGGTAACGCTGATTGATTTAGAAGACCTGTGCCGCGGGTCACCCTTGCAAGATATCGGGAGCTGCATAGCCTTTCTATTGTATCGTGGGTTAGTCCTAGAGCTTGCCCCTTGGCTGGTCGAAAAAATGATCGTTGTTTTTGTAGAACGTTATCAAAAGCAGACGTCGTGGCCGGTGCCCGCAAACACTCTTAATTGGTATGTGGCCACAGCCTTGATCAATGAACGCGCGGTCCGCTGTCTGACTCGCTTGAAGGGCGGCGGTCTGGACATGGTCGATCAACTTGTTCGGTTGGCGAGCAAGGTGGCCGGCGACAATAATACTTCACACGCTTGGATCGGATCAGCGGAATGGAGCGCAATTTTGTAGGCGAGGAACTGAGCAATATGACTGAATTAACGCAAGACCAATACGAAATGAAGTCGGCTCTACCACTTGGGAGTGACCCGATGGCTAACAAAAATCCGGACAGCTTTTTCTCACGGAGTGTTGATGGGCCGAGAGATGGAGGATCAGGATATCCGGGCTCCCTTTTACCCAATATGACTTTCTTCCTGGCCGCAGGAGTTTTGCTGTCGCAGCCTTGTTAGGGGAGGCTAAGGATTCTTTGGCCGGCGGGGTCTGGTGGTGGAAAGACTTTCCAAAGCGCTCGCAACCAGGAATTTTCTCCGCCCGCTCGTAGCCGAAAATATTTTGTGGAGATAGCAGGCATGTTGAGGGAAGCAGAAGAAAAAGTCGTAAGAGATTTCAACCAGAACCCTTACCTTTTCATTGTGGGATGCCCCAGGTCTGGGACGACATTGCTTCGCCGCATAGTCAATGCCCATCCGGACATAGCTATGACTCCGGAGTCACACTGGATACCCAGTTGCTTTGAGGAGCGCAAAGGGTTGACGCCTGAAGGCTTTGTCACTCCAGATCTGATACCTGAGTTGGTTCATCACCCTAAGTTCAAGAAACTACGACTCGACCGTGAGGAGCTTGAAGGATTGATCCAGTCTAACGGGCTTGTCTCGTACGCAACATTTGTGACTGCCATCTTCAACCTGTTCGGCAAAGTCCACGGAAAACCCCTCGTAGGAGACAAAACTCCTGGTTACGCACGAAAAATTCGGACTCTACACGGTCTCTGGCCGACGGCTCGGTTTGTCCATCTCATCCGTGACGGGCGGAACGTGTGTCTATCCGCCATTAACTGGACAAGGCGGATGGGTTACCTGACAGTGCGCTTTCCTAGCTGGATCGAATATCCAGTGTCCACAGCGGCCCTATGGTGGGAGTGGCATGTGAGGTTGGCGCGTGAGGCGGGTAGTTCTTTGGGCCGAGGATTGTACTACGAGATGCGTTATGAGTCCTTAGTTACTAATCCCGCGAAGGAATGCCAGGCGCTGTGCGAATTTTTGGCGGTGCCCTATGACGAGGCCATGCTCCGCTTTTATGAGGGGCGAACCAAGAAACAGTCCGGACTTGATGCCAAGCACGCGTGGCTGCCAGTCACACCTGGGCTGAGAGACTGGAGGAGCCAAATGTCTGCTGAGAATCTTAAGGAGTTTGAAGCAGTGGCTGGCGATCTGCTTGAGGAGTTGGGCTATGCGCGCAGCCCTCGGCGTCCGGAACCAAAAGCACAGGAACACGCATCCGTGATGCGTCAGTTGTTCTCCCAGAATGGCCGCTTTAGCAGCAAGTACGAATTGCCCGAGCACTGGACACTGAGATGTGGCGGAACGGCAAGAGAGTTCTAAATTACCGGGGACCTGGCGGTTACAATGACGATGAGGGTCCGTTCTTTAAATATGGTATCTACCGCAATGATGTTCCCGAGACATACGTCATATATTTTGACGAGTATAGATGTGCAATAGTTACGAAGAGGTTGCCCCAGCCGGCGACACCCCGGTGAATTAGAATTTTTGGGTCGCTAACATGATCATTTAGTTGCTCGAATCCGGAGCGTATGAAGGTTCAGGCGGAAGGCCATAGATATGTCTGTCAAATCGCGCACGCGGAGTTTGGCGCGGATCAACCATAAGATCCTCAAGGAGTCGAGCGTTATAGAGAGTACGCTATGTGAACTTTTGACTCGCCGCCAGTCCCTTAATGTACTCGAAGTTGGGTTTGGGTGGGGCCGCGCATTACTCGAACTGGCTTGGCGTTTTCGGGACGCAAAAGTGACATTCCATGGGGTCGATATCTGCCAAAAACCGCCGATGGAAAAGCGCGAAGATCTTCGCGCGATTGCGCGGCAATTTGAGATCATTCCACCTGCTGAAGTCATCGGCATTGAGTTGCCGCACGTCTTCTTTTATGACGCAACCTGTTTACACTTCAATGATGAGAGTATGGATCTGATTTATTCCGCAGTGGCTGTCCAGTTCATGGAGCGTAAGGCCGAGTTTCTGGAAGAAGTGTGCCGTGTACTGAGGCCAGGTGGCATGGCCCTGCTCCATATTGGCGAGGCTAATTGGAGCTATCCTTACAGTTTGATATGCCATGACAAAATACTGACACCTTGGATATCTCGCTTTGTCCTCAAATATGGGAACGAGCTTATTCCTCTCCCAGTTTATTTGAAACTATTTGAAGGCGACGACTTCAATTTTCAGTTTACTCAGAAATCCAGGTGCTCGATTTTTGTATCTAAATTGAAATCGAAAAGTTGCCCCCTTCTTTTGGAGTACAACCGCGACCTAAGCATTGAAATGAAGGAGCTGCAGCACAGGGATCGTTCGGGGAAGATCAAAGATGGCTTCCGCTCAGTGTACGATGTTCGGCCCGAAGTGTATCGTAGATTGCTTGCGGAAGGACTTTTGTCTAGGGAACAATTGCGCACAGATATTCAGATTCCGGAAGAGTTTCTAAGAGCGGTCTCTTGAGAGTCAGGGCAGTCGACTCAGAGAGAGCGAAGAAAAGGTCTCGCGTATGCCGAATGTGCAATGTGACGTGCCCGCTAAAGAATTTGAAGTGGTCACCGATCCAGAGCGGATGAAAGAGGTCTTTCAGCATCTGCCGGCATTTTCTCAGAAAGCGTTCCTCATTACCGGATGCACGCTTGTGCGCACACAGTACAGAGAACGGACGCGTCGTAGATCGTCGCTGACGGTGTGCTACCGCTTACAGGTTACGGATATATGCAGTAACAAACAGGCAGAGCGGACTCTCTATGCCAGGACGTATCTTGCCGGTCGCAGTCGGTCAAAGTTCCAACATGTCAAAGCCTCCATGGTGTCTTCGCCGCCGCCCGGAGACGTGTTAGGCCATATCCCTGATCTTGACGCGATTGTTTGGACCTTTCCCCATGATCCGAGGTTGTCCCATTTGCCGCAGGTCATTGACCCAGAAGGAGTGAAAAGTTATCTGCCCTATGATTTGCTACCTTCAGGTCTTGATGCTGCTGAGGATGTCAGCGCTCTGAGCGTGGAGACCATACAGTACCTGCCAGAAGACCGATGTACCGTCCGTTATCATCTGCAATGGCGACCGTCCGACACTTGCTCGAAGACGCTGACGATCTTCGGGAAGATGTTCAAGGATACCAGGGGCCGAGAGATCTATCGGCGACATGAGCATTTATGGAAAACCGCGATTAAGAACCCAGAGGGCTTTATGGTCGCCCAGCCCCTAGGGTACAACGATAGCGCCCAACTGATGTGGCAAGAGGGTCTGCCGGGTGTACCGTTAGCCGACACAATCGATCGGACGAATTGCAAGGATTTCCTTGACTCGGTCGCCAGGGGGTTGGCCAGCCTGCACGAGAGCGGCCTTTCCAGCCCTGTCAAAAAGACCATCCAAGATCGTCTTAGACAGGTCCGAAAGCGCACAACCAGGGTCATTCAGGCCTTCCCTTTCTTCAAAGAATCGCTTCAATCCATAGTGAGGGAGTTAGAGAACAGCGCTCTTCACTTGACGCCTACGACCACTGGCTTCATTCACGGAGATTTTCATATCAAACAGCTTCTTATACATAAAGACAGAGTTGGTATCTGTGATTATGATGACTTTGCCAATGGCGATCCAGCACAGGACATTGCAACATTCATAGTCGATTTGATCTTTAGAGATTTAGACCCAGATTTTATAGATATGATATCAACTACACTCTGGCACTCATACAGCTCACATATCGCGTGGACAATGCCTGTTGATCGTATGAGATGGCAGATTCGAATCGAGTTTATCAGAAAGTTATATCGACTCTTTTTTAGACGGTTCTTGAGGCCAGGTTTTGAAGGCTACATGCAACAAATCATTGCCATTGCCCAAAAAGAGATCAACCCTGACACCGATATTGGTGCCTTGGCAGACCAGGTGGCGAAGATAAGAGCTATGGGGAACCCATGACCAGAGTCATGTTCTACTGTCAGCACGTGTTGGGCATGGGACACCTTGTCCGCAGCATGGAACTCGTCCGAGGTTTGAAGGATTTTCAGGTGAGCTTTTTTAATGGCGGCGAGGTTGTGCCAGGGTTCCCGTTGCCGCCGTCGGTTGAAATCGTTCAGTTGCCGGCCCTCAAGGCCGACGAAAATTTCACGGAAATTTCCAGCGCGGATGGAAGCCAGAACGTCGCCGGGATAAAAGACGCTCGCGTCCGATGCCTTCTTGACGGCTACGAACGGCTTGATCCTGATGTGCTGATTATCGAGCTGTTTCCTTTTGGCCGTAAACAATTTGCCTTTGAGTTGGTGCCCCTGCTTTCGCGCATCCGCCTCGCTGGTGGCAAGACCAAAGTTGTCTGTAGTTTGCGCGATATTCTCGTTAGCCGGAAGGATCAAGTGCGCCATGAGGCGCGGGTGTGTACCCTGCTGAATCGCTACTTCGATGCCGTCTTGATCCACGCGGATCCGAAAATGCAACGATTAGAAGAAACGTTTTCAAGTGTCGGAGAGCTTAAGGCTGAGATTAAATATACGGGATATGTAGCCCAGACATCTGACGACAACCCCGCGGATTCAAATGGCGACGATATTTCTCTGGAGACATCGGGCGATCCTTTGATCCTGGTGAGTATCGGCGGTGGTCGGGTGGGGTATGAGTTGCTGGCGTGTGCCATCGAGGCGAGTGCAATCGTCGCGCAAACCCGGCCGCATCGCATGCTGGTATTTACCGGTCCCTACCTTCCCGAGGCTCAGTACGATCAACTAGAGCGAAGGGCGGAGTTTAACCCAAACGTTACCCTGCGACGGTACACGTCCCGGTTCATGTCATACATGGAAAAAGCTGATTTGTCGGTGAGCATGGCGGGCTACAACACCTGCATGAACCTGCTGACCGCGAGGATTTCGGCCTTGGTTCTCCCTTTTACCGGCGGCGACAATAACGAGCAGTCGATTCGCGCCCGTAAGTTAGAGGAGTTAGGTGTTGTGACCGTGATTCACCCCCAGGAGTTGCAGCCCGCTCGTCTCGCGGAGAACATCATTCGGCGTCTGCAGTCAAAGCCGCCGCAGTCGGTGCTGGATCTTCGCGGTGTCGAAAATACCGCCGCTTATTTAAGGGAGCTAGTCGAGAGACGAGACGCGTTGCCCAAAGCCGAGGACGTCTCGCCGGCTGGACGCTCTGGATTCAGTGCCTCTCGTCGGCCAGTTGAAACGGCGCTGAAATTCACCCTCGGTCGCATTCGGGACCAGGGAAAAGAGGTCCGGGTTTTTCTCCGGGACGATGACATCGATGAGGACGAAGAAACCCTGCGGCAATTACTGGATATTGCGTTCGCGCGCCAGGTTCCGGTCAATCTGGAAATTATTCCCGCCAAATTGACAGATACCGCGGTCGGAGTGCTGAGAGAATACAAGGGCTTCCAACCAACACTCATCGAGCTACATCAGCACGGGTGGCAGCATGTTAACCACGAGAACGTTGGAAAGAAGTGCGAGTTCGGCGCTGGGCGATGTTTCGATGATCAGTTTGCGGACATCGCAAGAGGAAAGACGCGTCTTGAAGAAGCATTCGGGGATAAATTTTTTCCCGCGTTTACGCCGCCATGGAATCGCTGCACGGAAGACACGCTGAAGGTCCTCGACCGACTAGGCTTCGCAGTGTTGTCCCGTGATCGGAACGGCCACGCCGCAAGGGGTTATGGTTTCCAGGAAATCTCGGTCACCTTGGATCTCTTTCGCTGGAAAGGTGGAGTAACTCTAAAGAATCCGGAGGAGATCCTTACGCAACTCATCTCCCAAATAGAGACATGTGATACTGTGGGCATCCTTCTGCACCACAAGGTCATGGACGTCACGGCATTTTCATTTCTTGATTTTCTGCTGACGCAACTTCGTCATTATCCCAATGTGAAATTTCACACTTTTCAGAGTCTACTTCATAAGGTAAACTAAGAACCAGCCAATCATGCAAAGCGTGAAACCAAACCGCCTGAGACAGATCGTATTCAACCAACTGCTTCAGGTGAAATCACAGATCTTCCTAGCGGCCTTTTGCGTGGTTGGTTATTCCCTGACGCGACTATTGGCACCCTGGCCTTTAAAGATCATTTTCGATCATATTCTACTGGACAAGCCGTTTCCCGCGGCGCTGTCGTTTCTGGCGGCTTTACTGGAAAACGGCAAGGTATTCGCTCTGATCGTTTTTTCTTTGAGCATCGTGTTGATCGTGCTGTTCGGCGCGGTGTTTTCCTATGCTCAGCTTTTCATGACCTCCCGCATCGGATACCAGATCGTCCATACTCTGCGGCGAGATCTTTTCAACCATCTCCAGCGACTGTCGCTCTCCTTTCATACCAAAGCCCGCTCTGGCGAACTGTTGACCAAAGTTGCCGGCGACACCAATACACTCAGAGATGCCTTTACCGAGTCGGTACTGACCTCCGTCGTCCATATATTGACCCTGACCGGGATGTTCGTCACCATGTTCATACTTGACTGGAAGCTGAGCCTAATCGTGCTCGGGACATTTCCGGTCATGTTCTACGCTCTCTATTATTTTTATCGCAAGATTAAAAAGTCGGCGAGCAGACAGCGGCGCGAGGAAGGCAGGCTGGCCGCGCGCATCAGCGAGATTCTCAGTGCAGTGACTCTGGTACAAGCTTTTGGCCGGGAACGTCATGAGGGAGAGCGTTTTGAAACTGAAAGCGCCCTGAGCGTGGACGAAAGTATCCGCACCGCCCGCATGGAGGCTGCCGCGACAAGGACGGTGGAGATAATCAGCTCCGCGGGTTCCTGGGCCGTAATTTTATTTGGCTCCCTGCGGGTTTTGAACGGCCACATGACGCCCGGCGAAATCCTTATTTTCGCCGCATACGTCAATCAGGCGTACAGACCGATCCGGAACATGGTGAAGCTTTCGACCAGGCTATCGAGGGCAATGGTGAGCGCCGGCCGCATCGCTGAGATCTTGGAGATGGAGCCCGAAATCGCTGACGATCCACAAGCGGTCGAAGCGTCGAACCTAAAGGGAGAAATCGTTTTTCAGGAGGTTTCCTTCGATTACGGCGATGGCAATGGGGTATTGAGTAACACGTCATTTACCATCGCCCCCGGCGAAAGAGTCGCCCTCACGGGAATCTCGGGAGCTGGCAAATCAACCATCGTCAGTCTCATCCTACGTCTCTACGATCCGGGCGCCGGTGCAATTTTCATCGACGGGGTGAATGTTAAAAATTATCAGCGCGAGTCCCTGCGGCGCGAGATCGGGGTAGTCCTGCAAGACTCATTGCTCTTTGGCTGTACTATCAGAGAAAATATCGCTTACGGTAAGCCGGATGCGACTGAGGACGAGATCGAAAGGGCGGCATGGCAGGCTCACGCCCATGATTTTATCATGGCGCTCCCAGAAAAATATGAAACGGTCCTGGGAGAAAGGGGTATGACTTTGTCTGGCGGACAACGCCAGCGTATCGGCCTTGCGCGGGCGATCATTAAACGACCGTCGATTTTGATCCTGGATGAGCCGACCTCTGCGGTAGACGCGGAATCGGAAACCCTCATCTGGGACGCGGTGGAGCGTCTCCAACAAGGGCGGACGATCTTGGTCATTGCCCACCAGCTTTCTACAATCAAGCGCTGCAATCGAATTCTGGTGCTTAAAGATGGCGAAATCGTTGAGAAATCACTGAACGGTGAAGCTATGAGGAATTACTTGTAACCGGATGCAAAACAGCCCTGTTTCCTGGCGTCGTTCCCACCGTTCCTGATCTGCTTTGGTGTCATCCGATGAAATGGTAAAATTGATCTGACGGAGTAATTCTGGAAGGGTCTTTGGCTGGCGCCTCGGAGGGGACGCAAAGAGGCGGTAGGTAACGCACACAAGATCACCGGTTCGTGCGTTGGTTGTCGAACCCGTCGCGGAGTAGTTCGCGGGATATTTCTGAAGTCGAATTCTCATCGCGGTGCTCTGGAAGGGGTTGAATCGCACCGACAACGAACTGCGTAGCGACCACGGCATAGATCGCGACGGCGAACAAGACGTCTAATTATTATGGATGCCGATGATCTCCAACATTGACGCTAGTTGTTATCCAAGGCGAGGCAATCACACTTTACAATGCGCAATGATCGATGCATCGCTGGAGCCCGGGGCGCTATTTTGCTATGAAGAATCGCGAGTAGGGGGGTCCCGTACTTCAGGCGAGGAAACATGAAGTTAAGAAATGTTTTAGTTGTGATTTTTGTCCTTCTCCTGGCCGCCGGCGGGGGATTCGGCTACTGGCGCATGGGAAACAGCGGCAAAGAGTCCTCGTACACCACCGTGCCGGTCCGCCGCGGTAATGTCCGCCAGGTGGTTGCCTCGACGGGAACGTTACAGGCCGTCGTCACCGTGGTTGTCGGCAGCCAGGTGTCCGGCACCATCGCCAAACTCAACGCCGATTTCAATACCAAAGTAAAGAAGGACCAGGTCGTAGCAGAGCTCGATCCGGCGAAATTCAGAGCGCGGGTGGACGAGACGCGCGCCAACGTGCGTGCGGCCGAGGCGAGTCTGGCGAAATCGAAGGTGGCGGTGGAGGATACCGCCCGAACATTGGCGCGCACCAAAGAACTGATGAAGCGCCAACTGATTTCTCGGAGCGATCTCGACGCGGCGCAGACCGCCTACGACGCCGCCGTTTCCCAATTGAACGTCAATCGAGCCCAAGTGGGACAAGCCCAGGCGGCATTGAATCAAGCGGCCATCGACTTGGGATACACGGTGATTCGCTCGCCGGTGGACGGCATCGTCATCTCGCGCAACGTCGATGTCGGCCAGACCGTGGCCGCGTCATTGCAGGCGCCGACGTTGTTCACCATCGCCAATGACCTGACCAAGATGGAAGTGCACACGAGCGTCGATGAGGCCGATGTCGGCAACGTTTGGGAAGGGCAAGAGGTCACGTTCACCGTGGACGCTTTCGCAGCGCGCCGCTTTAGAGGCAAGGTTTCACAGGTGCGCAACGCGCCGATCGTCGTGCAGAACGTGGTGACCTACGACGCCGTTGTGCGCATCGACAACAAAGAACTCCTGCTCAAGCCCGGCATGACCGCCAACGTGCAGTTTCTGGTGAGCCAAAAGGAAGACGTCTTGTCGATTCCCAACATGGCGATGCGCTTCAAACCGCCGGAAGAGAAGAACGAGGCCGAGGAACTCTTGCGTCAAGAGCGAAGCAGAACCGCGCCGAGGCCGGGAGCTCGGCGCACCAGCCGTTCGGGCGGCGGTGGCGGCGCGGAGGCCCGCCGCGTGCGCGAGGTGCGCATCTACTTGCTGCAGGACGACAAAGCGCAACCGGTCGAGGTCCAGTTGGGCATCAGCGATGGCTCCAAGACCGAGGTTGTTTCGGGCGACGTCAAGGAAAACGATCCGGTCATCATCGGCATGGCGAGCGGCGCCCAGGGCCAGACCGGCGTTGCCAACCCGTTCCAACCGAGCGGGCGGAGATTGTTTGGTTTCCGATGAGCGAGCTGATCCGGGTCGAAAACGTTCACAAGATCTATCGCATGGGCGACGTGGAGGTGCCCGCGCTGCGCGGTGTCAACGTCGTCATCGATCGCGGAGAGTTCGTCGCCATCATGGGATCGTCGGGTTCCGGCAAATCAACCTTCATGAATATTTTGGGTTGCCTTGACCGGCCGACAAGCGGTCGCTATTTCCTCGAGGGCGAAGAAGTGGGTGCGTTGTCTCACGACGAATGGGCCCATATCCGAAACAAGAGAATCGGTTTCGTTTTCCAGGGATTCAATCTGCTCTCCCGTACGTCCGCGCTGGAAAATGTCGAGTTGCCGATGATGTATTACGGGTTTGCCGGCAGGCAACGGCACCAACGCGCGTTGGAAGTTCTTCGCTTGGTGGGCTTGGGGGAGCGGGTGGAACATATGCCCAATCAGCTTTCCGGCGGTCAGCAGCAGCGCGTGGCGATTGCGCGCGCGCTGGTCAATCGCCCGTCGCTGATTCTGGCGGACGAGCCCACGGGTAATCTCGATTCCGCCACCAGCGCGGAAATCATGCGGTTGTTTCAACGGCTCAACGCCGAGCAGGAAATAACGATAGTTTTAGTGACCCATGAATTGGACATCGCGCAATACGCGCTACGGCGGGTGGTTTTCCGTGACGGTTTGATCGTGTCGGACGATCGGAGCGGTCCGTCGCCGGAGACGACGGACGCGGCAAGAGGTTCGCGGAGTCTCCATAGCGATGAGTTCACGTTTTAGATATCCGGTGCCCCCTCCTCGGGCAACTCCTCAACCGGGAAATTCCAATCGCCAAAAGCCGGAGACCGACCCGTTATGCTGTTCATGACCTTTAGGATTGCGCTGCGCGCGCTGGGGCGCAACAAGCTGCGCTCCTTTCTGACCATGCTCGGGATCATTATCGGGGTGGGGGCGGTCATCGCGATGGTGGCGATCGGCGAGGGCGCAAAGGAAAGGATTCGGGAGCAAATTGCCAGCCTGGGCACGAACGTTCTCATCGTGCTTCCCGGCGCGACGACGCAAGGGGGCGTTCGCACCGGATCGGGTGGAGTGCGAACCTTGGTGGACGAGGATCGAAGAGCCATGATGGAAGAATTGCCTTCGGTTGCGTTCGCTTCGCCGCTCAGTCGGCGAACCGACCAGGTGGTCGCGGGAAACCTTAACTGGTCGACGGTCGTGTACGGCGTGTCGCCCGAATACCAGCACATTCGGGACTGGGGAATCGCCGCGGGGCGATTCATCAACGATGTGGACACCGAGGCTGCCGCTAAGGTCGCCCTTATCGGACAAACCGTCGCCGAGCGGCTTTTCGGAGCCGACGATCCGATCGAAGCGGTGATTCGTATCAAGCACATTCCCTTTCGCGTGGTCGGGGTTTTGGCGCGGAAGGGCCAGAGCAGCCAGGGGGTCGATCAGGACGATTCGGTCTATATTCCGTACACGACCATGCAGAAGCGAATCGAGCACGATACCCGTGTGCGCACCATCATGGTGTCGACGGTCAGCGCGGACCGCGTCAAAGAAGCCGAGGAACAAATCACCGCGCTTCTGCGCCAACGTCACCGTCTTGGAGATCGGCCGGACGACTTTACCATTCGAAACCTCGCGGACATTGCCGACGCGGCATCGAGCAGCGCCCGAGTCATGGCGATCCTGCTCGGCGCCGTGGCCTCGATTTCGCTCCTGGTGGGCGGCATCGGCATCATGAACATCATGCTGGTCTCGGTCACGGAGCGGACCCGGGAGATCGGCATCCGCATGGCCGTGGGCGCGCGCAGCAAGGACATCATGCTTCAGTTTCTCGTGGAGGCGGTGGTCATGGCCGGCACGGGCGGCTCCATCGGCATCCTTTTGGGCATCGGCAGCTCCGAGATTCTCAAAGCGTGGGCCCAGTGGCCCACCTTGATCAGCCCGCCGGTCGTCGCGGTAGCGTTTCTGTTCTCCGGCGCCGTCGGCGTCTTTTTCGGCTTCTACCCCGCCAAGAAAGCCTCCACTCTCGATCCCATCGAAGCCCTTCGTTATGAATGACTGAGCAAGCGGCCGATCCGTCGCCTTTATCAGGTAAGCAAAGGTAGGCACCGGAGTTGACAGTCCTTTGTCCGCGGGGGACAATGCGCCAACCCTGTGAGCGCAATTATCCTTCGCGTTTTCCTTATCGTCTTTGGATTTCTGGTCGTGATCAGCCTTTGGGGGTTTTATTCTTCCATCCGCCCGCCAAGAATACTTTCCTCGCTCACCCCGCGCGATCTAAAAATGGGCTACGAGAATGCGTCGTTCAGAACCGCGGACGGCCTCACGCTTCGCGGCTGGTATATCTCAGCCGCTAGACGCACCGAGAAGACCTTAATCCTGCTTCATGGCTATCCTGCGGACAAGGGAGATATTTTGCCTGCGCTGGCGTTTCTGCATGAAGATTTCAATCTTCTCTTGTTCGATTTCCGCTTTTTGGGGGAAAGCGACGGCAGCTATTCCAGCGCCGGCGCTAAAGAGGTCGAGGATCTGCTGGCGGCCATCCGATTTCTCAAAGGGAGAGGGATCAAAGAAGTGGGCGTGTGGGGATTTTCCATGGGTGGGGCCGTAGCTTTGATGGCGCTCGAGAAAGCTCCCGAGATCCGAGCGGTCGTTTCAGAGTCGAGCTACGCCAGTCTTGAGCAAATGGCATTATCTCTTCTTAGAGTCCCCTTGATCAATTATCCCGTCGCCTATCTTGTCGGTTTGTGGGCCAAGATTTTTCTCGGCATCGACTTAAGAGATATCTCACCGGCGCAGCGAATCCGCCATACCAGGGTTCCTATTCTTTTGATCCATTCGTCGGATGATGCCGTGATCCCCTTTTCGCACGCACAGTCGTTGCAGCAAGCGCTGGCAAAAAATCCCCACGCCGAGTTCTGGTTCCACAAAGGATTCGGCCATGGCGAGCTGGGTGCGGATTACCAGAGCAGAGTGAGAGTTTTTTTTCACAAACACCTCTAGGAGCAACGCGCACAGATGAAAAAGGAGTAGCGAAATGCAGTATTTGATTGTCATTGAAAAAACGGAAACTGGGTATTCGGCTTATTCTCCCGACCTCGATGGTTGTGTCGCCACGGGCGCAACAAAACAGGATGTTGAACAGAATATACGCGAGGCAATCGAATTTCATCTTGAAGGCCTGCGTCGCGAGGGTTACCGCGTTCCCTCACCTAGCTCCTATTCTACTTACACTGACGTGCCTGTCTAACCAGCGGCTTACGACTGATGTTGAAAACGCTCGCCGCAAAAGATCGCTTTCTTCGCCACCGCCTAGCGGCATAGCGTTAAACATTCAGTAAGAACCGCAAGTCTTGCCCCCGCCATCCCGGAGTGAGTCATTTTTTTCCCATTGCTCCTGCCGAGATCATACTTGAGCTTGATTGCTCGCACGCTTTGGGGATAAAACGCTATATGTCGTACCGATAGGGAGGAATCTTTCATGCGTGAGCCGAATCATCTGCGCGGTCATTGGGCTACTACATTGGTATGCAGTGCAGCGCTTGGCGCCCTCTTGGGTGGGGCTCAGGGGGGCACGCCGACCTCGGCGCTGGCAGCCTCTGCGGCTCCCAAGGAAGAAAAAGCCAGGCAGGCCACCGTGAAGGTCACTTTCATCGAAGGAACCCAGAGTTTCCCCCTGCTTGTGATGCAGACGAAAGGAATTGCGAACAAGTACAACCTGAAGCTTGAGGAGAACAAAGTAGCCGGACCGCAGGGGCTCGCCACAGCGATGCAAACTGGAAATTTCGAGGTTAGTTTCAGGGGCTGGCTCAGCACTGCCCTGATGCGTTCCAAAGGGCACAAAGCGATTGTTGTCTATTCGCTGACCAGTTACACCGACGATGTGGTGGCGCGGGTGAACTCGCCATTTAAGAGCATCGCCGATCTGAAAGGGCGGCGGATCGGCATCTCTGGGGGGCCGGCTACTGAGAGCGTGTGGCTCTTTCGCCTCGAAGCCGTCCGCTTCTTCGGATTCGACCCCCTCAAGGAAGCCAAAGTCCAATTCGGCGCCGCGCCGCTCCTCATGGGACTGCTGGAGAACAACGAACTGGACGCGATCTTAGTTCAAAATCCTCAGGTCGTGCAGCTCCTGGAGACCGGTAAATTTCGCTCCATCGCCAGCCTCGGAGATATCTGGCGGGAGAAGACCGGGCAGGACCCATTGTTTGTCTCGGTCGCGATGAATGAAACCTGGGCCAAGGCCAACCCGGAGATCGCGAAAAGGTTTGTGGTCGCCTACAAGGAAGCGATCGAGTACCTGAAGGCTCACCCCGAAGTGTGGCCTGAATTGGCGAAGAGCTTGGGCATAAAAACCGACGCGGGCGCGAGACTCCTGCACCGGCGGACAGCGGCCGGCCTGCTGGCCAGGTTTGACAAGAAATTTATCGATGAACAGTACCGGTACGCAGCTGAAGTGATAAAAGTCTTCGCTGAGTCCGAGGAGTTTCCCAAACTGATTCCGGAAGGCACTTTCGACTTGAGCTATGCCCCCTAGCAGGCTGCTGAAAAAGACTCATATGCTTCGTTGCGCTCAATCGCCTCGCTCCAACGTACTCACCAAGTACGCCTCCGCTCGTCGATTTTTCGCGCGCCTCGCCTCTGAGATCTTTTTGAGCAACCTGCGCGCGAGTTTTTCAGAAACTTCCTAGAGCGGAGGGGTGTGGGGCGGTCGAATCTACAACGCATTGCAGGAGAAACGCCAATGACAACAACTACCAAAACAGAGGGTGGTGCGCCGGTGCCGTGGGGCAAAACCGTCGTCGTGCAGTTCGAGGACGGGATTGCCTGGGTGACCATGAATCGGCCGGAGAAGAAAAATGCCGTCAACGTTGAAATGGCTCAGGAGATGGCCCAAGTGATCGACGCGCTGGAGGTGGATGAGCGGTGCGGTGTGCTCGTGCTTACCGGAGCCGGCGATTCGTTTTCGGCGGGCATGGACTTAAAGGGCTATTTCGGCGCCACCGATGGTCTTTCCGATATCGAGAGGATGCGCGTCTACCGAGTGAACGGAACTTGGCAGTGGCGGCGGCTTCTCTACTATCCGAAGCCCACTATCGCCATGGTCAACGGCTGGTGCTTCGGCGGCGCGTTCACCCCGGTGATTGCGTGCGACTTGGCTATCGCCGCCGAGGAGGCCACATTCGGGCTGTCCGAGATCAACTGGGGCATCATTCCCGCCGGTGTGGTGTCAAAGGCGGTATCGGTGGTGATGAATCAGCGCGCCGCGCTGTATTACGTGATGACCGGGGAGAATTTCAGCGGCGCCAAGGCGGCCGGCATGGGGCTTGTCACCGAGGCAGTATCGCGGGCTCGGTTGCGCGAGCGCACGCGCGAGGTCGCCAAAACGCTTCTGGAGAAGAATCCAACCGCCCTGCGCACAGCCAAGGTTGCGTTCAAGCTTTCGAGCGAAATGACATGGGAGCAGGCTGCCGATTACCTGACCGCAAAATCCGATCAGATGATTTTGCTCGACCCCGAGCGCGGCCGGGAGCAGGGAATGAAGCAGTTTCTGGACGACAAGACCTACCGTCCCGGCCTCGGCGCCTATCGGCGGGGCAAATGATCGACAGCGCTCATTCAAATGGGAGTATCTCCCGCAAAGACGCAAAGGCGCCAAGGAAAAGAAGTTTGTCATTTCGACCGAAGGGAGAAATCTTTCTTAGATCCCTCGCATTCGCTCGGGATGACGGACCGGGCCCCGTCACCTTTGCGAGCTTGGCGTCCCTTCGACCACGCTCAGGACATGCTTGGCGGGAGAAAATCCGAGGCTCCCGTCAGGCAGCAAGCGCAGACCGGTAGAAAATTTGCCCAAGCTGCTCAAACTTTCAAGCGTAGTAGCGCGAAGCGTTAAATATCGCTCCGTGAAATGACTTCGATGGATGTATTGACTGAGCAAGAGCTGGCGATCCCTAGATCGAAGACGAATGGAGTGATCCTGGAGGCGCTAATCCTTAGGGTCGCTTCGGTCGCTGCGCTCCTCGTCATCTGGCAGTTCCTCTCTCTCATGTTAACTGCCAGGTATGTCCCCGGCCCGTTGCTGACGTTCTCGGCGGTGGCCGAGAACATCGCCAGCGGAGCTATCCTGCGGCACTTCACCGCCACCATGCTTCGGATGCTGGTGAGCTTTGCGCTGGCCATGACGCTAGGTGTGGTGATCGGCACTCTGATGGGACTTTACCGGCGCTGCGAGCAAACGTTGGACCTCTGGGTTATGGTGGGGCTAACCATCCCCAGCCTCTGCTACATCATCGTTTCCTTCCTTTGGCTCGGGCTCAACGATCGCGCGGCGGTGCTGGCTATTTCCTGGACAACCTTTCCTTCAATCGCCATCAATATTTGGCAGGGGGTGAAGGCGGTCGATCAACGGCTGGTCGACATGGCCTGCGTTTTTCGGGCGTCGCGCTGGCGGCGTACTGTCCGTGTCGTCATTCCGCAGGTCTTGCCCTACATGATGGCCGCCGCTCGCTTCGGCTTGGGTGTCGTGTGGAAGGTAACGGTGCTGGTGGAGCTGCTGGGACGATCCGACGGGGTCGGCTATATGCTCAACTACTCATTTCAGATGTTCAAGATGGCCGACGTTTTCGCCTGGACCCTGTTTTTCACGCTGGTCATGCTCGTCATCGAGCTGGCGGTACTGAAGCCCTTGGAAAACCGTCTCTTCAGGTGGCGGCCTGAGATCCGAGGTTAGGTTCTAATTTTGAAAATGTCAGACAGAAAGACTGCAAGAAAATATCTCTCGCCAAGACGCCAAGGCGCAAAGCTAAGAATATTTTTTGAATTCTCCGAACTTGGCGTCTTTGCGCCTTTGCGGGAGTCATTTCTTTTCCGGTTCCGAAATCCGGAAGTCAAATAGAAATTTCAAATATGTTTGGCTAGGCTTTCCGAATCCTATGGCTGCAATCGCACTGCAAGGACTGTCCAAAGTTTACCGGAGCCGAGCCTATCCCCGGGGACTCGTCGCGCTCGACAATGTAAGCTTCACCGTCGCCGACCGGGAGTTCGTCTGTCTCTTGGGACCATCGGGATGCGGTAAAAGCACAGTGCTCAACGTGCTCAGCGGCCTGGATCAGCAGTACCTCGGCGAGGTTAGAGTGGCGGGACGCCTGCTCGCACGCAACAGCCTGCAACCCTTCCGCATCGGCTACGTGTTTCAGGAACCACGACTTCTCCCTTGGCTGACGGTGCAGGGAAACATCGAGTTCGCTCTCGGATCCGCGGGTATCCCGAAAAGCGAGTGGCGGACGCGGGTCAATAACTGGCTCACCAGAGTGGAGTTGCTTGACTTTGCCCAAGCGCATCCGCACGAGCTATCCGGCGGGATGCAGCAGCGCACCGCCATCGCCAGGGCATTTGCGGTGGATCCGGAGATCCTCCTGATGGACGAGCCTTTCAGCGGTCTGGACGAGCTGACCGCCCGTTCCATGCAGGAACTGCTCCTGGGGCTTTGGCTAGAGACAAGAAAGACGGTGCTCTTCGTCACCCACAACTGTTTCGAGGCTTGCTTTGTCGCCGACCGGATTGTTGTGCTCAGCCCGCGTCCGGGACGGATTGCGCAGGTGATCAACGTAGAACTGCCCCGGCCCCGCGACTACGAGAATCCTCGCCTGTTCGAGCACAGCGTAACGATAACCCGTTTGGTCACTGGACGGCCGACTTCGGGAAACTAAACTTCCCGCGCTTCGTATGACCGTCTGGCTGATCAAAGCTGGCCGAGAAGGCCCTCTTTTTTCATCAGAAAAGATTGTTAAGTCACACCCCATGCAGGAGAACGCCGCGAAGCTCTATAGTCTGTAGGAAGGATGCGTAGTGGGTCACCAAGGCGATAAGAAAAATTACTTAGTACCCTGTCCCATAAATTCGATGACGTATTCGCTCACGCAGCTTTGGCGAGCATTTGCTCGTGCGCCTGGATTTTCGAGAGAAGTACCTGGAGGTCATGACGGGTGAACTTCCATTCGAAA
>Ga0326597_10000934_pt1 | contig 48995 bp, 49 predicted proteins | sample RVTome_12_FD_203789 | JGI IMG/M metagenome (GOLD analysis project Ga0326597, IMG submission 203789) | Soil microbial communities from uranium-contaminated site in the Upper Colorado River Basin, Wyoming, United States - RVT100D185 | ecosystem: Environmental > Terrestrial > Soil > Contaminated >... | reverse complement strand
CAACCTCGCCATCACCCTCATCCGCCGCGCCGGCCTCGCCATCCCGGAAGCCCGCGAGAACTTCCGCGAGGATCGTTCTGCCGCAATCGCCCTCGTCACAGGCGCCGTTCTTTGAATGACCCTGATGAGCGGGCGCCTGTGGATGGCGGATGCGGGGGTGTCTACAATATGTGTGCGAATCGGGGGAGAGCCTATGGCGGATGTTGACTCGACGATCGCTTCACTGTCGGCATTTGGTCGTCAGAACCGGGACGGATTTGGCGCGATCCTCATCGATCCGCCATGGCGATTCATCAACCGAACCGGCAAGGTTGCACCGGAACACAAGCGTCTCGCCCGCTACGAGACGTTGTCCACCGACGAGTTGGCACGTTTGCCCGTCGGGTCGCTGGCCGCGCCTGCGAGCCATATCTATCTTTGGTGCCCCAACGCGCTTCTCGGTGACGGCCTGCGCCTGTTGGACGCCTGGGGGTTCACCTACAAGACCAATCTGGTCTGGTACAAGGTCCGTAAGGATGGGGGGCCGGATGGCAGGGGCGTCGGGTTCTATTTCCGCAATGTGACCGAACTCGTTCTGTTCGGGGTGAGGGCCAGACTCCGGACCTTGGCGCCGGGCCGCCGGCAGACCAATATCATGGTGCATCGCAAAAGGGAGCACTCGCGCAAGCCATCGGAACTGTACAGTATTGTTGAAGAATGTAGTCCTGGCCCGTTCCTCGAGCTGTTTGCCCGGGAACGGCGCGAGGGCTGGAATCATTGGGGAGATCAGGTCGATACGTATGAGCGCGTGCGGCCACGCCACCGCGGATACAGTTGGGATTGGTCGGACTATTACGAAGAGAGCAAGATTTAGGTGAGTGGCGATGCCACTCATTTTCGGGCAACTGGGTGCGGCGGGATTTGATGTCAGGGCCACCTATCATGCCGATGCAATTCTTCGCGAGCATTTCCCGGAGGCATTGGCCGAGCTCGAACCGTCGCTCCTCGAAGTGGAGGTCCCGGTCGAAGAGTTGATTCGGAGCGGAGGCGGCGTCGCGCAGGTGACGCAACGTTTGCGGCGCAGGCTGAATGGAATTGGCTGGCTCAAGGCTCAGTTCAGAATTGAAAAAACGATCAATGATCGAACCACTTTTGCGCAGTCGCACGAGGTGGATCATACAAAAGTATTTGAAAGCGGCACGATAGCTCTCGAAATTGAATGGAACAACAAGGATCCATTTTTCGACCGCGATCTCGAGAATTTCAATCGCTTGCATGCCGACGGCGCCATCAGCGTCGGCCTCATCATCACCCGAGGGCAATCGCTGCAGGATCAACTGGAGTCCGCCATCCGGGCATACGCGGCCGCAAACGGCGTTGCGTCCTATGAAGACTTGCGTCATTTGGGAATCAGTCCAACTGCCCGCCAGCAGGCCATGGTCGAACGGCAGACACGCGATGGAGTGAGATCGTTTGCGGACGCTTGGGCGCACGCGTTCGTCGCCGACAAATTCGGGACCGCGACAACGCACTGGAGCAAACTGGCGGCGCGGCTCGATCGCGGTGTCGGCAGCCCATGCCCGCTGGTCGCGATCGGCATCCCGTTTTCGTGTGTGACGGACGTCTCAATTCCCATCCGGAATGCGTGACGGTCTTCCGTCGAATCTGCTTGATTGACCGAGAACAATATGTGAACATTTATCAATGTGCATCAGGAACGCATCGAGCGGGCGCCTGTGGATGGCGCTTTCCGGCACATGGCCGGCGCGCCGTCCATCGGCTAGGGTGGCGTGCGGGAACGGCGGGCTGATCCGCCCGCGAGGAGCGACAGGGGAGCAGCGGCGATGGCAGGAAGCGTCAACAAGGTGATACTGATCGGCAATCTCGGCGCCGATCCGGAAATCCGCCGCACCCAGGACGGCCGCCCGATCGCCAATCTGCGGCTCGCCACCACCGACAGCTGGCGCGACAAGGCCACCAGCGAGCGGCGCGAGCGCACCGAATGGCACCGGGTGGTGATCTTTTCGGAAGGGTTGTGCCGGATCGCCGAGCAGTATCTGAAGAAGGGCTCCAAGGTCTATGTCGAGGGCCAGCTCCAGACCCGCAAATGGGAGGACCAGTCCGGCCAGGAGCGCTACACCACCGAGGTGGTGCTGCAGAACTACAACTCGGCGCTGACCATGCTCGACGGCCGGCGCGAGGGCGGCGGGGCGTCGGATTTTTCGAGCGGCGGCGATTTCGGCTCCGACCGGCCGATGCAGGACAAGCGCGAGAAGGCGGGCGCGGAGGAATTCGACGACGAGATTCCGTTTTAGCTGGCTGCCCACCTGGAGCGCAGCCGAGCCCGGGGCAGGGCCGGCGCGGCAGTCTCGTATCGCGGCGAACTCGGCCGCCATTCCCGCGAAGGCGGGAATCCATTGGAGCCGTTCCCAAGCACAAAGTGGCCAGGTTAAGGACAACGAAACCCGGAGTAGCCCGGCAACATTCCCGTGTTTCGCTTCGCTTCAACCCGAGTGCGCGCTCAACGCGTCCAAGGCAATCGCCACAATGGATTCCCGCTTTCGCGGGAATGACGACCGAGTCTGATGGGAGCGCGGTGTGCCCGGCTTTCGCCGGGGTGACCGACCGGAGTCGGTTTCATACCATCGCCATTGAACAGTGACCCGCTCCCGTTACCCCGGCGAAGGCCGGGGTCCAGCCGCGACGGTTCAACAAGTTGTTGATAAGCAACTGGATTCCGGCTCCCCGCCTTCGCGGGGACAGGCTTCGCCGGAATGACCACTGAAGCAGACGCACCGGTCAGTCCCAGGTGCCGCTGGTATCATAGCATCGCCATTGAACAGTGACCCGCTCCCGTCACCCCGGCGAAGGCCGGGGTCCAGCCGCGACGGTTCAACAAGTTGTTGATAAGCAACTGGATTCCGGCTCCCCGCCTTCGCGGGGACAGGCTTCGCCGGAATGACCACTGAAGCAGACGCATCGGTCAGTCCCAGGTGCCGCTGGTATCAGTTGCCGCCGCCCTCACTCCACCTTCGCCGGCGGGAACAGGTCGAACCGGTCGACCGTGTAGTCGAACTTGGTCACCTGCCAGCCGACGGCCCCGCGCTTCAGCACCACGGTGAAATAGATCCAGCGGTCGCGCGAGGTGTAGGCGAGGATCGTCGCCCGTCTCAGCGATTCACCGAAGCTCTCGTCGCGTACCCGGTCCACATAGTGGATGGTCTCCGAGTCGAGAAACAGGCCGAGCAGGTTGTGGCCGATGCGCCTCAGCGCATCCGGGTCGATGTTCTTGACCGGGTGGGTGAGGTTCGCCGCCCGGATCAGCGCCACGAACAGGTCGTCCATCCGCTTGTCGCCGATCAGGGTCTCGAATTCGGCGAGGAGCCGGTCCGGGTCCGAGAACTCGAGCGGCGGTTCGGACGGGTCCGCCTGACTCGCCGGCGCATCGCCTGGCGCGGCCGGCGTCTGCGCGCCCGCCGGCACCAGCGCCAACACGGCGACCATGACGCCGCACGCGGTCGCAAGACGACACCTGCCCATCAATCGGATCCCTGTAGCCACCCGGTCCGGTGAGTTTAGCAGCCGGCGCGTGGCCCGCCACCAGGGTTGCGGCGACGTTGGTCAACGCCGGTATCGACCCGTGTGGCACCGCCACCTGGGCCGGCCTCGAGTCTGGGGGCAACCCTCGGGAGAACCCGCGACCGGGCCGACGGATCCGGGCCAGTGGTCCGATTCCGACATTTGCCTCCCTTCGCTGCACCCGCCGTGGCAAATGTCGCAATCATCAGGACCACTGGCATGTTATTGAATCTAGTGGAGCTTTTGAATTTGACATTTGAGCACGAGCTTGGCGGCAACCGGGACTCAAATGTCAAATTCGCTCCACCAGCTAGCGGACCGCATTCAGACCGGACCCGGTCCGGCGCAGGCCGGTGTTCGGCGCGCTTGGCGGGATCTGGCGGATGTCGACGATCGTCTCGGCATCTGCTTTGCAACTTTCATATTTGTCGGTGATCATCGTCATGCACGCCGCGTAGCTGTTCGAGCCCGCGCATGACAGCTTCTGATCATCGTAGATGGACTTGCAGCTCTGCAGTGCGGCGTCCCGATTCGGTCCGGCCTTCGCCGGCGCCGAACCGGTGGTGCAGATCAGCGCAATCACGAGCAGCCCGGGGAAGATCAAGCCGCCGCGGCCATTGCATGTGAACATGTCATCCACTCCGTGGATCAAACCGTGATCAGGCGGGACCTGTCTGGCGTGGCGCCTCGACGCCGGCCACCACCTCGCCGCGGCCGGCCTTGCCATGCCCGCGCCGCGCATCGACGATCGAGAAGTCTACATCTCCGGCATTCGGGCTCATAGCCTCGTTTCATGGGTCGGCTTGGGGCCCGATGCGGCGGCGCTTGCGCGGCGGGATTGCGGTCGGGCCACGCAATCCTTCCTTGCCCCGGACCGGAGGTGGCCTACATTGTTCGCGAACGAGAATCATCGGGTCCGGGACCGCCGCGCCCCGGCCCCGATTGGCGCCACCACACAGGACCGGCCCCTTGCCAGACGAAACGCCCATCGACGGCCCGCCCCCCGGCGACCGCAACCAGATCGCCATCGAGACCGAGATGAGCCGGTCCTATCTCGATTACGCGATGAGCGTGATCGTCGCCCGTGCGCTGCCCGATGTGCGCGACGGCCTCAAGCCCGTCCACCGGCGCATTCTCTACGCCATGCACGAGATGGGCATGGAGTGGAACAAGCCCTACCGCAAATCCGCCGGCGTCGTCGGCGAGGTGATGGGCAAGTACCACCCCCATGGCGACCAGGCGATCTACGATGCGCTGGTGCGCATGGCCCAGCGTTTCTCCATGCGCCTGCCGCTGATCGACGGCCAGGGCAATTACGGCTCGGTCGACGGCGACCCGCCGGCGGCCATGCGCTACACCGAATGCCGGCTGGAGAAGGTGACTGGCGCTCTCCTCGAGGACATCGACAAGGAAACCGTCGATTTCCAGGACAATTACGACGGCCGCATCCGGGAGCCGGCGGTGCTGCCCGCGCGGTTCCCGAACCTGCTCGCCAACGGCGCCGGCGGCATCGCCGTCGGCATGGCGACCAACATCCCGCCGCACAATCTGGGCGAGGTGTGCGATGCCGCGATCGCCATGCTGGAGGATACAGGGATCAGCGACGCGCGGCTGATGGAAATCGTTCCGGGGCCGGACTTCCCGACCGCGGGCATGATCCTCGGCCGTGCCGGCATCCGTTCGGCCTATCTCACCGGCCGCGGCTCGGTGATGATGCGCGGCCGCGCGGTCGTCGAGACCATCCGCAAGGACCGCGAGGCGATCGTCATCACCGAGATCCCGTATCAGGTGAACAAGGCCTCGATGATCGAGAAGATCGCCGAGCTGGTGCGCGACAAGCGCATCGAGGGCATCGCCGACATCCGCGACGAGTCCGACCGCCAGGGCATGCGCGTCGTCGTCGAGCTGAAGCGCGAGGCGGAAGCCGAGATCATCTTGAACCAGCTCTATCGCTTCACCCAGCTCCAGTCCTCGTTCGGCTGCAACATGGTGGCGCTGAACGGCGGCCGGCCCGAGCAGATGACGCTGAGGGACATGCTGCGCGCCTTCACCGGTTTTCGCGAGGAGGTCGTCACCAGGCGCACCAAGTTCCTGCTCGCCAGGTGCCGCGACCGCGCCCATGTTCTGGTCGGACTCGCCATCGCGGTCGCCAATATCGACGAGGTGATCGCGCTGATCCGCGCGGCGCCCGACCCCACCACCGCGCGCGTCGGGCTGATGGAGCGCGCCTGGCCGGCCCGCGATGTCGCGGCCCTGGTGCTGCTGATCGCCGACCCGCGCCACGCCGTGGCCGAGGACGGCACCTACCGCCTCAGCCGGGCCCAGGCCCAGGCGATCCTCGATCTGCGCCTGCAGCGCCTCACCGGGCTCGGCCGCGACGAGATCGAGGGCGAGCTCGGCACCATCGGCGTCGAGATCGAGGACTACCTCGCGATCCTGAGGAGCCGCGCCCGGCTGGTCGAGATCATCCGGGGCGAGCTCATCGCCGTGCGCGACGAGTTCGCGACCCCGCGCCGCACCGAGATCGTCGAGGCCGAGTTCGAGGTCGAGGACGAGGACCTGATCCAGCGCGAGGACATGGTGGTGACCGTCTCGCACCGCGGCTACATCAAGCGGGTGCCGCTGTCGACCTATCGCGCCCAGCGCCGCGGCGGCAAGGGCCGGGCCGGCATGGCGACCCGCGAGGAGGACTTCGTCGCCAAGCTGTTCGTCGCCTCGACCCACACGCCGGTGCTGTTCTTTTCGTCCACCGGCATGGTCTACAAGCTCAAGGTCTGGCGCCTGCCGGTCGGCACTCCCCAGTCGCGCGGCAAGGCGATGATCAACATCCTGCCGCTCGCCGAGGGCGAATGGATCACCACCATCATGCCGCTGCCCGAGGATGAGGCGAGCTGGGACGCGCTCTACGTCATGTTCGCGACCGTCGGCGGCCGGGTCCGGCGCAACAAGCTCTCCGACTTCGTCGACGTGCGCGCCAACGGCAAGATCGCGATGAAGCTCGACGCGGGCGATGCCATCGTCGGCGTCGAGACCTGCTCGGAGGCCGAGGACGTGCTGCTCACCACCGCGGCCGGCCAGTGCATCCGGTTTCCGGTCCCCGATGTCAGGGTGTTCGCCGGGCGAACCTCGACCGGCGTGCGCGGGATCAGCCTTGCCAAGGCCGACCGGGTGATCTCGATGACCATCCTCCGCCACTTCGACGCGACGCCGGGCGAGCGCGTGGCGTTCGGCAAGATGAGCCGGGCGGTTCGCGGCATGAGCGATACCGAGGAGGCCGTTCGCGAGCCCGAGGACGAGGAGGAGGCCGCCGCCGCCGGTGGCCAGATGCTGTCCCAGCAGCGCTACGCCGAAATGAGCGCCGCCGAGGAGCTGGTTCTCGCCGTCTCCGGGAACGGTTTCGGCAAGCGCACCTCGTCGTTCGAGTACCGGACCTCGGGTCGCGGCGGCAAGGGCATCATCGCCATGGTGGTGAATGAGAGGAACGGCGCCGTCGCCGCCTCGTTTCCGGTCGAGGACGACGACCAGATCATGCTGGTGACCGACGGCGGCCAGCTCATCCGCTGCCCGGTGGACGACGTGCGCATCGCCGCCCGCTCGACCCAAGGGGTGCGCATCTTCGACATCGGCGAGGGCGAGCGGGTGGTCTCGGTCGAGCGGCTCAGCGATCTCGCCGGAGCCGCGGAGGGCGGCGAGGAGAATGGCGGCGAGGAGAATGGCGGCGAGGAGAATGGCGGCGAGCCTGGCGCGACACCGCCGCCGCTCGGCGGCCCCGGCGATGCGGCGGGCGGCGACACCTGAGCGGTTCCTGGTTGGGCGGCGTCAGCGGGGACTGCCCGCTCCGAACCCCGCCCTGGCGAGGCCGTCGAGGAGGAGCGCGCCGTCCTCGGCCCGCGCGAAATTGCCGGCATAGGTTTTCGCGTTGAAGAACGGGCTGATGCGCTCGAGCTTGTCCAGCGCCTGGCGGGCCTCGTCCGCATGCCCGAGCTGGCCGTGCGCCGCCGCGAGCACCGCGTAGAGCCCCGGGTCTTCGCCGAACGGGTCGCCAAAGCGCTCGTAAAGCCGGACCGCATCCTGGTAGCGCCCGAGAAAATAGTAAGCGTGCGACAGGTTCACCAGCCACCAGATATACGGGTAGGGGTCGAGCCGCAGCGCGGTCTCGAGCGCCTCGCTGGCGGCTTCGGGCTTTCCCCACCACACCATCAGGCAGCCGTGGATCGCGTGGCTCAGGGCGTTGTTCGGATTGAGCTCGAGCGCGCGGAGGATTTCCTGCTCGGACTGCTCGAACCGCCGCCGGAACCGCAGCACGTCGGCGAACAGCGCGTGGGCGAGGGCGTTCTGCTCATCGAGCTGGATCGCCCGGGTCGCGAACTCCTCGGCGCGGTCGAGGGCGCTGGCCGGCCATTCCGTCCAGCCGTATTTGAAATCGTCCATATGGGTCCAGCCGAGGCCGACATGGGCGTCGGCATAGCGCGAGTCGATGCCGATGGCGCTGGCGAACAGCTCGCGGCTGCGCAAATTCGCGTCGCGCCTGATCTGCCTCCACAGCTCGCGCCCGCGCAGCACCCGGTCGTAGGCGGTGAGATTTTCGGTCGGCTCCTCGAAGGCGCGCTCCTCTTCCAGCCGCGTCACCTTGACCGCGAGCGCCCCGACCACCTGGCGGGTGATCTCGTCCTGAACCGCGAAGATCTCCTCGATTTGCCGGTCATAGCGCTCCGACCACAATAGGACGCCGTCCCCGACCCCGGTGAGCTGGACCGTCACCCGCAGCCGCTCGCTCGCACGCCTGACCGAACCGCCCACCACATAGTCGGCATTGAACTCATCGCTGAGCTGGCCCGGATCGGCGGCCTTTGCCTTGAACGGCGCGACCGCGCTCCAGGAGAGCACCTGGAGGCCGGAGAAGCGGCCGAGCCCGGTGATCACGTCCTCGGTCAGCCCGTCGCTGAAATAGACTTCGCCGGGATCGCCGCCGCGGTTCTCGAACGGCAGCACCACGACGGTCGGTTTGCCGAGCGCCACCATGTCGCTGGCCGCCGGGCCGGACTGGGAAGACGGCTCGCGGCCGATGAGCGGGCCGAGCGGCGCCCACAGCCACGCCGCGGCAAGGACGCCGGCGACCGCGACCAAGACGAGCGCCAGCGCCAGGCCGAGCCGCTTCGGTCCGCCGCCGGCCGGCCGCCGCTGCGGCTCGATTCCGTTTGACGCGGCGACGGAGAAGACCCGGATCGGCCGGGCCATGTTCTTGACCCGATGGCTTCCCCTGTCCGTGAACACAAGGCCCGGCGCGCCGCTGACCTGCTCGTGGACGCTCGCCGAAATCGCGACGCCGCCCGGCTCGGCCAGCGCCTCGACCCGGGCCGCGACATTGACGCCGTTGCCGAATATGTCGTCGCCATCGACGATCACGTCACCGAGATTGATGCCGATGCGGAATTCGAGCCGCGTGTCGGGGGCCAGCGCCGCGTTCCGCTCCGCCAGCGCATTCTGGACCTCGACCGCCGACTCGAGCGCCTCGCTCACGCTCTGGAATTCGGCCAGCACCGCATCGCCCGCCGTGCCGACGATCCGCCCGCCATGGGCCGAGATGATCGAGTCCATCACATCGCGGTAGGCCTTGAGGCGCGCATGGGTGCCGGTCTCGTCGTCGCCCATCAGCCGACCGTAGCCGGCGATGTCGGCGTGCAGCACCGCGGCGAGCTTGCGCCCGCTCCCGGTCCCGCTGCCGGGCGATGGTCGATCCGCGCCAGCCACCAGCCACTCCTCCAGGTCCCCGCCTTGAGCGGCAACCAGTCGTCTGTTTCAGTGTAACCGAGAAGGGCGCCTTCTTGTCGGTCGACTGACGGCCGCGTGGGCGTTATTGTGAGGCACCAAACAGCGAAGGGTCCGGACCATGACCTTTTCCCGATCTGTTGGCGGCGTCGCTCTGGTGATCGCGCTGGCGCTGGCGGGAGCGGCGCCGGCCACTGCATTCGAGCCGGTCAATACCGACTCGAACAATGTCGCCATCGAAGGCTACGACACGGTCGCCTACTTCACCGAGGGCGAGCCGGTCCGGGGCGATCCGGCCCATGAGCACGAATGGCAGGGTGCGCGCTGGCAATTCTCCAGCGCCGAGCACCGCGACCTGTTCGCCGGCGCGCCCGACCGCTATGCGCCGCGCTATGGCGGCTTTTGCTCCGGCGCCATGGCGGACGGCCGGAAGTTCCGCGCCGATCCCGAGGCGTGGAAGATCATCGACGGCAAGCTCTATCTGAACTTCACGGCGTCCGGCATCGAGACATTCGCCGAGGGCGCCGCCGAAGCGATCCCGAAAGCGGACGCGAACTGGGATCGGCTCGAACAGGTCAACCAACCCGACTGATACGGTCCGCGTGAGCGCGCGCCGCCGGCTGAACGGGCCCCATTGCATGCCGATCGCGGCCGAACTCTATCTGACCTATGTCGCGGCCTCGATCGTCGTGGTCATCGTTCCGGGGCCGTCGGTCACGGTAATCATCGCCAATTCGCTCGCGCACGGTCCCCGCGCCGGGCTGCTCAACGTCGCCGGAACCCAGGCGGGTCTCGCCGTCATGCTGGCGGTGCTGCTCGCGGGCCTCGCCCCGATCGTTGAGACCATGGGCCTGTGGTTCGACTGGGTCAGGATCGCCGGCGCGCTCTATCTCGTCTGGGTCGGCTGGAAGATGGTGCGCGCCAGGGGCGAGCTCGCGTCCGTCAGCCCGGCGGTGAGGGGTGCGCGCAGCTATTTCTGGCAGGGGCTGGTGGTGGTGCTCGCCAACCCCAAGGCGCTCCTGTTCTTCGGCGCCTTCATCCCCCAGTTCATCGACCCCGGGGGCGACATCGTTGCCGAGACTGCCGCTCTCGGCCTCACCTTCATGGCTGTCGCCCTCGTTCTCGACGGCGGCTACGCTCTGCTTGCGGGCGGCGCCGGGCGCTTTCTGTCGGCCTCGCGGGTGCGCGTCGTGAGCCGGCTCAGCGGGCTCCTGCTGGTCGGCGGCGGCGTGTGGCTGGCGACGCTCAGGCGGTGAAGGGTGAGGGCCGGGAACAGCCCGCCCTGGCGCGCGACCCGGTGCCGCGGATGCGGCCGGGCTCCGGCGTCTTGCGGCGGTCGCCGCGAAGGGCATCGGATGCCCCGAAGATGGCAAGTGCGATCAACATCTTGTGCGACATTTTGGTCTCCATCGAACTGATCGGGAGCAAACCTAACGGGCGAGCGATGACGGCGGACGGAACGCCCGCTTCAGCGGGCGTTCATCGCGCTTGCGGCGTCGGCGCGCTTGCCAGCGCGGCCCCATGCGCCTATTTCCGGGCCCCATGATCCGCACCGCGTTCTATCCGGGAAGCTTCGATCCCCTGACCAACGGCCATCTGGACGTGATCGGCCGGGCCCTCGGGCTGTTCGACCGTCTGGTCGTCGGCGTCGGCGACCACCACGGCAAGGAGCCGATGCTGGAGGTCGCGGCGCGCCTCGCGCTGATCGAGGACGTGGCGGCCCCGCTCGCCAGCGCGGCGGGAGCCGTGCTCGACGTGGTCTCGTTCGACGGCCTCGTCGTCGATGCCGCGCGCGACGCCGGCGCCGGCGCGCTCGTTCGCGGCATCCGCGACGGCTCCGATTTCGACTACGAGATGCGCATGGCCCATATGAACCAGTCGATGGCCGCGGGCCTCGAGACCATCTTCCTCGCCGCCGCGCCGCGGGTCGGATTCATCTCCTCGACCCTCGTTCGCCAGATCGCCGCCATGGGCGGCGACATATCCGGATTCGTTCCCGGGGCGAGCGCCCGCGCCGTCGCCGCCGCGCTTGGCCGCTAGAGCGTTTGATGCCCGGACGGCACCCAGGCCCCTGTCCCGGTTCTCCCGTTCCCTGTCGCGGCCGTGCCGCCCCGCGCCTGCCGTGCGGACACCCGATCAGCGTGTTCGCGTGGGCGTCCGGGCGGCAGAGAGGGCTGGCGCCGAAACCGCGCAAGCGGAAACAACGCTGATTCCAGATTCCGAAAGGTCACCCCATGGAAACGCTCATCGTTGCCGCATTGTCCCTGCTGATGGCAATGGCCGCGGTGCCCGGCGCCGTCGCCCAGCAGCTCGATCGGGAAAACACGCTCTACATGGAGCTCGACGGCGGCCGCGTCGTCATTCGCCTGCGCCCCGACCTCGCGCCGCGCCATGTCGACCGGGTCAAGCTCCTCGCCCGCGAGGGGTTCTTTGACGGCATCGTGTTCCACCGCGTGATCGAGGGCTTCATGGCCCAGACCGGCGACCCGACCGGCACCGGGACCGGCGGCTCCGACTATCCGGACCTGCCGGCCGAGTTTTCGCCCACCCCCTATGTCCGCGGCACCATCGGCGCCGCCCGCACCAGCGATCCCGACAGCGCCAACAGCCAGTTCTTCATCACCTTCGACGAGGCCTCGTTCCTCACCGGCCAGTACACCGTCTGGGGCGAGGTGGTCGAGGGCATGGAGCATGTCGACGCCATCGAGCGCGGCGAGCCGCCGGCAAATCCCGACCGCATCATCAAGGTCGAGGTCGCCGCCGACGTCGGTGGGTGAAGTGCGCCCGCCCGGCGCGCGGGCTGGACACATCGCCCGCGCCGGCGAGAACAGGAAGCTCCGGGGTGCGGGTCAACGACTTTGATTTCACCTTCGACGAGACGCTGATCGCGCTCCATCCGGCGCGTCCGCGCGATTGGGCGCGCATGCTGGTGGTGCCGGCGGGCGAGCGGGCGCTCGGGGACGCCGTCGTCTCCGACCTGCCGGACTGGCTGCAGCCTGGCGACGCGCTGGTGGTGAACGATACCGAGGTCATCGCCGCCGCGCTCACCGGCTGGCGCCCGCGGGACGGTGCGGCGGCGCGGATCGAGGTCAATCTCTTGAGGGCGCTCGACCCCTGGCGCTGGCAGGCGCTGGCGCGCCCGGCGCGGCGGCTTCGGCCCGGCGACCGGATCGTGTTCGGCGCTCCGGGAGGTCCGTGCGAGGAGGCGGCATTGTGGGCAACTACCGAGGCGCGCGGCGAAAGCGGCATCGTCACCCTCGCCTTCGATCTTTCATCGCCCGAGCTCGACCGCCGGATCGAGTTGATCGGCGCGCCGCCGCTTCCGCCCTATATCGGCGCGCGCCGCCCGCTGGAGCCGTCCGACCGCGACGACTACCAGACGATATTCGCGGCAAGGCCCGGTGCCGTCGCCGCCCCCACCGCCGGGCTCCACTTCACGGACGCGCTCCTTGAGCGGCTGGAGGCGCGCGGCGTCTCCATCCACCGGCTGACCCTCCATGTCGGCGCCGGCACCTTCCTGCCGGTGAAGGCGGACGACACCGAGGACCACGTCATGCATGCCGAGTGGGGCCGGATCGATGCGCCGACCGCCGCCGCCCTCACCGAGGCCCGGGCGCGCGGCGGGCGCGTGGTGGCCGTCGGAACGACCTCGCTCCGGCTTCTGGAGGCCGCGGCGGACGGGGAGGGGGCGATCGCCCCGTTCGCGGGCATGACCGACATCTTCATCACCCCCGGCCACCGGTTTCGCGCCGTCGACATGCTGCTGACCAATTTCCACCTGCCGCGCTCGACCCTGTTCATGCTGGTCGCCGCCTTTTCCGGCCTCGAGCGGATGAAGCGCGCCTACGCCCACGCCATCGCCCGCCGCTACCGCTTCTATTCCTATGGCGATGCCTGCCTGCTGGAGCGCGCGCCGTGACCGGCGTCGGCTTCTCGCTCACCGCCCGCGACGGCGCCGCCCGGGCCGGCGTTCTCCGGCTCGGCCGCGGAACCGTGCCGACGCCCGCGTTCATGCCGGTCGGAACCGCCGGCGCTGTCAAGGCCATGTTCCCGGCCGATGTGCGCGCCACCGGCTGCGACATCATCCTCGCCAACACCTACCACCTGATGCTGCGCCCGGGCGCGGAGCGCCTCGCCCGCCTCGGCGGGCTTCACAAATTCATGGACTGGCCGCACCCGATCCTCACCGATTCGGGCGGCTTTCAGGTGATGTCGCTGGCGAGCCTGCGCAAGATCACCGAGCAGGGCGTGACCTTCCGCTCCCACATCGACGGCTCCGAGCACGCCCTCGGCCCCGAGCGGGCGATGGAAATCCAGCACCTGATCGGCTCCGACATCCACATGGTGCTCGACGAGTGCATCCCGTGGCCGGCCGGGAAGGACGAGGCCGAGCGGGCCATGGAGCTGTCGCTGAGGTGGGCCGGGCGCTCGAAAGCGGCCTTCGCGGCCGAGCCGGGCCGCGCCCTGTTCGCCATCGTCCAGGGCGGCACCTACAAGGACCTGCGCCGCCGCTCGGCCGAGGCGCTCGCCGGCCTCGGCTTCGACGGCTATGCCGTCGGCGGGCTCGCCGTCGGCGAGGGCCAGCAGCTGATGCTGGAGACCATCGAGGAGACGGTGCAGCACCTGCCGCACGCCGCCCCGCGCTATCTGATGGGCGTCGGAACGCCCGAGGACATCGCGCACGCGGTGGCGCGCGGCATCGACATGTTCGACTGCGTGCTGCCGACCCGTTCCGGCCGCCACGGCCAGGCGTTCACCCATCTGGGCCGGCTCAACCTCACGAATGCGCGGTTCGCCGACGACGACCGCCCGCTCGATCCGGAGGGCAGGAGCGCGGCCGCCCGGGTCTCGCGCGCCTACTACCACCATCTGTTCCGGGCGGGCGAAATCCTGGGAATGATGCATCTCACCGCCGCCAACCTCGCCTACTATCAGGAGTTGATGGCCGAGCTGAGGGCGGCGATCGCCGCCGGCCGGCTGGCGGGGGTGATCTCGGGCCTCCGCGAGGGCTGGGCGCGGGGAGGGGAGGGGTGAGCGGGCGCCCGCGCGCGGGGCGAACCCGAACAGGCGCCGGCCTTGCGCGATTGACCATCGCCGGGCGCGTCCCTAAGTTCGCCTCCATCCGGGCCCGTAGCTCAGCTGGCAGAGCAACTGACTTTTAATCAGTAGGTCGAAGGTTCGAATCCTTCCGGGCTCACCAAACAAAACAAGGGGTTAGTCTGAACCCTCACCAGCCCAGCGCGTGACCGGAAGCACACCGGAAGCACGAGCGGGAGAATCCGGCGCGGTGACGCCGGGCTCACCCCGACGAATCGCCCCTTTCGGAACTGCCAGCCGATCGACTGACGGCGCATTGAAGATCGCTCCGCCTGAAACGCCCGTGGGCCCCCAATGAACCTTTTCGGCGCTGAGACGAAAAAAGTCCGCGCGGGGGGTGGGGTGTGCAGTCTGGCCGGCGGCGGAGATGCGGGGCGCGGACAGCCGCAGAACACCTCGATACCGGCCTATGGAGCTGACAGCGGGCCACAGCGCTGACAATCACGCCAGGTGCAACAGTTGCACCGAATCTCAGCTCCCCCTATCCTATCGACTCGCGCCGTCAAGCGAAAAAGCGCAATGCAGAGAACCCATCGGCATCCGCTCGATCCCAAGGACCCCTACTGGCCGAGGGTGAGAAGGCTTCACATCCTCCTGTGGGGCAGGGGCGCACAAGACGCGCCCACGGGATCGATTCTTGCTCATCTGTTTGGTGGTATTATATTATTCCCTATTATTGACGGCATGTTTGTTTTTGCTAAACTAATCGTCTTATCCATTGCCCTATACATATTTGATATTATTCTTCCCGGCAAGGTGTTGTGTATGGTCGATGGAACATTTTTGTTCAATATATCGGCCACCATTTTTTCATCCTGCGATATGCATACTACATCAATCACACCGATTGTTCAGGTATGTATCATTTTATTATTTATATATATACTGATATATCCCGCTAAAAAATTTTTCGGTGATGTGTCTATATTTATATTTTACGTTATTAGCGTGTTCCTGCTCGGAAAACCTGTGAGGTGGATTGCGCGATATGTCGCACACGACCCAGATTTGTTGTCCAGATTCTTGGATAAGAACGCTATTTTCCAAATGTTGTCATCATCAATTCGTTTTGAGTCGCCATTCCATCGAGAACTGGACGGATTATGGGACGTATATGCCAAATCAAAGAACCCAAACCATGAAGGCCATTTGGATAAATTTCTGAAAGACTTTGAATCCAGATACAGTTGAGCTCTTGCGCACAGAACCTGCCAGCTCGGCTACCGCACACACGAGTCAGCACGGCAGTCCCCGTGGAATTCTCACTCCTTACCAGAGGTGCGGCGTCTGACATGAATACAGTCTCGCATTTCGGATCGAAGACGTCTTCGCCCGGCAGGAGGGGCTGATGGGGCTGGTTATCCGGACCATTGGCCTCGCGCGCGCCACGGCCGCCGTCGCGCTCGCAATCATGGCCTACAATATAAAGCGATGGGGCTGGCTCGACAGGCGGAGTCTGCCCGCCTGATCCGGAAACCAGGCGGAAACGGCGCATCCCGCCCGCCAAAAGCCGGCGCGCAGCGACTGGCCCTCGCAATCGGCCCAGACCCGCCGCCGCTCAAATCCGACATCCCGCGCAGAACCAGCAATTATCGGAGGTCTCCGCCAACGCGAGCCGTAGTGATCCCAAGCCAATCGATTGACCCCAAAGCTGACGATGTTAAGCTGAACATTGGTGCGGACTTGACACACCGGCCAGACTAGCCGGGAGGGCTGACGATCATCCGGACATTGATGGGGGTGGTTGTTGGGCTGGCGGTCGCAATCACAGCGGCAGCCGCCAATGCCGCGACCATAAACTTCGACGACGGCACAGCGCCGACGAGCGGTCCAGAATCAGTCCAACCCTACAATGTGGATGGCGTGCACATCGCATTTTCGGATGCCACCTATGTGTCATATTCGAAACTGGGGATAATCGGCCCGGACTTCCCTGGCGTTTCCGGCAATCTGGCCATTCAGCAGTATGTCCACACGGGCACTTTCTACTTGCCGATATCTGCAGCGTTCAATGCGGCTGTCGGATTCGTCAGCATCTGGGCCATCACCACAGGCGGATCGACACAGTCTACCCGCGCAACTCTCACAGCGTATGACGAGAATGACGGCGTGCTTGGTCAGTCGAGCGCGATGGTGGGCGGGAACTATCCCACCGCTCCTGCGGGCGCTGATTTCGCGCGTTTGTTGAGCGTTTCGGCCCCAAACATCGCTCGCATTAAAATGGCAGGTTTTCTATCTGCTGGCGGCTCCGACGGTTTCTTTGTCAGATTCGATGATCTAACCGTGCAGCCCGGCGCCATTGCGGCCATTCCCCTCCCGGCCGCAATCTGGCTCTTCCTCACCGGCCTTGGCATGGTTGGCGTGGAGGCTTGGCAAAAGCGCAGGGCACCGTGATGCACCTCCGGACCCGCCGCCGCACCTGGCCGCACCACCGCGCGAATGACTGGGTCGGGCCGCGGGTCTTCCGCCTTTGTGCCATTTCACCAAGGTCAGCGTGCCGCGCCGCAGACAATGCGGGCCCGCTCTGCCCGTCGCCTTTGCTGGTAGGTGGCGGTGAATTGCTTCAATTGGGACGGCGAGAGAACCCGCGAAAGTTGTGACCGGGCCGACGCAAAGGCGCGGTCCAGTTCGTTGCCCATGGCGCGCAGCCTCGACACGCTGGCGTTGCTGCAAGTGCCTCGGCGGACGCCATACCTGCGGAGAATGGCATCGCTCTGGCTGGAAAGTCGCTGGGAGACGGCTTTCACCTGCTGGGCCTGCGCGCCCGACAGCTCCTGCTTTGGAGATTTTTGCTGCGTCCAGGACGCGCTGGCCGCCCATGCCGGGCTCCCCATCGTGGCGAGTGTCAAAGCGGCCAAAACCAGCAACGAGCCGATGGTCGAAACCACTCGACCGACAGGTTGCCGGTCTCGATGGGCATTGTTCATTGGAGCTTCCCATGGAACGCTTGGGACGGCGCAATCGGCACAGGCGCGATTGCCGCCTATGGCAGGTTTGCGCTCACCCCGCAACAATTGGTGCAAAGCCAAACATCGATGGCATCACGGTGTAGAGCCCGCGCGGCGCGCAAGAAACGTCCAGTCCCCGAAATCGCCACTGGATCGCGGGACCGGCCGAGGCCATCATCGCGGCGGGGCACACGGGCGTGCCCAGCGAACGGACATCGAACCATGCTGCGACCAACACGAGCACGGGCTCTGACGGCTCTTGCCGCAATCGCGGCCTCGGTGCTGGCATCGCCCGCCCGCGCCGACGCCATCGACGGCGACTGGTGCGCCGACGACGGGCGCCAATTCGCGATCCGCGGACCGGCGATCACCACCCCCGGCGGCGCGGCGATCGAGGGCGAGTATGCGCGCCACGGTTTCGCCTATGTCGTGCCGCGGGGGGAGACGGGCGCCGGCGAGCGGGTGGCGATGACGCTCCTCAACGAAAACACCGTTGAAATCCATGCCGGCGACCATGGCCTGGCGGTGATCTGGATCCGCTGCAAGCCGGCGATCAGCTAACCGGGGCTTCTGCTGCCCTCACGAGGCGTCACTCCTCGCGCCGCTTGAAGCCCGTCACCATCGACCGGACGAGGTTCTCGCGCGTCTCGAGGCTCGAGATGGCGACCCCGGCGATATGGGCGAGGACGAGCAGGATCGTGAGGTTGGCCGAGACCTCATGCAGCTCCTCGACCCAGTGCGCGTCCCCAACGGCGTCCCCGGTCATCATGATCCCGCTCGCGCTCGTCGCCGCGAGCGCGAGGAGGAGCGCGATCACCATCGCCCCGGCGGCCGGATTGTGGCCGAGATGGCGCCTCGCCCTGAGGAGCGCCATATCCTTCAGATAGGCGATGACCCTGGCGGGCCGGTAGACGAAGTCGGCAAAGCGCGCATGCCGGGTCCCGACCAGTCCCCACACGAGACGCAGACCGATCAGGACCGCGACCGCGTAGCCGGCAAGCTCGTGCGGCCGGCCCCAGTCGTCCGCCGTGATCCAGGCGATCGCGAACGCCGCCACCAGCGACCAGTGGAACACGCGCACGAACGGGTCCCAGACCCTGACGAGGGCCGGCCGCGACGCGCGGCCAGCCCCGGTATCACGCTCGAGGGCGGTCATCCTCACGACCGGTAATCGCGACCGACCACGTCACCCGAGACCGGGTTCAGCTTGAGCTTGACGCGGGCGCCGCTTTTGTCGACTGCCTTGACCTCGAAGCAGCCGTCGTCGCGCTCGACCTCGCGCACGTCATAGCCCATCCCGGTGACCCGGGCCGCGACCTCGCCGATCGACATCGGCTTGCCCTGCGCCGCGCCGCGGCAGTTGTGGTCGTCACTGGCAAAGGCGGGAACGCTCGCGGCCACGATGAGGCCGGCGGCGGCAAGTGCGAAGATGGTGCGCATTGTTCAGTCTCCTTATCTCCATCGCCCCATTGGCGATGAGCGCACCCTAACCAGTGACCCGGTGACGAAGCGCTGATGCCCGCCTTCAGCGTTTTGTCATCTGGCCCGGGCCATATTGAGGCCGAGGTGGTGATGAAATCGGTACTCCACATTGCCGCGTGGCTCGCTCTTGCCGTCCTCGCCGGGACCGCCGCCGTCGCCGATTCGGGCAGGCACGGCCGCCGCGGCGGCGACCATGACGATGCCTATTCCGCGCGCGTTTCGGGCGATGTGCTGCCGCTCGCCGAGCTGCTCGCGATCGTCCACGGGGCGATCGCCGGCGAGATCGTCGAGACCGAGTTCAAGTATGATGACGGCCGCCCGGTTTACGAGTTCAAGTATGTGGACCCGGCCGGGCGCGTGCGCGAGCTCTATCTCGATGCGCGCAGCGGGGCGGTCCTGGAGCACGAGTTCGACTGATGCGGGTTCTGCTGGTCGAGGACGACCCACGGATCGCCGCCGATGTCATCGAGACCCTGACGGGCGCCGGCTATGTCGTCGATCACGAGCGCGACGGCGCGGACGCCTGGTTTCGCGGCGACACCGAGGAATACGGCGCCGTGGTTCTCGACCTCGGGCTGCCGGGCATGGACGGGCTGTCGGTGCTGAAGAAATGGCGTGCCGCCGGCAGGACCTGTCCGATCCTGATCCTCTCGGCCAGGGGCACCTGGACCGAGCGGGTCGAGGGGATCGACGCCGGCGCCGACGACTACCTGCCCAAACCGTTCGAGATGGACGAGTTGCTGGCGCGGCTGCGGGCGGTCATCCGCCGCTCGGCCGGGCGCGCGAGCGCCCAGATCGCGATCGGCGAAGTGGTTCTCGACCCGCGGCAGATGCGGGTGACGGTCGCCGGCGTGCCGAAGACGCTGTCGCCCCAGGAATACCGGCTCCTCGCCTACCTGATGCTCCATTCCGGCCGCGTGGTTCCCCAGCAGGAACTCTCCGAGCAGCTCCACGGCGCGCTCGAGGAACGCGAGTCGAACGCGGTCGAGGTGCTGGTCGGCCGGGTCCGGCGCAAGCTCGGGACTGATCTGATCGAGACCCGCCGCGGCTTCGGCTACGTCATCGACCCGGCCGGTCCATGATCAGGCGCTCGCTGCGGCTGAGGCTGCTGCTCGCCGCGACCGGCGCCATTTCGCTCGCCCTCGCGATCGCCGGGGCGGGGCTGGTCGTCCTGTTCGAGCGCCATGTCGAGCGTCGTGTCGGGGCCGAGCTCGACACCTATCTGAGCCAGATAACGGCTCGGGTCGCGTTCGACGAGACGGGAGCTGCGTTTCTGGACGGCGAGCTCGCCGATCCGCGCTTCGAAAAGGTGCATGGCGGGCTCTACTGGCAGATCCACGACGAGACGGCGGATCGGCTGGCGCGCTCGCGCTCGCTGTGGGATTCGCGGCTCGATCTGCCGGCCGATACCCCGCCCGTCGGCGCCATCCACGTCCACGAGATCGCCGGCCCCGGCGGCACCAGTTTGCTCGCCCACGAGCGGCGCCTGATCTTCGATGCCGGCGAGGGCGAACGGGTTCTGCGCCTCGCGGTCGCCGTCGACCGTGCCGACGTCGCCGCGCTGAGCGCCGGCTTTGCCTCCGATGTCGGCCTCGCGCTCGTGATGCTGGCGTGCGTGCTCGTGTTCGCGGCCTGGATCCAGGTCAGCGTCGGACTGAGGCCGCTGTCGGCGCTGCGCCGCGCGCTCGCGGCGGTTCGCGACCGAACCAGCGACCGGCTCGAGCTCGAAGTCCCCTCGGAGATCGCGCCCCTCGTCGAGGAGGTGAACAACCTGCTCGAGGCCCAGGAGCGGTCGATGCAGCGGGCCCGCGACCGCGCGGCCGACCTTGCCCACGGGTTCAAGACCCCGCTGACGGCGCTGATTGCCGATGCGAGGCGCCTGCGCGACCGGGGCGAGGACGAGATCGCCGCCGAAATCGAGCGGACCGCGGCGCTGATGCACGGCCACATCGACCGCGAGCTCACCCGTTCGCGGCTGCGCAACGCGCGCGCACCGGCCGCGCTCGACCCGGCGCCGGTCATTCGCGGCCTCGTCAACACCTTGAGGCGCACTCCGCGGGGCGAGACGGTCGGGTTCGAAGTCGCGGGCGAGCCGGACCTCGAGGTCAGGGTGGATCGCGACGATCTGAGTGAGGTTCTCGGCAACCTGCTCGAAAACGCGGCGCGGCATGCGCGCTCGAAGGTCCAGGTCCGGCTCGCGGCCAACGGCCCCGAGGTCCGCTTCGAGATCGACGACGACGGGCCGGGCATCGCCGCCGCGCAGCGCAAGGGTGTGCTGGACCGTGGCCGGCGGCTGGACAGCTCCGCCGCCGGCGCCGGCCTCGGCCTCGCGATCGTCTCCGATGTCCTCGAGCATTACGGCCAGCCCCTCCGGCTGGGCCGCTCGCCGGCGCTGGGCGGGCTCCAGGTTACGTTTGCCCTGCCGGGACGGGCGGCCGGGGGGCACCGGTCCGGGGAGGGGTGAGCGCCGGCGGGCGCGGGCACCGGCCGCCGGCCGCCGCGGGTCACAGGAGCCCCGCCAGCCAGTGCATCACGTTGAGCGCGAACTGGGCGTTGCCCGCGGCGTCGGGGTGGTTCATGCCCATGGCCGAGCCGTTCTGCGAGATCTGGGCCGAAAACATCGCCGCCTCCGCGAACACCGCGACCCGGCCGGCGCCGTGCTCCAGCGTCGCGCCCTGAAGCATGCCCGAGGCTGACAGGCGCGGCGTCGCCTGCGAGAACCGCCAGGCCTCGACCGGCATCAGCAGGACCATGTCGTCGCCGAGCCTGAGCAGTGGCCTGGCATCGACGCCCTCGCGCACCCGGAACGCCTGGCCGGTAAAGGTCATGACCCGCGAGACCGCCTCGTCCGGCCCCCGGCCCGCGACCGCCGGGTGATCGGCGGCAAGTCCGCTCGCGGCCTCGAAGCCGGTGACCCCGGTTCCGCTCTCCGACAGCGCGAAGCCGTTCGAGAACAGGAACCCGAAGGCGGCCGCGAGCCGCTCCGACGCCCCGCCCCAGGGCATGTGGTCGGCGATCAGGAGCAGGGCCCCGCCGCCCTCGACCCACGCCTCGATGGCGGCGATCTCGCCGCCGCTGAAGGCCGAATAGACGGGCAGCACCGGCGCGTTGAGATTTCGTTCCGACAGCGGATTGGCGATGACGAGGATGCGGGCCTCGGCCAGGGCTGAAGCGGTGATCGGCTGCTCCAGAGACCGCACGAGGAAGCCGTCGCGCCTGACGAGGTCCGCGAACGGGGCATAGCGGCCGTCCGCGGTGTGGAAATTGTGATGCGCCGCGTCGATCATCACCACCGGCCCCGCGCCCTCGGCGAACGCCGGCCGCGAGACCTCGGGCGCGAAATCGGGATCGGCCCGCTGCTGCGCCGGGAGTGGCGCGGCCGCGCTCCACAGGAGTAGGATCGCGAGCGCGAGACCGCGCCCGAACGAACTGAGCCATGGTCGCATGGCCGCCAAGTCTACAGCCCCCGCCACGCGATTGGACAGGGGCGAATTGGGGGGAAATCATGAAGGCGCTGGTTCTCGACGCGGCGAAAACCGCCTTCAGGCTGACGAGCGTTCCCGACCCGGTGGCCGGCCCCGGCGAGGCGGTCGCGCGCGTGTTCGCCTGCGGCTCGGGCCTGACGATCCAGCACGTCAAGGCCGGCCGCCAGCGGATCGCGTTTCCGCGCATCATCGGCCACGAGATCGCCGGCGAGATCGTCGAGGTGGGCGGGGGCGTTACCTCGCTCGCGCTCGGCGATCCGGTGACCATCCACTTCTATCTGTTCTGCGGCCACTGCCGCCAGTGCCTCGCCGGCTTCGAGCCCCTGTGCGAGAACCTCGAAGGCCAGGTCGGCAAGGCCTGCGACGGCGGCTATGCCGAATATCTGAAGCTGCCGGAGCGCAACTTCGTCAAGCTTCCGGACGGGCTCGACTACAAGGCCCACCCGGCCGAAGCAGGGGTCATCGCCGATGCTCTGGCGACACCCTACAAGGTGCTGCGGCGCGGCCGCGTGGCGGCGGCGGACTTCGTCGCCGTGTTCGGCGCCGGCGGCGGCGTCGGCATCCATCAGGTGATGATGGCGAACTGGGCCGGCGCCAGGGTCATCGCGGTCGACATCGCGGCGGCCAAGCTGGACGCCTGCCGGACCGCCGGCGCGGAACACGTGGTCGACGCCTCGGCCGGGAATGTCGCCGAGGCGATCGGGGACATCACCGGCGGACGCGGCGTCGAGGTCGCGGTCGACTATGTGTGCTCCAACGCGACCCTCGAGGCGGCCGCGGCATCGCTCTCGTCCCATGGCCGGCTGGTGACGCTCGGCGGCACCGGCGAGAACTCGGCGATCCCGCTGCGGCTCCTGCGCGACGGCCAGAAGGAGGTGCTGTCGAGCCGCTATGTCAGCCGGGCCGAGATCATCGAGACGCTGGAGATCGTCGCGCGCGGCGATGTCTGGCCGATGGTGACCGATATCCGGCCGATGGCGGAGGCCGAGGCGCTTCACGACCGGCTCGACCGGGCCGAGGTCACGGGCCGGGCGGCGCTGCTCATCGGCTGAGACGGCCTCAACTCCGGCACCAACCGGTCCGGGCGCGCAGATCGTTCCATCCAGTCATCCGGATAACTGAAAGATAGTCTTACATAAGACCAACTGCCATATGACATGCATAAGAGGGCGCCTTGCCGGGTTAGGTCATCCGCCATGGCGGAGGCCGGTGCCGGTCAGGCCGGAAACGCGCTAGATGATCCCGGCGCCGCGCAGGTCCTCGATCTCGCCCGCCGTGAGCCCCAGCACCGCGCCCAGAATCTCGTCGGTGCTGGCGCCGAGCGCGGGCCCGGCGCTGCGCACCCCGCCGGGCGTTGCCGACAGCCTGGGCTGAACGTCCGGCATCAGGACGCGGTCGAGCTCGCTGTCGGCGATCCGGATCAGCGTGCGGCGCGCCTCGAGCTGCGGGTCGGCGATGAGGTCGGCGACATTGGCGACCGGCGCCACCGCAACCTCTGCCTCGACCAGCATGGCGACCAGCTCGTCCCGGGTGTGGCCGGCAACCCAGGCGCCGACGATCTCGTCGATCTCCTCGACATGCTCGACCCGGTCGCGGTTGGTCTGGAATCTCGGCTCCGCCAGCACCTCGGGCCGGCCCATCACCCCGAACAGCCGCTCGGCGATCGACTGGGTCGATGCCGCGATCGCGACCCAGCGCCCGTCGCGTGTCCGGTAGGTGTTGCGCGGCGCCGACGAGGTGCGGTTGCCGCGCCGCCGCGGCACCTCGCCGAGTTGGTCGTACTCGACGAAGTAGATGCCGAGGATCGCGGTCAGCGCCTCGAGGAGGCTGATGTCGATCACCTGGCCGCGCCCGCCGCGCCGCTCGCGCGCCCTCAGCGCGGCAAGGACGCCGAACGCGCCATAGAGCGCGGCGCAATTGTCGGCAAGTGGGAACGGCGGCAGCGTCGGCGGCCCGTCCGGCTCGCCGGTCATGTCGGCAAAGCCGCTCATCGCCTCGGCGAGGGTTCCAAAGCCCGGCCGGCCGGCATACGGGCCCTCCTGGCCGAAACCCGACAGTCGAGCCAGAACGAGACCGGGCGCGGCCGCGCTCAACCGCTCGTAGCCGAGCCCCCAGCGCTCGAAGGTGCCGGGCCGGAAGCTCTCGACCAGCACGTCGGCCCGCGTCGCCTCGATCAGTCGCACGAGCAGGTCCTGCCCGCGCGGCTCGCGCAAATTGAGCGTGATCGACCTCTTGTTGCGCGACAGCAGCTTGGAGAACAGCGAGGCCCCGTTCCGCGCCTTGCCGAACTGGCGCACCGGGTCGCCCGTCCCCGGCTGCTCGACCTTGATCACATCGGCGCCGAAATCGCCGAGCAGCATGGCGAGCGTCGGCCCGGCGATCACCTGGCCGCAGTCGATGACGGTGAGGCCATGGAGCGGCATCAGCGGCATCGGGTTGTCGCTCACTGGTCTTGCCTCGCGGGCTCATGCGCCGCGGCCTTGCCGGGTTCCCGGCGCGCGTGGACGGCCATGGCGTCGTCGATCATCCCGCCGCCGACCGTGATTGCCGCCGTTGCCCCGGCCGCGCCGGCACCGATCACGGCGGTCTTCGTGGGCTGGCCCGCATCGCTGGCGCTGACGCTCATGGTTTCATCCGAGTGTTCACGCCCGGCCCGACGGGCGGCGCGGCGCCCGGCATGCCGGCGTGTGGACATGAGTGCCGCCGCCACGGACCGGCGGCGCGTTGAGCAACCATAGAGCGCGAGCGGGCAAAGTGGGACCACCTTTTCGGTTCGACCGCCCGGGAACTCCCGCTGACAGGGCCGGGCGCCGGCGCCGGGCGCCGGGTCAGCTCCTGAACCGTGCCTCGTCGAGGCCCATCAGCGCGAGCGCGTTGAGACCGCAGATGTCCTCGCGCTCGGTCTCGGCAAGGCCCTCCACCTGGCAGACATGCTCGACCGGGTCGTACTCGCCCATGTCGGCCGGGTAGTCGGTGCCGAGCACCACGTGGCCGGAACCGAACTGGGCAATCAGATAACTGAGTTGACTGACAGAGAACACCACTGTGTCGAAATAGAACCTTTTGAGATACGTGCTCGGCAGCTCGTCGATGTGGTCGCGGCAGTCGGGCCGCGCGCCGAAGGCATGGTCCATGCGCGCGCTGTAGGCGGCGGCGAAGGCGCCGCCATGGGCGAGGAACACCTTGAGCCCGGGATGGCGCGCCATCACCCCGTCGAAGATGAGATAGTGGACCGCGACCGTCGTATCCAGCGGATTGCCGATGATGTTGGTGAGGTAGTTGCGCCCGAACCGTGTGGTCGCGAACGAGGCCGGGTGGATGAAGACTGGCACGTCCAGCGCCTCGCAGCGGTCCCAGAACGGCTCCAGCCGCTGGGCCGAGAGCTCCTCCCCACCCACCGACGCCTGGACCATGACCCCTCTGAAGCCCAGCTCGGAGATCGCCCGGTCGAGCTCCCGGATGGCGAGCCAGGTGTCCTGCAGCGGCACCGTTGCGATGCCGGCGAACCGGTCCGGGCGCCGTGCGATCTGAGTTGCGATGGTGTTGTTGATGAGCTCGCTCGACTCCTGGCCGAGACTCGCCTCGACCCCGTAATGGAACTGCGGCGGCGCGCACGACACCGCCATCACGTCGAGGTCCATCCGGTCCATGTCGGCGAGCCGGGCCTCGATGCCGCTCCATTCGCCGAGGCGCTCGCGGAACTGGGCCTGCGAGATCTCGCGCGTTCGCGGGTTCGACTGGCGCCGTCCGAGATGGCTCTCCTCGCTGAGGTAGGGCTTCACCAGCTCGTCGGCCGCCGGAACGAACATGTGGCCGTGGAAGTCGACCGTCAGCGTGTTCGGCCGCGGTGACTTTTCGCGCGGGTGCTCGCGCCCGGCCGTGGGCCCAAAGGGATTGAGCGGAATGGCATCGGCCATGGCCGCCTCCTTTCGTTGTTGTTGGACCGCTACCGGATCTGCTTCAGCAGCCCGCCGGTCAGCGCGGCCTCGATGATGCGGACGTTGGCGACGCCGTCGTCGATCCCGGCGCGCGGCGGATGGCGGCCCTCGATCGCGGCGACGAAATCGGCGATCTCGGCGATGAACGGGTCGTCCTGGACGACGGTCTCGCTCTCGCCATCGCAGGTGATGATGACTTCCCTGTGGCTGCGCCCGAACACCTTCTCGCCGATGATCGAGCCCTTGTCGCCATGGAGCTCGAGCCGCTGTGAGAACGGCAGGATCGCGGCCGATGTCACCTCCGCCATCAGCCGGCCCGGATAGTGCAGCACCAGGACGGCGATCTCGTCGGTCGGCACCTCGTGCACGACCGCGGCGAGCCCGCCGCCGACCGCGGCCGGATCGCCGAAGAACCAGCGGTAGACGTCGAGCACATGGGTGCCGACGGCGCTGATCGACCAGGTGCTCGACAGCTCGCCCCTGGCGCGCCAGTTGTCGGGCCGCGCGACCGCGGTGGTCGCATAGGCGTGGGCGAGCCGCACCGTGCCGACGGCGCCCGAGTCCATGAGCTCCTTCATCCGCTGAAGGCCCGGATTGAAGCGGTTGTCGTAGCCCATGGCGAACACGACGCCGCTCGCGCGCACCGCCTTTTCCATGTTGAGGCAGGCTTCGAGCGAAAATCCCATCGGCTTCTCGCACAATATGTGCTTGCCGGCGCGGGCCGCGGCGATCACCTGCGCCTCATGCATCGCGTCGGGCGTCGCGACGATCACGCCGTCGACCCTGGGGTCGGCCAGCAGCGCATCGAGGTCGGAATATCCGCGATCGATACCGAACCGGCGCGCGGCCTCGTCCGCGCGGGCCTGGTCGCGGCTCAATATGGCGACGAGCCGCGCCCCGTCGACCTGTCCCACCGCCGGCACATAGCCGGTCTCGACGATTCTTCCCGTTCCGAGAACGGCAAGTCCAACGCTCATGGCTCGGGTTCCTCGAGAGGCGCGTGGATGTGGTGCGGCGAGTTTCCCGCGCCGGGCTGGCCTGGCGCAAGGGGGCACCCGGCCTGAATTACCCGGATTCGCCGCTCCGCTCGATGCGGCCCGGCGCCTATTCGGCGCCAAATCCGTAGACCGTCATCCGGCCGTCGCGCGCGAGGTAGATCGGCGCCTCGATCGTGGTGATCGGGTGCGCGCCGGCGAGGCGCGCGGCGGCGTCGTCGACGCCGAAGAGGAGCGCGCCCTCGGTGCCATCGCCGAGCCGCCACGGGGCGTCGAGCTCGAACTGGTTGCCGGGCTCGGAGCCCGGCGGCACCCAGGCGAGGACGGTGAGGGGCTCGGCCCTGAGCGCCCAGATCATGCCGGCCGTGAGCGGGCGGCCCCAGGTAACGACGCGCCTCGCCCCATGCCCGCGCGCGACGGCCACGAGGCCCGCCGCGGTCTCGCTCCAGCCGTCGAGCTCGCGCAGCTTGTGCAGCGGCCGTTCCGCCGTTCTCGGCTCGAAGGTGGCCGTCGCCACCACCAGGAACAGCGAAATGCCGCCGCAGATCGCGAGATTGGCGTTGAACCAGATCCGCCGGCGGTGACGAACCATAAGGGCGGTCGCGACAATGAGGCCCGCCGGATAGGCGGCGGCGGCCCAGTTGGGGTTGGCCTGGGAGAGGAACCCCTGAACCGTGAGCGCGCCGATGAGCGGCATCGACAGCCACAAGAGCAGCCGGTCGGTCCGGGGGGCCTCGCTCCTGCGGTTGAGGAACAGCGCCGTCAGCATCGCGCCGAATACGACCGGCCCGGCGAGGCCGAACTGGGCGCCGAGGAACGAAAACCCCCTGACCGGGTTCAGCCGGTCGAGGCTCCAGCCGATGTTCTCGCCGGTGTGCGAGAAGGTGGCAAAGCCATTCTCGATGTTCCACCAGAAATTGGGCGCGATCATCGCCGCCATCACCGCGAGCGCGGCGAGGGAGTGCCAGCGCACCAGTGCCCGGCGCGCGGTGGGCTCGGCGATCGCGGCGATCCCCGCCAGGACCGGCAGGTATCCCATCGCGTATTTGGCGTTGAGCCCGGCGCCGGCGAGGGCGCCGAACGCGAGCGCGGTCACCCAGCCCGGCCGCTCGATATGGATGAAGAGGACGTAGAGCGCGGCGCTCCAGAACAGCAGCAACAGCACGTCGGTCGTCATCAGGAACGAGGAGACCGCGACCCCCGGAAGGATCGCGTGAAAGATGCCGGTCCAGAATCCTGTTGCGGCGCCGTAGAGCCGCCGCGCGAGGAGGGCCAGAATGAGCGCGGCCGCGAAATGCACGATCGGCGAGCCGGCCCTGAGGCAGGCCGCGCCGGAACCGCAGATCGCGTCCTCGAGTGCCATGAACCAGGCGATCATCGGCGGCTTCGAGAAATAGCCGAACCGGAGCTCGCGCGACCAGGCCCAGTACTGGGCCTCGTCGAAGCCGAGATCGGAGGGCGAGACGATGAGGGCGATGATCCGGGCGAGGCAGATCGCGGCCAGGACCGCGACCAGCGCCGCCGTTCCGGGATCGCGGGTTCGAAAATCACCGCCGGCGGAGGCCGGCGAGGCCGCGTCCGGGCCGGCGCGGCGCAACAACATGGGGCGCGGTCTCTCCCGCGGCCTCAGTTCTCGACCGTGCGGTGGATCGAGTTCAGCTTCCTGGCCCGGCTGCAGGCGAACACCGTGCACCCGACCGGGTAGTGGTACGGCCCATGGGCATTGCCCTTGCCGCCGCCATAGACGTAGTCGCCGGGCTTCAGCACCTTGCCGTCCACATGCATCTCGCCTGCGAGGACGAAGATCGAGTGATAGTGGTCGTGCTCGTGGCGCGGCTCGACATAGCCGGGCGGAAACCGGACGAAGCGCTCGGCCCGCTCGGAGACCTCGTCATGGCCCTCGCGCACGATCTTGACCTCGACACCCTCGGGCAGGCCGAGCAGCTTCGAGCCGTCCTGCCACTCGAGCTCGCCGGTGTTCACCGCGAAGAATTTGCCCACATAGTCCATGACGCTCACTCCCCGCGCGCGGCGGCCGGGCGGGCGCCGGTGAGGTCGCTGTCGCGCCCGGCCTCCGGGCTGCGGTGGATCTGGTTCATCTTTTTCGCCCGGCTGCACGAGAACACGGTGCAGCCCTTCGGGTAGTGCATCGGCCCATGCTGCTCGCCGGGCCCGCCGAACATGAAGTCGCCGGCCTTGAGGATCTTGCCGTGCGTGTGCATCTCGCCCTCGATGACGAGGGTCGAGTGCAGGTGGTCGTGGATGTGCAGCGGCTCGACATAGCCCGGCGGGAACCTGACGAACTTGTCGACCCGCTCGGACACGTCGTCCTCGCCCTCGGCGATGATCTTGACCTGGACGCCCGGCGGCAGGCCGACGACGCTGGTCCCGTCCTCCCAGTCGAGCTCGTCGCAATTCAGGGTCACGAACTTCTCTGCCGGCTTCATGCGAATTCCTCAACCCCGCTCGTCCGCGTCCGGCGCCGCGGCGCGGCACCCCCCGCCCGCCTGGACCGGCGGGCACGCCACCGTACCGTAAGAGCAGAACACGCAGCAGTCACCCGGCTTCGGCCTCAGCACCGCGCCGCACCCCTTGCAGTCGTAAAACCACTGGCAGGCGTCGGCCGGCATCGTCTCGCGCTCGCGATGCCCGCATGCCGGGCAGGTGATCACCGATGTCAGGACGAGCTCTTCCGTCTGCGTCGCCATAGCGCATACCCCGTTATTGCCACAAATGCCAACAGGCCCGGCACCAGCACCGCGTCGAGGTAGCCGACCGCCGCCGCCAGGCCCACCGTGCCAAGCAAGATCACCAGCACCGGCGTGAAGCAGCAGATGGCCGCGACGATGGTGCCGGCCAGTCCGAACCGCAGGAGCAGCCGGTCGTTCATGGCGAGGCTCCCAAGGTTGTCCACGCCTTTCGCCAGCATGCAATCGCCGGGGACCCGCGTCCAGCCGGGGCACGCAGAGTTGAACCGATGTGCGCGGGCGGGCATGGGGTGGAAAAGGCCGCGGCCAGCCGCCACATTGGGTGGCACGCGCCCGCGATCCAGCCCGAAGCGAGGTCCCATGTCCATCCGTCCGGTCAAGCGCATCGACACATCAAGGCCGACGCTCGAGGGCGCCGGCGTCCATCTCAGGCGTGCCTTCGGCTTCGGCGAGACCGCCGAGACCGATCCGTTCCTGCTGTTCGACGACTTCCGCAACGACCGGCCCGAGGACTACCTCAAGGGCTTTCCCTGGCATCCCCATCGCGGCATCGAGACCATCACCTATGTGCTGGCCGGCACCGTCGATCACGGCGACAGCCTCGGCAACCAGGGCTCGCTCGGCGCCGGCGATGTCCAGTGGATGACCGCCGGCAGCGGCATCCTGCATCAGGAGATGCCGAAGGGCGATGGCGAGGGGCGCATGCACGGCTTCCAGCTCTGGGCCAACCTGCCCTCGGCGCTGAAGATGACCGCGCCGCGCTATCAGGATGTGCCGGGCGCCGAGATTCCGGTCGTGACCGAGGATGACGGCACCACCGCGCGCATCATCTGCGGCGAGTTCTGGGGCCGGCGCGGGCCGGTCGAGGGCGTTGCCGCCGACCCGCGCTATCTCGACATCTCGGTCCCGCCCGGCGTCAGGCGGCGGATCGCGGTCGAGACCGATCGCCACGCCTTCGCCTATGTGTTCGCGGGCTCCGGCAGCTTCGAGGACGCCTCGGCCCCGTTCGGCGTCCTCACCGAGCGCGGCGGCACCGACGAGGAGTTCCACGTCCGCGAGACCACCGGCAACCGGTCGCTCGTCCTGTTCGACCAGGGCGACGAGATCGTCGTCCATGCGGGCGAGGAGGGGATCAGGTTCCTCCTCGTCTCCGGCCGCCCGATCGAGGAGCCGGTGGCGTGGTACGGCCCGATCGTGATGAACACCGAAGCAGAGCTGAGGGCCGCGATTTCCGAGCTCAACGAGGGCACCTTCATCAAGCACGGCTGACCGCCTCGGCCCCGGTCTTTCGCGCGCGCCCCGGCTTCACTATCGTTCGCCGGGGAGCTCGGCACATGACCTATCAGCTTTCCGGGGACCAGCGCCGCTGGCAGCTTGAAGCGCGCCGGTTCGCCGAACAGGAGATCCGGCCGGTCGCGCTTGCCCGCGACCGGATCGCCGATCCGCGCGAGACCATCGACTGGTCCATCATCGAGAAGGGATCACGGCTCGGCTTCAGGACCGCCGCCGTTCCGCGCGCGCTCGGCGGCCACGGGCTCGACTTCCTCACCCAGGCCGTCGTCATCGCCGAGCTCGCCCGCGGCGACAGCGCCATCGCCAAGACCTTCAGCCAGTGCTGGAAATGGTGCCATCTGGTCGTCGACCGCGGCACCGCCGAGCAGCGCCGGCGGTTCCTGGCCCCGTTCCTCGCCGACGACCGCTATCTCCTCGGCGGCGGCATCACCGAGCCCAACGCCGGCTCCGACAACCGCCTGCCGCCGTCGGACCCGCGCGCCGGGCTTCGCCTCGGTGCCCGGCGCGACGGCGCCGACTGGGTCCTCAACGGCGAGAAGTGCTACATCGCCAACGCCAATGTCGGAAAGCTGATCTTCGTCTACGCGCGCACCGACCCGGACGCCCCGGTGACGGACGGGACCTCCATCTTCGCGGTCGAGCGGGGAACGCCCGGGCTCTCCATCGGCAAGGTCTTCAACAAGTCCGGCTGGCGGTTTTACCAGAACGCCGAGCTCGTGTTCACCGATGTGCGCGTGCCGGCGGCCAATCTTCTGGGCGAGGTCAATTCCGGCCTCAGGGCACGACCCGGCGGAAGCAACGAGCGGTTCAGCGAGCTCGAATATCCGGCGAACGCGCTCGGCGTGTGCGACGCCGCCACCCAGATGGCGACGGCCCGCGCCCGCGCCCAGCGCCAGAGCGGCCGGCCGCTCTCGGACCAGCAACTCATCCAGCTCAAGCTCTGCGACATGCACATGCTGACCGAGGCCCTGCGCTCGTACGTTCTCCGCCTCGCCGCCGGGAGCGACGCCGATCTCGCCCGCCCGGCGCCGCACGGCCATTTCCTGGTGAACTATTCGAGCGAGGTCATCCAGCGCGTGTGCGAGGCCAATCTCGAAATCCATGCCGCCGCCGGCGTCGACGCCGGCCTCGCCGCCGCCGACAAGCTTGCGCGCGATGCCTTCATCTGGACCCACATCGCCGGCGACTCGGTCATGCGCATGCGCTCGCTGCGCGGGCATCTGGATGAAGCCCTTCCGGCATGAGACACCGCTCGCCCGGCGGGCCGGAAACGCTTGCCGATCGAGGATGACCTGTTAGGCTCGCCGCAATTCGCCAGGGCTTCCCCGCATGTCCGCAAGACCGACGATCTGGCTCACCCGGAAACTGACCGACGCGACCGAAAAGCGCGCGAAGCGCGACTACGAGGTCATCTTTAATCCGGGTGACGTGGCTCCGGACGCGGACGAGATCGTCGCCATGAGCGGGCGGGTGGACGCGATCCTGCCCTGCCATTCCGAGCGCTTCGGCGCCGATGTGGTGGGGCGCATGGCCGACCGGGTCAGGATCATCGCCAACCACTCGGTCGGCGTCGACCATTGCGATCTCGCCGCGCTCGCGGCGAAGGGCGTTGTCGTCACCAACACCCCCGACGTCCTGTCCGACGCCACCGCCGAGATCGCGATGCTGCTGCTGCTCGGCGCCGCGCGGCGCGCGGTCGAGGGCGACCACATGGTGAGGACCGGCGAGTGGTCGTTCTGGAGCCCGTCCTTCATGGTCGGCACCCAGGTCACGCGAAAGCGGGTCGGCATCGTCGGCATGGGCCGGGTCGGCCAGGTGATGGCCGCGCGCTGCCGCGGATTTGCCATGCAGGTGCACTATCACAACCGCGCCCGCCTCGAGCCCGGGCTCGAGAACGGCGCGATCTATCACGAAAGTCTCGAGAGCCTGCTTGCGGTCTCCGAGTTCCTGTCGCTGCACTGCCCGGCGACGGCCGAGACGACCGGCCTCATGAATGCCGCGCGTCTCGCGTTGCTGCCCGAGGGCGCGATCCTGGTCAACACCGCCCGCGGCGCGCTCGTGGTCGAGGACGATCTCATCGCCGCGCTCGGCTCCGGCCATCTCGCCGCCGCCGGCCTCGACTGCTTCCGGACCGAGCCCGGCGGCAACCCGAAAATGGCGGCGCACCGGAACATCTTCATGCTCCCTCATATCGGCAGCGCGACGCGCGAGACCCGCGATGCCATGGGCTTTCGCGCGCTCGACAATATCGACGCCTTCTTCCGCGGCGAGGAGCCGGGCGACCGGGTGGCCTAGCTGTGAGCCTGTTGCGCGGAGGCGGATGCGACCGCCCCCGTGACCCCCTCCCAACCTCCCCTTGCAGCGGGTTAACCCTGAACGACTCAGAGGCCCGATACCGGCGGCATTTGCGACTTGCCGGGGGACTCGCTCCAACACCATTCCAGCAAGGCCTGTCCCCGCCCGCGGGGGACAATCCTCTCCGGGGTGACTGAATGGAGTCAGGCTTTGTCGCCGTTGGAATAATTCCCTCCCCTTGCCAGGAGAGGGATTTAAGACCAGGGGCAGAAACGATTGACCCATTTTGTCACCCCGGCGACAGCCGGGGTCCAGTTGCAGCCGCGCAGCAAGTTGTTGATCAGGAACTGGCCTCCGGCATTCGCCGGAATGACGATGGAGGATGTCGGCAGGTCGGGGTCAACCGCCGCGGGTATAAGTCTATGAATCGCCTCTGAATTTTCCTCCCCCTGAACGGGGGAGGTTGGGTGGGGGTCAACGGCCCCCGCCACTGTCCCGGCGCATGGCCCGCCGTCAGTCGTCTTGGTAGCCAGCCGGCAGCTTGTGGGCGATGCCCTTGTGGCAGTCGATGCAAGTCTTGCCCTCTTCCATCGCCACCGGATGCACCTCACGGGGCCGGCGCCGCTGGCGCTCGAAGTCCATCGCCTCGAATGCATGGCAGTTGCGGCACTCGCGTGAATTCGTCCGGCTCATCGATGCCCAAACTGACTGCGCCAGCCGCAGGCGTTCGGCCTCGAACTTCTCGGGCGTTTCGATGGTGCCGGCGAAATGATGGAACAGCTCGCCCGTCGCCTGGACCTTGCGAACCAGCTTGGCCGTCCAGTCCTTGGGGACGTGACAGTCCGAACAGATGACGCGGACCCCGGTGCGGTTGGTGTAGTGGCCGGTCCGCTGGAATTCCGCGTACACGTTGTCCTGCATCTCGTGACACGAGATGCAGAATTCCAGCGTGTTCGTGTACTCCATGAAGGTATTGAATCCGCCCCAGAAAACGATGCCGGCGACCCCTCCGGCGATCAGGATCGCTCCCCAGCCGAATCGAGCCGTGGGGCCCCAGAACCAAGTCCACAGTCGTTTGATCACGTCGCTCCCCCGGATTTGGGCCGAACCGGCCGAGTTCCCCGCGCGAACATGCCGGCTCACGCGTTCGTCGTTCCAGACCTGACTGGAGCATGATCCCGAAAAGCGGGAACTCCTTTTCGGAAAGGATCATGCGCAATCACGCTCTCGGATGGAACGGCACGGCGGCACTCGGCCTCCGTGCCGCAAGCCATGAAGACAGTGCGTTTTACCGCTCCATCGGCAGCGTGGCGGTGTACGCCATGATGTCGGCGGCGACCTGCGGATCGAACGTGTACAGCGCCGGCATTTCCTCGGCCGGCTGGCCATATCGGATCTTGTGCAGGATTTCCCAGGGATTGCCCATCAGCGCGCCCAGCGGATCCATGTCCTTGATCTTGGTGCCGGTGGCGCCGTGGCAGTTGACGCAGACGGTCTCGTAGACGGCCTGCCCGGTCGCCGCATCCCCCTTGGCGGCCTTGGCCGCGCGATCGATGTATGCGTCCATGTCGGTCTGGCCCCTGGAGATGAACAGCGCCAGGTCCTCGAAGTCACGTTCGTCCATCAGGTCGGCGAGCTCGTGGGTGTCGTCCTTGATGATGGCCACGATCTCGGCCGTTTCCGCTGACTCCAGCCGGCGCACGCCGATGATGCCGGTCTCGTACGAGCCGGTCGCATAGGCGCCATCGCGGCCGAGCGTGTCCCAGCCGTGGCAGGACTTGCACCGCCATGTCGCATCGCCGGTCCGGCTGTTGGATGCAGGCCAGGCAGAATGGGTGTCGGTCGGTTTCTCGGCGCCGATCACGGCAAACCAACTGTCGTAGAGGCGGCCGCCGCGGGCGATTCGGCCCGCTTCCGTGGTCACCGCTTCATCGGCAGATGCCGCCGGGACGGGACCGATCGGCGCGAAGGCGAAGGTGAACACGGCCGCGGCCGCAACCATTCCGCCGCGGTATCTGCTCGGTTTGTGCTTGGCTGACATTCATCGCTCCTTTGGGAAGGGCCGACGGTGCGCATCGGCGATTGCCTCGGCTTGGGGACGATTTGGCCCAGACTCGACATTTCACGAATTATTTTACCAAGTCGTTGACGTAAATCAAAACAGGATCATGAAAAGTGGTTCCATACGGCAAAATTTGACCCTCCCGCCGACTGATCCGATGCGGTCGGGAAGATGTGCCGGCGTTACCGGCGCACGGCGAGCGCCATGGCGCGCCGTGCGAGCCGAAAAAAGGCTGGAGCGACGCAATTCTGCCGCGGTGGCGAGGTCCGGTGATCGGGCCGGCCCGCCATCCGCCCTCGCATGGACGCTGGTTGTGCGGCCGGGCTAATAGCCGCGTGTGAAGTCGACCGTATATGGGGTCGGCGCGCCGTTCTCGATGGCGCGGACGGTGGCGGCGACGAACGCCGCCGCCGTCTCCGGGGTCGAGAACGAGGCGACGTGCGGGGTCAGCGTGATCCTGTCGTTGCCCCAGAACGGGTGATCCCGGGGCAGCGGCTCCTCGCCGGTCACGTCGAGCGCCACGCCCGAGACCTGGCCGGCTTCGATCGCGGCCAGAAGATCGGCCTCGACCAGGTGGCCGCCGCGCGCGCAGTTGATGATCGCGGCGCCGGGCGCGAGGCGCGCGAACAGGCGGGCATCGAGAATGGCGGTCGTCTCGGCCGTCAGCGGCAGCAGGCAGACGAGGATGTCGGCGCCGGCGACAGCCGCGTCGAGGCCGTCCGCGCCGCTGTGGCAGGCGATGCCGGGGATCGACCTCGGCGACCGGCTCCAGCCCGCGACCTCGAACCCGAGAGCGGCGAGCTTTTCCGCCGCGTCGGCCCCGAGCCGGCCGAGTCCGAGCACCGCGACCCGGCGCTCGAATGGCGCGCGAAGCTCGCCCTTGCGCCACACATGCCGTGCCTGCTGGGCGCGGTAGAGCCGCGTCTGGCCGTGAAAGTCGAGGACCTCGCGCACCACGTGGGCGGTCATGGTCCGGACCATGCCCTCGTCGGCCATCCGCACCACCGGCACCGCGGGAAGGTCCGGATCGCTCGCCAGGTGTTCGATCCCGGCCCACAGCGAGATGATCGCCCCGAGCCGTGGCAGCGATGCGAGAAGCCCCGGCGGCGGCGCGTGAACGAGCGCGTATCGCACCTGATCGCGCGGGCCGATGTCGGGAAAGACCCTGATCTCCATGTCGGGCAGCTCGCGGCCGAGCGCGGCGACAAGCGGGCCCGCGTCGTTCTCGTCCGGCTTGACGAGGAGCGACATGCGCGGCGTCGGGCGCGGCCCGCGTTCAACCGGCTCTATCGGCCGTGGCCGTCATGGGCCCCGCCGGCGCCGGCGCCCGTCTCCACATGGAATTCGATCTCGACCGTGCCGGCCCGCTCGAATGTCAGGGTGACGGACCGTCTTTCACCGTCCGCGAGGGGGTCTTCAAGGCCCGTGAACATGATGTGATAGCCGCCGGGCTCGAGCTCGACGATGTCGCCGGCCGGGAGTTCGAGGCCGCCTTCGACCGGGCGCATGCGCATGATGTTGTCCTTCATGGTCGTCCGGTGGATCTTCGCCCCGGCGGCAAAATCCGCCGAGACCGCGAGCAGCCGGTCGGGCGCCGCGCCCTCGTTGGAGATGGTCAGATACCCGGCCCCGGTCGCCGCGCCCGGCGCGGTCGCGGGTGCATGCGGGTGAATGATCACCAGATCGCCGAACGTGTAGTCATGAGCAAAAGCGGCGAGAGACGCGGCAACGGCAATCGCGATGGCCGCGGCAATCGCTGCCGGCAGCGAATGTTTCATCGGCCGCTCCACTGCTCCGGGCGCCGCGCGGACACCGCGCCTTGCGCCACGCGATACCAGACCGGTCCGGCAACCTCAACCGCCGCCGGCGCCGGGGTGCCGGACCGCGATCATTGCCCGGCCGGCAACGCGAGGCGCCGGCTCGCCCTCACGGATGCGGGCCCGGTTTCGCATCGCGCCTTTCGGCCAGACGCGCGTTCACGAGCCGGCAGCCGCGCCCGCGCCCGCGATGTCGAGCGTCGTCACCCGGCGCATGTCGCGCACGTATGTCCGGTCGTCGAACGAGGTTGCGCGGTGCATCGTCGTGCGGTTGTCCCAGATCACGAGATCGAGGGCGCGCCAGGAATGGGCGAACACGAACCGGTCCTCGGTCGCATGCTCCATCAGCTCGCGCAGCAGCATGCGCGCCTCGGGGACCGGCCAGCCGACGATGGTTGCGGCGTGCGAGGCGAGATAGAGCGACCTGCGCCCGTCATGGGGAAGGGTGCGGACCAGCGGGTGGTACGCGCCCTCGAGGATTTCGGCTTCCTTCTCGGTCAGCTCGAAGCCGAGCCGCTGGCGCGAATAGGCGATCGAGTGATGGACCGTGAGCCCCTCGAGCCGGGCCTTCTGATCCGCTCCGAGCGCGTCATAGGCGGCCCGCATGTCGGCGAACTCGGTGTCCGACGCGACCGGCGGCACCACCCGTGCCGACAGCATGGAATAGCGGCCCGGCGGGTCCTGGAACGAGGCATCGGTGTGCCACAGCCGGTTGGCGAGGCCGAACAGGCGCTTCCGGTCGTTGGCGTCGAGGAGCTGGCCCTCGCCATCAACATTGGAAATATCGGAAATGGCCTCGTTGCCGAACCGGTTCGCCCTGAGCGCCGCGGTCCCGGTCTTGGTGTGGAGCGCGCCGTCGAGCTGCTCGGCGAAGGCTGCCTGCTCGTCGTTGGTGAGGTCCTGGTCATGGAACACCAGAACCGCGTAGTGATCGATCGCGTCGCGGATTTCCTCGAGCCGGGCGGCGTCGGTCACATCCTTGAGCACGATCTGATCGACAACCTCGCCGCCGAAGGTCGGATGTAGCTTCCTGATCGACAATGCCATCGCCCGGCTCCTCGCGCCTCGCGCGGCTCATCCCGCGCGATCCGCGATGATTATGAACCGATCGGGCCGGGGCGCGGAAGGGGCCGGCCGCGTGATCGAACCGGCCATCACACGCCGGGCGGAGTCGGAAGGGCCCGGCAAAATGAGTTGATCGGGCTGCGGCGCGCCGCCACCGGCGCGGAACGCCGAACGAATTCCGCGATGTCGTCGCGGCCGCGGACGCGGGACGACGGTCTAGTGGAGCGAATTTGACATTTGAGTCCCGGTTGCTGCCAAGTTCGTGCTCAAATGTCAAATTCAAAAGCTCCACTAGTTTCAATAACATGCCAGTGGTCCTGATGATTGCGACATTTGCCACGGCGGGTGCAGCGAAGGGAGGCAAATGTCGGAATCGGACCACCAGGCCTCGATCGTCTCACCCCGCTGGTCAGCGCCTGCCGTCCCACGACTGGTTCGGATTGGCTCCGCAATAGCTCCACGTCCCGTTCCAACTCTCCCGCTCGGGACTGAAGCGGAAAACGACCCGTCCCCAATAATGGGAACCCTGGACGGTCTCGGCGCATTTCTTGTTGCTGCTGGTCTCGATCCAGTGGCCGACGAGCTGGCCATCGCCCGAAAGCTGGCCGGCGATGGTCGCCGGCCGCTTGTCGCCGGAGCCACGATAACCGCCGGTGCACCAGCCGTTGCCGCCGCATCTGAAGTCGATGGTCCCGTAGGTGGAGCGGTAGATGCCCTTGGGCAGGGCGAGAGCGGCAGTCTGCGGTGTCTGCGAGCCTTGCGTCGGTGGCGGCGGCGGCGTGTGGGGCGCGGCATTGTCGGGACGGCCGGACCTGACCGCTTCGAGCTCCTCGAGACGGGCGCGGGCAAGGTCGGCATAGACGGTGCCGTCGTATCTCGCGATGAATGCCTCGATGACGGCGATGCTCTCGGTGTCCCGTGTCGCGGCCCAGACCTGCGCCGGTTCATCCAACCCGGATCGCGGCGCCTGGTCCGCGCCTGATGCCGCGGCCGAAGCGCCGTCCGGCTGTGTCCGCGGCGCTTCGGCGGGGACCGGCGGCACCAGATAGATCGGATCGGCGCCGAGGGACTGATAGACGAAGGGCTGTTGGGCGCTGCCCGTTGCGGCGATCACGCTCTCGCGCACCCGCCTGAACAACAGCCCGACCTCGATGCCCGGCGTTGCCAACGTGTCCAGCAACGCCTTCGTATAGGGACTGTTGCGGCCATCGCCGTCGGTGGCGACCTGACCCTCGCGCGCCGCATAGGCGACGAGAACCGACGAGCCCTCTGGCTCGACGCGTGCGAGGCCGCGGCCGATCGAACGGGTGGCGCCCGCCCGCTTCATCGCCGAGGCGAACGGGTTTTCCCGGCACGCATCGAGGATGACGATCGTGAGGCCCGACGCGCTTTCGCCAGCCAGCAGCACGTCGTCGAGCGCAATCGCCTCGAAGCGCACATTGCGGTCTCTGCCGAGCCGCGCATCAACCGGGATCAGGAAGTTCTGCTTGTCGATCTCGATGCCGTGACCGGCATAAAAAACGGTCGAGATATCAGCTCCCGCCGCCTTGTCCGCGAAGTCGCGAAGCGCGATGCGCATGCTCTGAAAGTTCTGGTCGAGCGCGAGCGTGACATCGAAGCCAATCCCCTCCAGGAGCGCCGCCATGTCGCGGGCATCGTTTTCGGGATTGGGCAGCCTTGAAGCGAATTCGTAAGTCGAATTGCCGATCACCAGCGCGACGCGCCGGTCCGCCTCAGCGGGTCCCGCCAGCGCAACCGCGAGGAGCCCCGAAAGCAAAGCGAGGGATGCGCGCTTTTCCATGTCCGATCCTTTCGGGAGTGGCGCTGCACGGGCAATTCGGAATGCCGGCGGGTCCGGATGTTGGCGGACATTGGCACCGCGATCAATGGCTGATGACTCGCGGCGCTGCCTGAACGATAGTCGTCGCCAAGGTTCAAGCGCTGTTCACGGAAGGTTGTCTAGACAACTCGCCACGATCGCTCCGGTCGCAGCTATTGAGGACTGACACCATGACCACACTCGCACGAGCTTTGGGTGCCGCCGCCATCGTCGCAACGATGGGAGCGGGCACCGCCAGCGCCGCCGATCCCGCCTATTGCAACGCCTATGCGGGCCTTGCCGTCGCCCAGTACCAGATGGCACTCGCCAAGGGAATTCCCGGAATCGGTTTCCCGCGCTGGCTGGGCGACTACAACGCTCACTTCAGCTGGTGCTCGCTGCCGATCGTCTCCCGCCAGATGGGCGACGCCGAGATCGCGGCGCGGCATTCGGTCATCAACTGAGCGCCGGTTCGCCGCCGCGGCCGCCGCGCCCCGCAGCACGGCTCAGCTCCGCGCCGCCAGCGCCATCCGGCGCTGGATCACCGAGCTCGCCCCGGCAATGAGGCACACCCCGCCGAAGGCCAGCACCACATAGGTGCAGCCGTTGCGCGCGGCCTCGATGACCTCCCGCTCCGGGCCACCTGCCGCATCGAGCGCCGCGGCCGGAAACATCGAGGTCAGCAGCAGGACCGCGAGGAGCACGTTCTTGACCGTGACCTCGATGCTGACCGCGAGGCGGTCGGGCGCGCCGAGCCCGGCGAGGTGGGCGGTGACCACCGCGGCCTGCTGGATGAGGACGCAGAACACGATCACCGCCGCGAGCCCGATCCAGCCATAGCGCGGCAGGTCGACCCGGCCGGCGCCGACCGAGCCGACGATGATCAGCGCGAGGACCGCGAGCGCGAACCGCACCATGATGCGGGTGAACAGCCTCTTGTGCTCCCCGGCCACGGCGCCGATCGCCATGCCGCAGATCAGCGGCACGATCAGGAACAGGGCGATGTCGGTGACGATGCGGATGGCGTCGATCCGCAGCTCGCCCGGGATCCGGTATGCGATCAGCAGCTCGACCACGACCGGTGTCGTAATGAGGCAGACGAAGGTGGTGATCGTTGTCAGGGTCACCGAGAGGGCGACATTGCCGCGCCCGAGAAAGGTCAGCAGATTCGAGGTCGACCCTCCCGGCATCGCCGCCATCAGCGCGATGCCGATGGCGATGCCGGCGCTGTCCTCGGGCCTGAGGCCGCTCAGATGGCCCGGGATCATCGACCACAGCGCGATGCAGATCGCGGCGACCGCCGGCGCGACCAGGATCTGCGCCAGCATGCCGACCGCGAACCCGCGCCAGACGATGAACACGCCGGCGAAGTCGCGCGCCGTGAGCGACGCGCCCATGCCGAGCATCGCCGCGCCGATCATCACCGACGACAGGGCGCGTTCATACTCGCCGTAATCGGCGAAGAACCAGAATGGCTCGCCTGCCATCCAACCTCCTCACTTCGCCGTCACGCCCCCGGCCGGGCCCGCCCTGGCGCGGGTGTCGTAACAGGCTCGCGGGCGCGCGCGGCATCGGCTGCACGCTCTCGTCCGCGATCGCCGCCCATCTCGCGCGGAACGGCGCTCGAAGCCGCCTGAGGCGGCCGGCCGGCGCTATTCCCACCAGTGCATTGAATCCTGGTCGAGGCCCTGCTCGCCGTTCGGGCCGCCGCCGCCGCTGCGCACGTACATCTTGCGCGCGTGGCCGGCCTTGAACTTGCCGGCGAGCGCGTCGACCATCCAGTCGATGCCCATCGAGTGACAGTCGAGCCGCTGGCCCTGCCCGGGGAAGATGTTGGTCTGGTGGTAGGTGTCCTCGTGGATCCACAGCTCCTTGGGCGCGGTGATGTTGTCCCAGAATCTGTAGACGAGCTCGACCGGGCTCCGCGCGTCGTATTCGCCGGCGGTCAGCAGCACCGGGCACTTGATCGAGCCCTCGCGGCCCTCGACCGCCATCGCGTCCAGCATCGTGTCGAGTTCCTCCTCGCTCCTGGCGCCGGTGAGATAACCGTAGAGCTGTTTGTAGCGCGGCGAGAAGGTTTCCATGATGAAGTACTTGTCGATGTAGGACGCCCACATGCCGACCACCGCCTTGATCAGCGGGTTGGCGAGGCAGGCGACCTCGAGCCCCCAGTGCGAGCCCATCGACTGGGCGTGGACGCCGATCCTGGTCTCGTCCACCTCCGGTCGCCTGGCGAGCCACTCGGCGACCGCGATCACCGCGCGCTGGTAGTTGTCGGTAGTGAGCCTGGTGCCGCGCAGGTTGCTGGTGCCCTGGCCCGGCCCGTCCATGACCAGGAGATGGGCGCCGCGGTCGAGCGCGTGGTTCACCTGCGGGTCGGGATAGACCTCCTTGGTCATGTCGCAGCCGGGGATGAAGATGATGGTCTGCGCCTTCGGCCGTCCCGGCAGCATGTGGAAGTTGCACTGCAGCTCGACGCCCTCGAACGGGATCTCGACCCGCTCGATCGGGTAGGGCGAGAGCTCGATCACCTTCTCGTAGTTCGAAAGGCACTTGCCGTGCAGGAACCGCTTCTCGTCGTTGGTCTCCAGCACCGGGTGCTGGGCGCGGGCGAATGTTTCGGCCGCGCGGTAGTAGAGCTCGAGCGCGGTCACGCGGTGGCCGGCCTCCTCCTCCTCGCGGGCGATCCGCTCCATCCTGAGTCCGATCTTGCCGAGATGCTTGGAAATCTGGGCGTGGCTCTTGACCGAGGTCGGAAACTGGCGGCCGTCCGCGTCCCAGTGAAAGACCCGGCCGGTGGTCTTGACCAGATAGTCGAACATCCACTGCTGGCGGTCGCGGTCGAGGCGGGGCGTGCGCATATGGGATCCTCCCTGTTGTGGCGATGCCGTCATCGTCTGCGACGGCGGGTCGGGGTGGGCGGCAAGTCCGCGAACGGCGATGCGCCCGCCGGGGGCGCGCTCTTTGGTGCGGAAGCTGGCTGGCCGCCTGGGTGTGACGTGTGACCTTGCGCGCGGACTATGGCACCGGCCGCCACGAGCTGCCAAGCCTGTTGCGCCGGCTCGCCGGTTGCGCGTAAGCGGTATGCGCTTTCATGCACGCGGGAGCGCGCCATCGGCGGGGACCGGCCCCGCCCGGCAGATGGGGGGTGGGCGATGAAATACGTCAACGATGCGTTCGAGACCTGGACCGACAAATGGTGCATCTCGCCGTTCAATTTCTGCGCCGAGGTGCGCTCCACCCTCAACCTCCCCGGGAAGGTGCAGATCTGCGATCTGACCCTGCGCGAGGGGCGCCAGATCGAGGGCGTCTCGCTCGACCTCGCCGAGGTCCTGACCATCGCCGAGGCGCTGGTCGGGGCCGGCGTTTCCATGCTCCAGGTCCATCACGACGAGCCGCGCGAGATGATGGAGATCAAGAAGCGCTTCCCCGAGCTCGAGGTCGAGGGGCTGGTCCACCCGACCGCCTCGCTCGACGTCGCCCATTGCAAGGAGGTGGTCGACGAGATCGTCGACCACGGGGCCGACATCGTCGACCTGTCGCTGTGCTTCTCCGAGCCGCAGCGCCCGCTCTACCGGCGCATCGCCGGGCGCGAGGTGAGCCCGGAGGAGGCGCTCGAGCTCACGGTCCAGTCGGTCGCCTACATCGCCTCGACCCCGGCGACCTGCGCCATCCTCCTGCCCGATCCGATGCGGATGGAGATGGATGAGCTGAAGACCATCATCGCCCGGCTCATCGACGCCGGGGCCGAAATCCTGCGCCTCGACGACGTCGTCGGCCAGGGCATCTACCCCGCCTATAAATACCTGTTCACCGAGCTGACGACGACGTTCCCGGACGCCCGCTTCGCCTTCCACGTTCACAACGACATCGGAATGGGCGCGGCCTCGCTCTACGCCGCGCTCGAGGGCGGCGCCCAGATCCTCGATGCGTCGGTCAACGGGCTCGGCGAGCGGGCGGGCATCGGCGCGCTGGCCGAGGTCGCGGCCGTCCTCCAGATCTGGTACGGGCTCGACGCCGGCATCCATCTCGACCGGATGAAGGAGCTTTCCGAGCTTGTCGCCGACCTCACCAAATGGCCGGTTGCGGCGAAGATGCCCTGCGTCGGCGACCAGGTGTTCTCCGATCTCGTCGAGGTCCACTACCGCCCGCCCGAGGGCGCGCAGTGGTGCTACAGCCAGTGGAAGCCGGAGATTTTCGGCAACCGCAAGCGGGTGATGCTGGGCCAGTATTCCGGCCCCTATGCGCTGAGGGCCAAGGCCAAGGAGCTCGGCATCGCCCTCGATGAGGACCGCATTCCCGAGCTTCTCGGCCGGGTCAGGGCCCATATCCGCCAGCGCAAGCGGCCCATGCGCGATGAGGAGTTCGCCGCCCTGGTCGACGGCCTCGGCCGGTAGATGAGGCATGCGGGCGGCCGGCCGCAAGGCGGCGGCCTTCGCGGCCCGAACCGACCCCCCAGCCACATTCGCAATGGATGTCATTGATGCCCGGCAAGCTGATGGTCGACGTCACAACGCTCATCGCCGAATCCGGGCGCATCGCCCATGGCACGACCCGGGTGGAGCGCGGAATCGTCGCCGCGCTGGCCAGAATCAACCCTCCCGGCCTTGCATTCTGCCGCTTCGACCGGCTGCGCCAGCGCTTTGTCGGCGTCCACGGGGACGAAGTGGCCGGTGTCCTTGCAAGACCGGCGCGCGCCGAAGCGGCAAGGCAGGCGCCGAGGCTCGAGGCCGCCTCGCGCCTCAGCTCCCATGGCAAGCGCATCGAACGGCTGATCCGCGATCACGTCGGCCGGCCGGCGCGGCGGCGGATCGCCGCCGCCTGGCGGCGCATCGACAGACCCCATCTTCCGGCTGCGACGACACTGGTTTCGGTCGGTGAGATCCGGTTCGATCTGGCGGTGGCCGGCGAGGTGTTGGCGCGCAGCGATGGCGCGTTCGTCTCGACCATCTTCGATGTCCTGCCGATCGGGTTTGCCGCGAAGGCCGATCCGTCAATGGCCGAGCGCGACATGCTGGCATTGTTCGACCGCCTGTTCCGCCTGTCGCGGATGTGCCTGTGCATTTCCGGCGCGACCCGGCGCGACGTCGCGAAATACGCCGAGATCCGCGGGCTCGCCTGCCCGCCATGCGAGGTCATTCCGCTCGCCGACGATCTGCCCGCCGCCGCCGTGCGCTCGCGCCCCGATGTGCCGGTCGAGCCGGGAGCCTACGTCCTCTCGGTCGGCTCGATCACGGCGCGCAAGAACCAGAAGCTGCTCGTCGACATCTGGCGGCGGTTCGCCGCACGCGACCGCCACCCGGCGTGCAAGCTGGTGCTGGTCGGAGGCGTGGATGGGGACAGCCACCAGCTCGTTCGCGCGATCACGTCCGAACCCGGACTGGCGGGGCGCATCGTCGTGCTCGAGAATGCCGACGACCGGGCGCTCGCCTGGCTCTATGCCAACTGCCGGTTTTCCGCCTTTCCCTCGTTCCTGGAAGGCTTCGGCCTGCCGGTCGCCGAAAGCCTCGCGGCCGGCAAGCTGTGCGTCGCGAGCTCGTCGAGCGGCGTTCCCGAGGCGGCGCAGGGCCAGGCGATCCTCATCGCGCCCGACGATGCCGAGGTATGGACGGCGACGATTTCCCGGCTGATCGAAAGCGATGAGGACATACGCGCCGCCGAGCAGCGCATCGCGGCCGGCTACCGGCGCCGGACCTGGATCGATACCGCGTCCCGCATCCTCGACATTCTCGGCCGGCACGGACTGATGCCGGGCCGGCCGGGCGGATCGGACGCCTGAGCCGGACCCCGCCCCTCGCGCCCGGCCGGCGGGATCGCCCCGGCTTCAGACCGGCGGCCAGATGCGGCGGCCGGCGAGCGGGCCCTTGGGCGGGTGAATGACGATCTCGAGCACGTGCCGCCCGGTCCACCGCTCGCCGAGCCCGGCCTCGCGGAACCGCGGCTCGAAGTTCTCCTCGCCGTCTTCCATGTCCATGAACTCATAAAGGATGCCGTGTTTCGCCCAGCCGGCGAGGGAGATCAGCTTGCGCGCGCCGATGCAGCCGCGCGCGCGCGTGACCTGGGGCAGCTTCATCTGCCGGTACCAGTAGGCGAGATCGATGTCGTCGCGCTGGGTGCGGGTCTGGTAGTTGCCGAACTGGATCGCCGGCGGCGCCCCGGAGCCCGGCAGGTGGCGGTACCAGTCCGGGCCGCTGACCCGGGTTTCCTCGACGAAGATGCCGAGCCGGACGCCCTTGCGTCTGGCGAGCTGAGCCCGGGTCCCGGCGTCCTCCTCGGCCGTCGCATTCGGATTGAAGAACACGTCCGGGCTCGCCGCGGCGACCACCTGGAGGAACTGCGATCCCTGGGGAACATCGGGATCATCGACAATGACGCGCTCGGGCGCCCCGGGGTCGCGACTGGTCCCCGTTTCCGGCGCGCGCGCGTAGTGGCCGACCCATGCATGGCCCGGGGCCGCCTGCAGCGCCGGCAGATGGGTCCCGTGCAGCCAGCCGAGAAACCCGTCCCGGTCGGCCTCGTCCACGTCGTACCATTCCGCCTTGATTGCCCCGTCCATCGCATGCCTCCGCTGTTGTGCTGTCCCGGGTTGCGCCCGGCGACGCCTTGGGGGTGGGTTCGCTCCGGCCACGGCCGGCCCGGGTGGCCGGCCGGCGGTCCCGGCAGGACGCCGGGAGCCGAAGCTTGCCGTGCCCCGCCCGCGCCGACAAGGCCGGCATCGAGATCGCCATCGGGCATTTTCCGCTGGCGCGGCATGACCGGAAAGTCCTCCGGCCCGGACTTCCCGCACCGCTCCGCCCTGCCGGTCGCCCGTGACGGCGTGAGAAATCCGGGTTAATGCTTCGTCAACGAACCTGTCGATCCATCAAGATCAATTGCCATATTGACTCAACCCAATGTTAATTCTCCCCGGGTACTGTGAATAAATAATACCGCAATCCGTGCCGGAACGACTGTGCGCGAACGGGAATATTGCGGGGAGAGGTGTCATGCTGCAGCGTTCATGCACGAATGAGGCCGAGGCCAATTCCGTCGACCGCGATGTCGCGGCGGACAGGGACCATGCCCTGCCGGATTGTCGCACGCCGCCGCGCCGGAGGGAGGCGGCGCGCAGGCGGAAAGCCTCGGTCAAACGACCGCTCTTCCTTGCGATGTCGATGATGGTGTTTCTGAGTGGTTTCGGCTCCATCGCGATGATCGTGCTTCTCGGCCAGGGCGGGACCATATCGGAGGCTCTGCCGTCGACGATCGAGGGAGCATCGTCCGCGCTGACGCAGGTTTCCGACATTGTGATCGACCCCGTTCTCGGCCTCGGCGCCATGCTGGTCGCCTCGTTCATCGTCATTTCGGTCCTGTTCGCGGTCATGCTTCACCTGCGCCGCTGCATGTCCGCCGTCGAGCTCGAACTCGACCTGATCCTCAACTATTCGAGCCTGCGTGTCGTGTTCAAGGACGACAAGAACAACGTGCTGCGGCTCAACAGGACGGCGGCGAAACTGTTCGGCATGACACCGGAACAGGCGAGGGGACGGAGCATTTACGAGCTCAACCCGAACCACGCCAAGAAGCACCACATGCAGGACCTCGAGGTGATCCAGTCCGGCCAGCCGAGCCTCGGCGAGGTCAAGGAAGTCTGGATCGCCGGCAAGGAAGCGAAGTGGAACCGGGTCGATAAGATTCCGTACAAGGATCCGCAGTCAGGCGACGACCGGATCCTGATGATCGCCACGGATCTGACCGAACAGATCAGGACCGAACAGGCGCTGCGGCACAGCGAGGAGCGCTATCACCTCGCCATCGAGCTGTCCGCGATCGGGACCTGGGAGCGCGATTTCGTATCCGACGAGGTCTATTGGTCGCCGCGGATCAGGGAAATGCTCGGCATCACCGACCCCGCTTTCGTTTCCAGTTCGGATGAATTCGAGCGGCGGCTGCATCCGGACGATCACGATCTGGTCATTGACGCGCTTCAGAGCCACGTCGACCGGCGCGAGCCCTATCTGTACGAATTCAGACTTCGCCACGAGGACGGCCACCATGTCTGGGTCCGCTCGCGCGGCCAGGCGATCTGGGATGACGACGGCAAGCCGCTGCGCATGGCCGGATCGGTCGAGGACATCACCGCGAACATCGAGCTGGAGCGCCAGCTCGTGCAGGCGCAGAAGATGGAAGCGGTCGGCCAGCTGACCGGCGGGCTCGCCCACGACTTCAACAATCTCCTCGCCATCATCCTCGGCAATTTGCAGCTGCTCGAGCGGGTGCTGCCGGACGACGAGAAGATGAAGGCCCGTGTCGAGGCGGCCATCAGCGCATCGGAGAAGGGCGCCGAGCTGACCCGCCGCCTGCTCGCCTTCGCCCGGCGCCAGCAGCTTGAGGCCGAGGCGTGCGACGTGAACAAGCTGGTCGCCGATTTGACCAGCCTGCTTGGGCGGACGCTGGGCGAGACGATCGAAATCCAGACCAACCTGTCGAGCGAGATCGGCCGGGCGCTGATCGACCCCAGCCAGTTCGAGGCGGCCATCCTCAACCTCGCGGTCAACGCGCGCGACGCCATGCCGCAGGGCGGCCGGCTCCTGATTTCGACCGAGGCGGTGCACGTCGAGGAGATGATCGACCCGCAGTCGGCCTACTATTCGCTCGCCGGCGACGAGAAGATCAAATCCGGCG
>Ga0326597_10000933_pt1 | contig 49004 bp, 36 predicted proteins | sample RVTome_12_FD_203789 | JGI IMG/M metagenome (GOLD analysis project Ga0326597, IMG submission 203789) | Soil microbial communities from uranium-contaminated site in the Upper Colorado River Basin, Wyoming, United States - RVT100D185 | ecosystem: Environmental > Terrestrial > Soil > Contaminated >... | reverse complement strand
CGCACGGCGTTCGGCGTCGATCGCCCTCGTCTTTTCGCTGCTGGCCGCGGTTCTGATGCTGTCGCTCTGGTGGCGAGGGCGAAGCCGCCCCGCCGGCTGGCTGGGGCCGCTGCTCGGCGCGTTCCTGGCCGCGGAGCTTCTGCTCTCGGCCTACCCTCTGCTGCGCGCACTGCCGGTCAAGTCGGTGGTCGCGGCCGGCTCGACGAGCACGGCGCTCGATGGACTGCGAGCGCCGGAACTGGTTCAGGCCATCCATGCGATCCATGCAATCCGTGCAAACGGGGCCAGCCGCACAGCGGCCTCCGCTCCGGGAGGCCCCCCGCCGCGGATCGGCCGGCTCTTCAACCAACCGAGCGATCTGCGGCCGAATTTCCCGGGCCTGTTCGGATTGCAGGATCTCCAGGCGTATGCGCCGATGCTCTCGCTCCGGATGGTGGAACTGCTGGACGCGATCAGTCCGGGCATGTCGCTGTCCGGTTCGGCGCTGGGCGGCTTTCTCGACCCGAGCCGCCTGTCCCTGCCGGCCGTCGATCTGCTCGGTCTGAACCTGCTGCTCAGCCGGCAGCCGGAGACCCCGCCGGGGTTCGTCGCCGCCGGTCAGGTCGGTTCGATCCGGCTGCTCTGGAACACCGAGGCGCTGCCCCGGGCCTGGCATGTGCGCCGGGCCGAACGGATCGATGATTCCAGGGAGCGCCTGCGCCGGATCACCTCGCCTGAGTTCGAACCGTCCGCGCTGGCGTTCCTGGAGGAACCGCTGCCGGAGATCGTTTCCGCTCATCCGCTCGATCCCGTGGGGCCCCGGCCGGTGCGCGTCCAGAAGTACGCGCCGGGCGACCTCGAACTGGAGCTCGGGTCGGGGCCGGCGGGCCTGGTGGTGATCTCCGAGAGCTGGCATCCGGGCTGGAGGGCCTGGATCGACGGCCGGGAAACCGGCCTGCAGCGAGCCGACCATGCCTTGCTCGGCGTTTGGGTCGAAGCGGGCGGCCCGCAACGGATCCATTTGCAGTTCCGGCCCACGATGCACACGCTAGGAATGGCGGTGGGTGCGCTGGCGCTCGTCCTGCTGGCCCTGTGGGCGGCGGTATTTCGACCTTAGCGATTGTTAAAAAAGAGGTTGCGTCCATAGATCGCTACCGGTAGATTTCGCGGGGCCACCGTCATTTTTTCGCGTCACACTGGTTCCCGAATTGCGTATTCGGAGTAGGCTCGGAAGGACCCTCCAGTCGATACAAAGCCCATGCTTCACAAGCTGACAGGCCGTTTCACGATGTTGCTGGCCCTGACCGCCTCCATGGTGGCGTGGGTGGGGGCGGCAGCAGCACAGGACGCGCGACTGGACTATGAACGGCCGGTGGTCGGGGAGACCCTGCAGGTGCTGGTCGATCGGGTGCCGCCGGGAGCCCGGGTCGGGCTGACGCTCCGGTCGGATGAATCACTGGAGGGGCGGACCCTGCCCGATCTGCTCCAGATCGCCGACGCCTCCGGCTGCGCCCGCTTCGAGTTCCTGGTGCCCGCGGAGCTGGCCGGCCAGGGGTTCTGGCTTTCGGCGACGCTGGGCGGCGGCCTGAATCGCCGGACTCCCGAGACCCATGTGCGGTTTCAGCAGCCTCAGATCCTGGTCACCGGAGTGTCGGCCGGCCGGGCCGTCGCGTCCCGGATCTACGTGACCGGTTCGGAACAAAACCCCTTCGTCCTGGCCGAAAGCTGGACCTTCGAGCCGGGCCGGCCGGGCGGCGCCGTGCGGGACGGCCGGGGGACCCGGACGTTCGTGGTCACCGACGCGGAGGTCGGACGGATCGAGGTGCTCCGTGACCTGGAGCTGGGCGGCGGCGTGATCGCCAGCCTGCCGCTGCCCGGGGACATTCGCGGGATCGCGGCGACGCCGGACGGTCGCTTCGTGCTGGTCACGAGCGCCGGAGATGGAAGAAATTCGGTGCTGTCGATTCTCGACACCCGCGAAGATCGGCCGGGACGGATCCTGCACAGCCAATTGTTGCTCGACCCGCTGGGTCCCTCGGGAGGCAAGCTCGTGGTGGCCCCCGGCGGATTGCGCGCGTTCGTCTCGGTCCAGGGCGTCTTCCTGCGCGAGATCGATCTCTTCATCCGCCAGCCGGGTGCCCTGGTGACCGTGGGTGGAGCCGCCCAGGATGAGGTGCGCGACCTGCGCATCGCCGACGGGTTCCTGTATGCCCTGACCGGACGCAGCGACCAGGTGACCTATTTGACCGGTCTCGAGGTCGGCAACCTGAATCACCTGCACCAGGAAGGGCCGGATCTGAACGTGACCAGCATCGGCGTCGGCCGGAGCCGTGGAGGCGGCGCGCTGCTGCTCTTGAACGGCGAAGGCGGCCAATTGACCGTGATCGACACCGAGACCATGCAGCGAACCGGCGATCCGATCACCATCCAGCCCGGCGCGCTGGCGCTCCTCTTGTCGCCCGATCCCTCGCGGGACACGGGTGGGCTCTTGTATCCGAGCGGCGTTCAGGGCAGCGAAGTGCGGCCGATCGGTTTCGAGCGCTTCGAGGTGGGCGAGCCGATCCAGTTCCCCTTCCAGGCGCGCCCGCTGCCGGTCCACGGGCAATCAGCCCGGATCGACTGGTTCTTCCTGGCGGACGATCGGGGCCGCGCCTTCGTGCTCGAGCCCGACACGCTGCGTTCGATCGATCTGGAGCTGCCGTTCGACGCCCGGGCCGTCTCGGTCTCCCGCTGACCGGGTTTCTGCTTCTCTAGAGCTCGGGAAACCACCAGAATCGACGGCCACCCGTCCCGGGTGCGAGCAGCCTTCTCGCGAAAGGCAATCGGCGGATGAACTCGCCATCTGATTCGCCATCTGATTCGATCGATGCCGTTGCGCCGGCCGCCAGGACCCGCCAGGCGTGAGACAGGCGTGAATAGTTCTGGGTCAGCTCCCTGGGAAGTCGCAGCCCTCCCGTGGATTCGCCGCTTCGTGGGACTGCGCTTCGTCGGCCTGGTCGTGATCGTGGGTCTCTTGCTCGCATCGGCCAGCCAGGGCTCGCTGGAATCGCCCTCGACCCTGTTTCTGGCGGTCTTGCTCTATGCGCTGTTCAACCTGATCTTGTTCGTCGGCTCCCGGCGCACGACCGGCGCGCACCGGCTGCTGGCCGGCGCGCTGCTCGATCTCTCGCTGGGAGTGGACGGTTTGCTGATCCTGGTGCTGGCCCGGTTCTCGGGCGCATCGGGCGGGTTGCTGCCGATCTTCCTGTTGTTGCCTTTGACCGGCGCCGCGATGGCAGCCTCGGAACGGCGGGCGCTGATACTGACCGGGTGCTTCAGTGCTGCGGTGCTCGTTTCGCTCGATTTCGTTCCGGCGATGTCCTCGGCGACCGCCGGCACGGTGCTGGTGCTGCTCTGGCTGATGGCGCTGGCGCTCCTCTGGTATCGCCGCCGGGGCCGCTTCCTGGAGGACCGCCTCAGTCTGCTCGAGCGGGAGCGCAGCCTGCGGGCGGGCGAGGTCGTCCCGCTTGCCGCCCATCCGGAACCGGCGGCGCCACCCGGGCTCCAGTGGAACGGGGGGAATGGCGCCTCGGCGGTGGAGATGGTGGCTGGCGCCCTGGCGAGCGACCTCAGTGAACCGACCGGCGTGGTGCGCGCCCGGGCGGAGAACGTGCGCTTCCAGCTGCGCGAGCGGAGCGACCTGAAGTCGCTCGTTCCCGATCTCGACCGGGTCCTGCGGGCAGTGGACCGGTTGGACGACGCGCGCCTGACGCTGGCGGCGCTGGCGCGCCTGGACTCGGCCCCTTCGGCCTCGGCGCAGGTCGGCAAGGTCGCCGCGGAGGTGCGGCGGGCGCTGGTTCGGGAATATGAACGTGACGGCCTGCGCCTGAAGATCGAGGCCTCTCCGCGCCTGCCGGAGGTGCGGGCTTCCCACAACGAGGTCCGGCTGGTGCTGGTGCGACTGCTCGACCTTTCCCGCCGCTCCGCGGTGGCCTGCGGGCGCGCGTCGCGGATCCTGGCCCGCTTCCTGCCGGACGAACAGGGGCTCGCGTTGATCGTGGACGACCCCTTTCCGGTGCCCGGCGACGAGGAACGCTGGTTCGACCCGAGCTTCTCTCCGAAGGAACGTCCCGCGCTCGGTCTGGCCCTCGCGGTGGCCCGCGCGGTGACCGACCGCCGGGGCGGCAGCGTGAGCGCGGAGCGGCGCCAGAAGGGGGGACTCTCCGTGAAGGTCGTGTTCCAGTTGCGGGAGGTGAACAGCAATCGGCGGGGTGCTAGACTGCGCGATTCCGAAACGTCGAGCCTCTCCGAGTCGAGAAAGTCCCCGAGTTGAAGTCCGTTCTCGCGTACGCGAAGAAGCCGGTCGGCGCGGTCATGATGCGGCCGGTGCTCGAGGCGCTGCTCGCCGATCAGCGCTTCCGGGTCAGCGGATCGGCTCGGGTGTTCGGGCGGAGCAAGGGCGGCCGGCTGTTCGGTGAATTGGGGCTGGAACAGGTCCAGACGGTGCCGAAGTGGCTCGCCCGTTTCCTCCCCTACGATCTCTATCTTTCCGCCGACTTCATCGTGGCCGCGCCCCGCGCGCGCAAGCGGGTGCACTTCTTTCATGGCGTTTCGTTCCGCAACCATGGCGTTCACGAAAACGCCTTGCGCTACGACCTGTTACTGGTCGTCGGCCCGTACATGCTGCGCCGCTTCGTCGAACTGGGCCTGGTCACGGATCAGAACGCGAACCGCTTTCCGCTGGTGGGCATGCCCAAGCTCGACGACCTGGTGAACGGGCGCTACTCCAGGCAGGACGTGTTGGCCCGCCTGGAGCTCGACCCGGATCGAGCGACCGTGCTGTACGCCCCGACCTGGTCGAAGAAGGTCTCCTCGCTGGAGCATTACGGCGAGGAGCTGCTGCGCCGGCTCGCGCGCTCGGACAAGAACGTGATCGTCAAGCTGCATGACAATTCGCTCGATCCGCGCAAGGCCGGGCGCGATTGGCGGGGCCTGCTTCGTTCCATCTCGGAGCCGCACTTCCGGTTCGTCGAGCAGGCCGACGTGGTGCCGCTGATGTCGGCCGCCGATCTCCTGATCAGCGATGCATCGTCGGTGGCCAACGAGTTCACGCTGCTCGATCGGCCGATCCTGTTCATGGACATCCAGGACCTGCAGGGTCAGCTCAAGCCGAAGGCCGACCTGGAGACCTGGGGCCGCAAGGCGGGCCGGATCGTGGCCGGGCCGGAGCAGGTCGATGCGGCCATCGACGCCGCGTTGGCCAACCCCTGCGAGCTGTCGGACACGCGCCGCGCGCTCGCCACGGATCTGTTCTTCGCGCCGGGCCAGGCCACCGGCCGCGCGGTCCACGAGATCCTCGAGCTGCTCGGGCTCTCATGAAGAGGGCCGCCCCGGAAGCGCTGCGTTTCCTGTACTTCCATCCGGTCCGCCTGCCCGATGCGGAGGCCAACGTGGTCCAGACCGCCGAGACCTGCCGGGCGCTGGCCGAAGCCGGCCACGAGGTCTTCCTGATCGTCCCAAGGCTGATGGGCGCATCGCCCGCGGACTGTCTGGAAACGCTCGGGCTCGTGCCCCACGAACGGCTGCACCTGGTGGAGGAGCCGGCCATCCGGCTGAAAAACAGCAGCGGGCTGGGCTCGGTCTGGGTGCGCCTGGGCCTGTTCTTCTTCCTGCGCTCCCTGGTCCGCCGCGGCCGCACGGTGATCTACTTCCGCACGCTGAAGGACTCGCGGTTGGTGCGTTTCCTGTTGCTTGCCTCCCGGTTGTTGCGCGTGCCGGTGATCTACGAAGCGCACAAGCTGTACCTGGACAAGCGCCAGGAGGCCGGCTTCCACGTGCAGTCGCTCGCACGCGTGCAGCGGCTGGAGCGCCGCGCGATCACGCGCGCGAGCGCGATCGTCGCTTCCCACCCGCTGCTGGAACGGACGATCCGAGACCGTTTCCCGGACTCGCGCCCGATGACCACGATCCAGAACGGCGTGAATCCCGTCACGGTGAAGCCGGGCGCGGCGCGGTATGACCTGGTCTACGCCGGATCGCTGTTTCCCTGGAAGGGCGTGGACATCTGTCTCGAGGCGCTCGCCCGGCTCGAGGGGCGCACCCTGGCGGTGGTGGGCGGCAATCCAGCCGAGCGCCTGGAGGCCTTGAAGGAGCGGGCCCGGGAACTCGGCCTCGAGGAGCGAATTCACTTCTTTGGCCAGTTGCCGCGGGGGCGGGTCTTCGAGATCGTGGCCTTCTCTCGGATCGCGTTGATTCCGCTCGCGGCCGGCCACGTGGAGGGAGACCGCTACACCTGTCCGCTGAAAATGCTCGAAGCCATGCAGCTCGGCGTGCCGGTGCTGGCGGCCGACACGCCCGCGCTGCGGAGCTTCATCGATGACGGCGAGAATGCGCTACTCTATCCTGCGGGCGACGTGGACGCCCTGGCCGAGCGCATCGATCGGCTGCTTCGGGATCAGGACCTGGCCGCCCGCTTGAGCGCGAACGCGCGCCGCCTGGCCGCCGAGTTCTCCTATCTGGTGCGAGCCCGCAAGGTCGCCGAGCTGGCCCGCTCCCTCATCGGTTGATCAGCGGATCACCAGCCGCTGGTGATGACGTCCAGGTGGAACGTGTGGCAACGGCAGGACCCGGGGGATTCGGACCGACAGAGCGCGTATCAGCCCTTGCCGAGCACCCGGCGATACAGCTGATTGGTCAACTCGGCCGACCGCGACCAGGGGGTCTGCTTTGCGACTTCGAGATTGCGCCGGCCCATCTCCCGGGCCTGATCGACCCGCGCGATCGCGGTCCGGATCGCACTCTTCAACCCGGAGGGATCCTGTGGGTCGTAGAGCACGCCGCCTTCCGCGTGAAGGTGTTCGGTCAGGCACGGCAGGCGCGGAGCGATGACCGCCCTGGCAAACGAGGTGGCCAGCAGCGTGGCGTCGGAGGAGAGGATGTCGTGATACGGCAGGACCACGAAGTCGGCGGCATTCATGAAGACCTGGACGCGCTCGTCTTGAACGTAGCCGTAGTGCAGCTCGACCTGTTCGGTCCGCTTGCACCGGCGTTTGAGCCTGATTCGCGCCCTGTCGCCATGGGTCTTGCCGGCGATCAACAGCGTGACGGCCGGCCCCGGCGGCGCCTCGGCGAAGGCGCGCAGCAGGTCGAAGACCCCTTTGTACTTCCGGATGCGGCCCAGGAAGAGCAGCACGATCTGGTTTCGATCGAGGCCGAGTTCCGCGCGCGCCGCATCGCGATCGATGTCGTTTGGAACTCCGCCGATGTGATTCCCGAGCGGGATGACCTCGACCTTGTCCGAAACGGCGTCGCCGCAGAATTCCACCACCCGCTCTTTCGCCGCTGGACCATGGACGATGACGGCGTCGGAAAGCAGCGCGACCCGGCGCGTCACGCGCGTGTCCAGGCGCACGTGCAGCCGGTCGTGATTCACCAGATTGTGAGCCGTCCAGATGAGGCCCGCGCCGCCTGCGCGAACCTCGCGAAGCTGGGCGAAGAAATCGCGCGCGCGACCGAGCGTCGCCCACAGGCCCGGCTCCAGGAACCAGGGATGCAGCCAGTGCAGGTGCAGGAGGTCGGGGCGCAGCTCGCGGAAGGACTCGATGAAGCGCGGGCGCAGGAGGCCGACCGAAGGCGCGCCGTGCACATCCACGCCATGCTGCTTCAAGGCATCAGCGAGCCGCCGCTGATACGGCACGGCGGTGTAGAAGGGCGCGAACAGGACGTTCAGCCGGTTCATGGCGACGATCGGTTTTCTTCCAGCACCTCGCGATAGAGCGCCAGATGCCGGTCGGCGGTCCGGGCGATCGAAAAGTGGTCCCGCAAGATGAGCATCGCCGGGTCGGGCCGGCCGTCGACCCGCTCGAGAGCCGCGGTCACCGCGTTGGCGAACGACTCCGGCGTGTAGTCCTCGAAGGTGAAGAAGGAGTCCGGCGAGATTGCGCGGTATTCCTCGATCTGCGGCAGGTCATGACACAGCACCGGCTTGCCGACCGAGCACCAGGTCGCCAGGCTGCCCGAGGCGGAGAAGAACCGGAAGGGACAGATCCCCAGGTCGGTGGCCACCAGCCAGCGCGCCTGGAGTTCGTCCTCGAGATAGCCGGTCACCTTCAGCCGGTGGCCCTGGCCGCGTTTCTCCGCCTTCTTCTCCCAGCGCCTGAGCGCCCGCTCATTGCCCTCGCTGGCGGTGCCGGCGAAGACCACCAGCACGTCCTCGGGCAGGAGCTCCAGCGCGTCGACCACCAGGTCATACCCCTTGCGGGGATGGATGAAGCCGAGCACGGTGGCCACGCGCCGGGAATCCAACCCGAGCAACCGGCGCGATTCCAGCCGGTCGGGGAGCGCCGGCCGCTCCTCGACGAAGTGACCGACCACCCGGACCCGCTGATCCAGTCTGAACGGCCGCAAGCGGCTGCGCTCCTGTTCGAAGCAGACCAGCACTCGGCGGCAATGCCGGTGGAGCAGCCGAACGGCCTTTTGAATGACGGTGCGCTGGCGGTGCGCCCGGTACCGGCGTCGCAGGCGGCGCCAAGGGGAACGGGAGCGGTGCCTCCAGCGCTCCCAGGGATCGTCGAGGTAGACGTCGTGAAGACTCGCCACCAGCGGCGCCCGGCAGTGCGCGGTGAAGCGCCGCAACGCGCCGAGCTGCGAACGCCCCGGACCCCACAACGTGCGGTTGTATTGCACGTGGACGACGTCGCAGCAGGAGAGCGCCCGGGCCGCACGGATCAGCGCCTTCCGGTCCTTCACGGTGCGGCCTTCCTGCGCCGGCTCCTGCTCGACGACCTCGACGTCCGGACGGCGGTCCAGCTCTCCGGCCAGGAGCCGGCCGTACCGGCTGACTCCATGACGCCGGTCTCCGAGATGCAGGAAGCCGATCCTCATGCCCGCCGCTCCCGTGTCCACCGTCCTCTGGTCTGTCGAGCAAGCTTCCGCAGGCGGCGCCAGAGCGCCGTCAGGCGCCGCAGCGAGGCCGCCGCGAGCACGCCGGGCAGAGCTTCGAGCAACGCGGAATCGGGCGGATATGCAGCGCGACGCATCTCGAACCAGGTGACCGCCTCGATCTTCCGGATTTCCGCATCGGTCAACTCCTGCCGAAAGCGATCTGCGCGCTCGGCCGAGAGCGGATGCGTGGCCTGCTGCTTCCACGGTTCGCGGCTCAAGTCGAGGCCGGGATCGACCGACCGGTGGAACTCGAGCATCCGCGACTCGAACGGCAGCCCGAGGAAGGCGCATACGCCCGTCAGCACCGGCACCGGTTCGGCGACCAGGCGCTCATAGCGAATCGTCAACAGGCGGTCCTGATCCCGCGGCGGGAGGGCTCGCGCCCGGGCCTGGTACTTGCGCCAGACCTCGGCGTCCTTCTGCAGGCTGCCGTTGGACCAGGGCAGCGCGCGCCAGGAGGTCGCCACGGCGCGCGGATCACGCACGATCTGCAGGAACCTGCAATCCGGAAAGAGCCGCTCCAGCGTGCGCATGTAGAGCAAGTGGTTGGGCGTCTTCTCGCCGACCCACTTGGCGCCGCGATCCGCGGCGAAGCGTTCGAACAACAGCGCGAAGGGCGCGGCCAGGGAGCGGGTGCCCGACAGGGCGGCCTCCCGGAACGGCCCGGCTTCCTGGCCGAGCGCGCCGAACCAGGGAAGGTTCACGATGTCGTCCAGCAGGCGGCCGAAGTTCCGGTCGTCGGCGAGTTCGCCATAGTCCCGGCGCCGCTTCCAGAAGTTGCGCACCAGGTGCGTCTCCGGCGCCACGGCCACCTCGGAATGGGCGTCGAGCAGGCGCTTGAGCAGCGTCGTGCCGGATCGCGGACAGCCGACCAGGAACACCGGCCCTCGGATCTCGCTCGCGCTCATGCCGCGCTCCCCGGATCGGGATAGAGCCGCGCGAGCAGCGCGCCCGCCTCCCGTTCGATCAATTGCTCCTCGTCTGGCTCGAGTTCTCGCTTCCAGCGTCCCACCGAGCGCGCGTCGGCTGTCAGCAGGAGAGCCCGCAGAAGCTCCCGGGAGGAGTTCCGGCCGATCCCGAGAAAGTCGAGCAGGCGCTCCCCCTCCTGTTCGGGTCGTTCGCAAAGGGTTTCGTAACGAAGCACGTGCACCTGCTGCTCCGGCAGGGAGGCGGTCTGTTCCAGGGCCGCCTCCACGTGGCGGCGCCAGGCCCAGATGCAGCGGTGGAGATCGCCGGTCGATTCGAACTCCGCGCGCCGGTCGGGTTCGACCCAGAAACGGGCGAACGGTCCGAAGCGGTAGCCGCCCGACTCGCGTCGCACCCGGTCTTTTGCGTCGGCCCGCAGCCACGGCTTCTCCCGATACGAGAGCGCCGCATCGCGCCCGTCCCGGAGGATATGCACGAACTGCGCGCCGGGAAAGGCGCGCTCCAGAAAGCGGACCACAAAACAGTTCTGCGGGGTCTTCTCGGCGAAGCGCAGATCGCCGTTCAGGTGGCGCCTGAGCAGCCAGCCGTAGACGAAGCGATAGAAGCGCCGGGCGTGCGCCTCGCTCCAGAGCCGCTCGTGGACACAGCGCGCCGCCGCCTTGGTCATGGGGGGCTCATAGTGATAGGAGAACTCCGGCAGCGCGCCGATCGCGTCACCCACGAACGAGGTGCCCGATCGGGGCGCACCGATCACGAACAACGGCCGCGCGATCGAAGGCAGGATCGACTTCAGCAGGCGGCCCGGTCCCAACGGCCGCGCGGCGTGCCGGAACAGCTCGTCATCCAGGCGCGTCGTCTGGCGGAGCCACTCGTGGAAGTTCCGCCAGGTGATCGGCGTGGGTTCGGCGCTCATGCCAGGCAGCATAGTGTGGCGCGGCACTTTTCGTCAGGATTGGGCGACTTCCAGACCGTGAATGCAGGCGGCGACGTCGTGGGAGTCGGTATAGAGGTCGATCAGCGCGCCGGTGGTCTCGTCGAGCTGCAGGATCGTGGCCGGGGAGATGCCCACGAACAGGGACCCGCCGTGGCGGGCCAGGCCGCGCGCGAACGCCGGCCGGGGAGGCGCGTGGGGATGGAGCCGGAAGCGGGCCAGGATACGCTTCAGGGCGTAGACCCGATCATGGCCGCGGACCAGCGCGCGCACCTCGGGGGCCTCGCCGAAACCGAGCTTCCGCGGCGGCTCGCCGGACCGCAAGTCGAAGTGCAGCACGCCGCGCCCCAGGGTGTCACTGACCCAGGCGAAGCCTCGCGGGTCGACGATCAGGTTGTGGGCGCCCTTCAGTCTCCGGTCGGAGATCAGGATCGCCGGTTCATCCAGGTTGACGACCAGGCCGAACTTCGAGAACAGCGCCAGCAGCTGGCCCCGCCAGACCGCCACCGCGTTCAGGTGCAGGTGGTGCTCGTGACGGGTATGCGCGCTGCCCATGAACAGGCCGCGGTTGTCGGCCTCCTTGTCGATCGCAAGCGGCGTGATCCCGAGCCGCTCCTGGAAGTAGGATGACTCCCGGGGCCAGCGCGCGTCAAGCAGCCGGCCGTCCTGCAGGTCGAAGCAGAGCGCGGCGTCGATCGCGGTGGAGCTGGCCCAGATGTCCGGCCCCCCGTCGGTCCAGACCTCGTGCAGCGAGACCATCAGTGGGTGGGTCAGATCACGGAGCGGGTTCAACTCGCGGTCGAAAACCCTGAGAGTGTGGTAGGAGCAGACGATCACTTCCTCGCCCACCAGCGCGATGCCCCGGCATCCCCGGGTGTTGCCGAGCCGGTTGGGGTCGTCGAGCCGCGGGCGGGTGGGGGCGATCACGGTCCGGGCCAGGACCCGTTTGCGTTCCCAGTCGAGGCACACCAGTTCGCCGCCTTCCAGGGGAGCGGCGCTGCGGATGACGGTGGAGAAGTAGATCCGCATTGAGCGCTCTGCCGGTCAGAACTCCGGAAAGAGGATCGCGTCGGTCGACATCTCCCGGACCCTGCGATACAGGGCGACCTCGGCGTAGAGCCGCTCCATCTGGTCGGTGCGACGCACCGAGGTGAAGCGTTCGCGCACCTCGTCGCGGCCCCGGTCGGCCCGCAGCCGCGCGGCGGCGGGATCATCCAGTGTTTCCAGCACGGCGCCGGCGAGGGACTCCGCATCGCCCGGCGGGACCAGCAGGCCGGTCTCCCGCTGGCGGATGATCTCCACGTTCCCGGCCAGTGCGCTCGAGATGACCGGAGTTCCCATCGCCATCGATTCGCGGATCGAGCCGGTCAGTCCCTCCCCCTTGGTCGAGGCGCAGACCGAGACATCGAGCGTGCGGAGCAGCCGCGGAATATCCTCATGAAAACCGAGGTGGATCAGTCGGTCTTCCGGCACCCGGGCAGCCCGCGCCAGCCCCCGCAGGTGCGAGCGCTCGCCCTTGCCCGCGCACACGAACCAGCAGTCGTCGCGCCGGTCCAGGATCCGCCGCGCCGCCTCCGCGAGGACCGCATGCCCCTTCTTCGGGTCGTAGTTGGCGATCATGCCGATCAACTTGCCGTGACCGGGCAGGCCGAACTCCGCCGAGCGGTCGTAGGGAGGGACGTCCGGCTGGAAGCGCTGCTCGTCGAACGCGCCATAGATCACGTCGATGCGCGCGGGATCGATGCGCGCCGTGTTGACCAGGAGCCGCTTGATCGCCTCGGCGACCACCACGATTCGGTCGATGCGCCGGGAGCGCAGGCGTCGAGCGCGGGCCGGACTGGGAATCTTGCTGGTGCCCACGTTGGCCACCGCGCCCACTTGCTGGGAAAGCGGCGCGGCCTGCAGGAAGCGCTGCAGCGCCAGCTCGCGGTGCAGATGCACCACGTCGAAGCCTTCGGCCAACAGCGAGCGGATGGCCGGCACCGAGGCGAGCTTGCGCAGCCGAAATCCCACGTAACGGCAACCGATCGATTCGACCTGCCGTTGAACCTCCGGTTTGGTGCCCTCGTCCCGCTCGCTGAAGGCCAGCGTCACCTGATGCCCGCGGCGGGCCAGCTCACGACAGAGCAGCAGGGATTGGAAGGCGCCGCCCGCGTTGACCCGGTTGTGGGTCAGGATGTGCAGAATGGAGAGTCGGGCCGGGCTCATCCATCCTTCTCGGGAATTGCCTGCTCGGGAATCGTTTGCTCGGGAGAGGCCGGTCCGGAGAAGAAGTCGTCGAGCGTGGACTCCTGGTCGCCCTGGGCCAGCGCGTCCATCTGCAGGTGGTAGGCGCGGGCGTAGCGTCCGTTCAAGGCGATCAGGTCGGCGTGCGAGCCGCTCTCCACGATCTGGCCCTGGTCGAGCACCACGATCTTGTCGGCCCGATGGATGGTCGACAAGCGGTGAGCGATCACCAGGGTCGTGCGCCCCTCCATCAGGAAGGCCAGCGCGCTCTGCACCTGGGCCTCGGCTTCGGCGTCGAGCGCCGAGGTGGCCTCGTCGAGAATCAGGATCGGCGGGTTCTTCAGGATCGCCCGGGCAATCGCAACCCGCTGGCGTTCGCCGCCCGAAAGCCGCCCCCCGCGCTCGCCCAGCGGCGTGTCGTACCCTTCCGGTTTGGCCATGATGAAATCATGCGCGTTGGCCGCCCTGGCGGCCGCCTCGACGGATTCGCGCGACACCTTCTTCAACCCGTACGAGATGTTGTCGGCGATCGAATCCTTGAACAGCATGGTGTCCTGGGAGACCACGCCGATCTTGTCCCGCAGCGACTTCAGGGTGTAGCCGCGGATGTCCCGGCCGTCCACCAGGATGGCCCCGTGAGCCACGTCGTACAGGCGCGGCAGCAGATCGACCAGCGAGGTCTTTCCGGCGCCAGAAGGACCCACGATGGCGACGGTCTCGCCCTTCTTGACCTCGAGCGTCACGCCTTTCAACACCGGCATGTCCGACTGGTATTTGAACCGGACGTCCCGGTATTGGATCGAATTCTGGAAGCGGCGCAGCGGCACGGCCTCCGGATCCTCGCGCACCTCGGGAACCTGGACCAGGATCGCGTGGACGCGCCCGGCCGCGGTGATGCTGCGCACGAAGTCGTTTTGCAGCTTGCCCAGCTTGCGCACCGAACCGCTCAACTTCTGCAGCGCCAGGATCACCGCGAGCAGCACCGCCACTTGGAGCTGGCCTTCGATCACCCACCCGCCCAGGATGAAGATGCCGGCGGCGATGCCCAGGCCGCCGACGATGTCGACCAGCGGCTCGGTGATGGCGCGCAGGCGCTGCGTGACCATCTGCTTGCGATAGAGGCTCTTGGTGGCCGCCTTGAAGCGCCGGGTCTCGTACTTCTCGGCCGAAAAGGTCTTGATCACCTTCTGCGCCGAAAGCGCCTCGGTCAGGATCGCGAACATGTCGCCGCTGCCCGCCTCGGCCGACTTGTCCCGGTGGCGAATGCGGTCGGCCACGATCCGGATCGGCACGATCGCCGCGACCACGAACAGCACCGCGAAGAGCGCCGCCGCGGAGGTCTGTGAGACGGCGTAGATGAAGGCGCCCAGGAAGACGAAGATCTCCCGGCTGCCGGTCGTGGCGGTGGTGGTCAGGAGGTCTCTCAACCGGTTGACGTCCTTGATGATCCGCGCGATCAGCTTGCCCGAGTGCATGTTCTGGTGAAAGCGCAGCGGCAGGCGCACCAGGTGCTGAAAACAGTCCTCGCGGATGTGGCGGATCACCTTGCGGCCGACCATGGTCATGATGAAGGTCTGCAGGAACTTGGCCAGGGCGCCGGCCAGGATCACCGCCACGAACAGCAGCGAGATCAGGCCCAGATTGCGGTGGCGCTCGGCGGCGGTCATGGGCGGTTCGGCCGGCTGTTCCGGTTCTCCCTGCTGCTCTTCCGCGGTATCTTCCACCTTCGAAGGCTCGGCCGGCTGTTCCAGCTCGCCCCGCTGCTCTTGGGCGGTATCTTCCGCCTTCGAAGGCTCGGCCGGTTGCTCGACCTTTTCATCCGGCTTGGACGACAACTTCTCGAGGAAGCCGAACCGGCCCCCGCCGCCACCCTTCTCCTTGGAAGAGGCCTCGTCCGCGCCGGGAGCAATCACACTCACGCCGCTCTCGATCAGCATGAGCTGGGCGACCACCAGGCTGCCGCCGAATGCGGATAGAATGGTGGCCACCACGATCTTGCCAATGTGCGGGCGGATGTACGGGAAGAAGTGCTTGTAGATCCGGGCATCCTCCCGGGTGACCGGCGTCATCACCCGCTTGAAGGTGCCCCAGAACCCGAGGCTGGCCTCCGCGTCCGCCTCGCGAGCGGCGATCTCGTCGAGGTCGAGCGGCCGCCCCTTCTCATCCAGCTCATCCAATGGATCCAGCTCATCCGACGGATCCAACGGATCGGGGGCGCCCTCGTCCTTGGGGAGGCCGTTTCCGCGGTGACCGTCTCGTTTCATCGGAGCACACCCTTCCCGGTGTCCAGCGGGACTATCCCGCCGTCGCCTTTTCCACCGCGAGCGTCTCTTGTGGGGGACTCAGGTCCATGTTCTCGTACAGCTGGCGCAACGCCCGGGTCGTGGCGGTCCCCGGCTTGTAAAACAGATCGGCGGCGATTGCGCGGCGAATCTCGCTCTTCTGCCCCGGATTCTCGAGCAGGTACGGCACCAGTCGACGGAGTTCCGCCGGGTCCTGGATCAGGTCGCCGCCCTTGCGGCCCCAGGTCTCGAGGTCCATCTTGCGGCTCCTTGGTCCGTTGATGATCTCGGGCACATCCATGAAGATGACCGGGCGGTCGAGCAGCGTGTACTCATAACCGACCGAAGATGCGTCGGTTACGAGCAGATCCGCGGCGAAGAGAAGCGGCACCACGTCCGAGCCGAGATCAGCCGCGAAGCGTTCCTGCCGCCATGAGCGCAGCTTGTCCTTCCAGTCGATCGCGCAGTCGGGGTCCTCGGCGGCATGGTCATGCGGTTTGACGATCAGGTTGATCGGGAGTTCCAACAGCGTTTGGATGATCTCCTGGCCCATGCGGTTCAGGGAATTGCCCGGATCGCCGGTCGGAGCGAACAGCACCGTCGGCAGGGCCGGATCGAGCTGGTGATCTTCGAGGATCCGGGTCCGGTCCAGCGAGCCATCCACCAGCCGGTCGACCTTGGGCAGGCCGATAATCAGCAGTTTGGGATCGCCCTCCTCCACGAACCGCCTCTCGATGAAGCGCCGGCGGTGGTACGGTCCCGGCAGGAACAGCTGGTCGAAACCGACGCTGCGCGGATTGACGGCGCAGTTCTTGAACGACACGCCATGGAAGATCTGCACCTTGGTGCGGGCGAAACGAGGGACGACGCGCTGGGAGAAGTTCGGGCTCAGGTAGATCTCCCAGGGCATGAAGCGGGAGACCCGGAAATGGAGCACGCCGGTGCGCACGTCGTGCTTGTGGAAGAAGTTCCGGATGTCGTCGCGGTCGGCCTCATCGAACTGCCGGGTGTGGCTCAGCATGGCCGTGTAGAAGACTCGAACGCGCGGATCCTTCCGGAGCCGATCGAGGATCGGCCGGCTCATGACGATGCCGACTCCGTTGTTCGCCGAGCAGAGGATCCAGCGGCGACGCCGCAAGGGGAAGCGCATGATGGCAGTGGTTCCTGAACGCCGTATTTCAGCGCGGCATTTTAGCGCCGTCCATTCGCGGGCCTCCTTCAAAAAGGTAGGCTGGGAGAGATCCGAACCGAAGAGCGAATCCGGTGCACTTCGAAACCGATGCCATTGTCATCCGCAAGGCCCCTTTTTCCGAATCGAGCCAGATCGTCCATCTGCTGACGGCTCGGGAAGGGCGGATCTCGGCCCTGGCCCGGGGCACCTATCGCCCGAAATCCTCGTTCGGCGGAGCGCTCGATCTGGCAACCCGCGGGCGGGCTCACATCGTGCGTCGAAAAAACTCGGAACTTGATATATTGCAGTGCTTTACGATCCAGAGGCCGTACCGGGGAGTGCGCCGGCGGCGGGTTCGCTGGGTGGCTTGCTGCTACCTGCTCGAGCTGGTGCGCTCCTTCAGTTGGCAACGGGACCCGGAGACCGAACTCTATCGGCTCCTCGATACGGTGCTGGAGGCGCTCGACTCCGCGACCGATCGGTTGGCGGTCGAAACGTGGCTCGCGTTCTTCGTGGTGCGGCTTCTCGACACGGCCGGTTTTCGTCCGGCCGTTCTCACCTGCGTGAACTGTCGGCAGGCACTGGCGGGGTCCGGGCTGCGCTTTTCCATTGCACGGGGAGGTGTGCTGTGCGGCGATTGCGTTTCGGCGGACCGGTCCGCGCCGGTCTGCTCCAATGCGGCTCTCGAGGTTCACCGGCGGCTTCAAAACGGCGCCGGTCCCGTTCACTCGGAGTCTCGCACGGTGGCGGCCCTGGCCGAAGTCCGGCGCCATCTGGATGCCTGTGTCGAGTATCGTCTCGAGCGGCCGCTGTTGACCTCGCGTCTGCTGCGGCGGGAGTAGCGCCACGCCCCTCATGCCAATGATCCGAATGATCCGAATGATCCGAATCACCTCGTGCGCATTCCTGTTCACTCTGCTGGCCTGTTCCACGGTGCCCGAGTTGAATGGACGCAAAGCCTCCAGCTACTCTCCGGGCGAACTCCAGGCGGAGGCTCGCCTGCTGTTGAAGCAGACCCACTTCGAGCACGCGGCCGAACTCCTCGAGTACCTCATGCGCACCGCCTACGGGTACAGCCGGATGGAAGAGGTGTTCTTCCAGGCCGCCGAGGCGCGCTTCCTGATGGAGCGTTATGATCGGGCCTTTCTGCACTACCGGCGGCTGATGACCGAATACCCCTATACCAGCAAGGCGCCGGCGGTGTCCCAGCGGGTGTGGGTCGTCGGCAAGGTGCTGATCGAGCAGCAGTCGGAGTGGTTCGGCGACCTCAGCTCCCTGCACGAGGTCGGTGTGGAAGCCCTGAACTTCCTCGTAACGAACTTCCCCAGAAGCCCTTATGCGGATGACGCGTGGAAGGAGCTGGCGGAGGCGCTCGAGGGCGATCACCAGTATCAGGCGGTGGTGGACATCTACGAGCGGCTGATTCGCGAATACCCCGAGAGCGAATGGACCGATCTGGCGACCTATCGGGTGACCCGGGCCTACCGGAACCAGTCACGCGGATTCGAATACGACGTCGATCCCTTGCTGCGCTCCCACTCCGCGCTGCTCCGGTACCTCAAGCGCTTTCCCGACGGGAATTTCGTCGAGCAGGCTCAGGCCGACCTGAAGGTCCTGGAGGCGGACGTCGCCCTCCATGAACTGGAGATCGCCCAGTTCTACCAGGAGCGCGGCATTCCCGAGGGGCAGCGGCTGCATCTGTCGAACGCGGCCGCCCGTTTTCCGGGGACGGAGCCGGCGATCGAGGCGTCGGAGACCCTGAACGACCTGTTCGAGGGGGAGCACCCGGACAGTCTCGATCTGTTGAAGCCTCGCCAGGAGCGCCCGCCCTGGGAGCGCGCCCGCGCCGGACAGGCGTCCCCGGGACGAGATGGAGCCGGGAACCGGCCCTAAACCGGGCCCGAAAGCGGGGCCGAAACCGAGTACGATGTGAGCGCATTCCCGTGTCCCCGATCCCTCCAAGAGGTTGTCTCCCGCGATGAGAACGATCCTGCTGTTGTCGCTCTGCCTGCTGTCCGGATGCGCCGGCTACCGCAGCGGCTCGCTGTTTCCCCAGGGCGCCCGGCGGATCGCCGTGCCGATCTTCGAGAACGAGACCTTTTTCCGCCTGATCGAGGTCGATCTGACCCGCAGCATCTGCGACGAGCTGCGCTCCCGCCCGGGCATCCACGTGACCTCCGAAGCGGACGCCGACATCATCCTGGAGGGCGTGATCACGGACGTGGATCAGCGCGTACTCGCCATCACCAAGCGGGATCGTGCCACCGAGTCCTCCGCCACGACTTCGGTGAAATGCAGGGTGATCGACGCAAAGACGCGCAAAGTGCTCAAGGATTTTACCGAAAAGAAACGCATTGATTTTGCCCTCGCGACCGGCGAGGGGCTACAGACCGCCCAACGAGAGGCCTTCTACGAACTTGCGCGCGAGATTGTGTACCAGCTCGAAGCCGACTGGTAGGGGCTCGCGCAGAATGAATCCCTCGGCCCGCGAACAACGAAGGAAATCGAGCATTCATGGATGAATCCCCGCGACCCCCGCACCCGAACCGGCCCGGCGAACCCGGCGAACGTGGAGGAGGCAAGCGTCCCCGGTCCGGTGTGAGCATGGTCATGATGGCCATCATCGTGGTCCTGGTGGTGATGGTCATCATCAGCTTCTTCGATGACGACAGCTCGCTGATGGGGAAGCAGGATAAGCTCACCCAGATCAAATTCTTCGACCTGCTCTACACCGGGCAGATCGAGTCCATCGAGTATGAGGGCGATCTGCGGCTGATCGGCAAGATCCGCGGGTCACCGCCGCGCGAATTCGTGGTCGAGTTTCCTGCGCGGGTGCTGTCGGACCGTTACCAGGAGATCAGCCATATGGTCTCCTCGGATTTCGGCACGATGCGCGCCGCGGAGTTCCTGACCGCGCTCGAACAGGGAATCGAGATCCGCGAGGCCTATACCGTCTCCACGCCCACGGAGACCCTGGTGTTCGCTCGTTTTCACCAGCATGGCGGATTGAAGTACTGGTCGATCGAGGGAGCCGAGGATCCCGACGAGGTGACCCGCGCCATCCTGGCGCGGCATCCCGGCCTCGAGATCGTTGACCACGCGGTCAACCATCCGGACGCGCTCGCGGCGACCCAGCCGAACACCTGGATGGCCCAGTTGCTCGCCACGCTGGCGCCCTGGCTCTTGATCATCGCCCTGTTCTGGTTCTTCCTGATGCGGCAGATGCGGTCACCGGGCGGTGGCGGGGGGGTGCTCTCGTTCGGGCGCAGCCGGGCCCAGATGGTCAACAAGGAGAAGAGCAACGTCACCTTCGCCGACGTGGCCGGCGTGGAAGAGGCCAAGGAAGAGGTCAGCGAGATCATCGAGTTCCTCAAGAACCCGGGCCGCTTTTCGCGCCTCGGCGGCCGGATTCCGCGCGGCGTGCTGCTGGTCGGTCCTCCGGGAACGGGCAAGACCCTGCTGGCCAAGGCGATCGCCGGAGAGGCGAACGCGCCGTTCTTCTCGATCTCGGGCTCCGACTTCGTGGAGATGTTCGTGGGCGTGGGAGCCTCCCGCGTGCGCGACCTGTTCCGGCAGGCGCGCGAGCATTCGCCGTGCCTGATCTTCCTCGACGAGATCGACGCCGTGGGCCGCAAGCGCGGCTCCGGATTGGGCGGCGGCCACGATGAACGCGAGCAGACGTTGAATGCCATCCTGGTGGAGATGGACGGCTTCGACACCGACGAGGGGATCATCCTGGTGGCCGCCACGAACCGGCCGGACGTGCTCGATCCGGCGCTCCTGCGCCCGGGCCGTTTCGATCGCCAGATCATCATCGGGCTGCCGGACCTCAAGGGACGCGAGGCGATCCTCGAGGTGCACACCCGGAAGGTCGAGGTCGCCGAAGGCGTCAGTATGCACACGGTGGCCCGCGCCACGCCCGGGTTCTCCGGCGCCGAGCTGGCCGCGGTGGTCAACGAGGCGGCGCTGATCGCCACGCTCAAGAACCGGGAGTCGGTCCAGCTCGAGGATTTCGAGGAGGCCCGTGACAAGGTTCGCTGGGGCCGGCAGAAGAAGGGCAAGGTGATGGAGGAGAAGGACCGGCAGGTGACCGCCTACCATGAGGCCGGTCATGCGCTGATCGCCCACACCTTGGAGGACGTGGAGCCGCTGCACAAGGTCACCATCATTCCCCGCGGCATGTCGCTGGGCGCCACCATGGTCTTGCCCGAACGCGACCGTTACAACGAAATGAAGCGCGAGGTGCTGGGCTACATCACCTTCGCCTACGGCGGCCGCTCCGCCGAGGAGCTGTTCTGCGACGACATCTCCACCGGCGCCTACGACGACATCAAGCGGGCCACCGAACTCGCGCGACAGATGGTCTGCCAGTGGGGCATGTCGGAGAACATCGGTCCGATCGCCTACTCGGAAGGGTCCGACCCGGTCTTCCTGGGTCAGGATCTGGTGCGCTCCAAGGGGCACTCCGAGTCGACGTCGCTGGAACTCGACGGTGAGATCAAGCGCATTCTGGTCGAATGTCATCAGCGCGCCCGCCAGATCCTGAACGCGAACAGGGACGCGCTGCAGCGGATTGCCGACGGGCTGATGAGATACGAGACGCTGACCGGTGCGGAGGTCGCGGCGATCGTCGAGGGGCGGTCCGTCGAGCAAGCCCGCCGGGAGCACGAGGATTCCGAGCGTGCCGCGAAGGACCGCCGGCGAGCGGAGAAGGCGTTGGGGGCGGTTCCTCCCCAACCGGAAGAGGAGACCGAGGGACTCGGCGAGTACGGCGGTCCCCAACCGGAACCGGCCTGATTCAACCCGGACTATTCACGGCTGTCTCGCGTGAACCGGTGTTGGACGCGCGACGTGTACCTGCTCCTCCCGACAGATCGATCTGGAAATGACAGGGAGCTTCCCTGGCGAAATGATCGTCGTCGAGATCAAGGAGAGAGGAGGAGATCAACCCGAGCGGGTTCTTGACGACGATCGACGCGGAGATCGGCGACGAGGACCCGCCAGGCGCGAGACAGGCGTGAATCGTTCGGGTTCAAAGTGCCCGGCCGCCGGCCCCCCTCTCGGGGGATCGGCCTATTGCACTGTTTCACTTTTGCTCCCCAGCTCCGCCCGAAATGGCTGTTCGGGTAGATATATCTATCCATCAATCAGACCGCCGATCGCTACCATGCCGCCCTCTCAGTGATCCAGATCTGAAAGGAGGCTTCTGTGAGATCGAATGCCTGGACCCGGGCGTGCCGCAGGATCGTAACCCGCAAGAGTTCCAAGGTCTTCGGATGGAGCCTGCTCGCGCTGGCCTGCCTTCCGATCCACAGCGCGAGCGCCCGTCAGGTGCTGGGTCTGACCTCCACCACGCCCAGCGTGTGGGTTGATTCTCTGTCGCCCGGTCAGACGACCCGCATCGCTGATCCCAAGTTGAACGGCGGAGGGGTCGAGATCGGCTTCGGGCTGGCTCCCGTGGGAGTTTCCCTGCAGGTCGTGGTCGAGTTGTGTCAAAACGACCAACCGATTCTGACGATCTTCAACGGCCCGCTGCCCGGCTCGGTCACGCCCCACGTGATCTCCTGGGACGGACGAGACGGCTCGGGGAACTACGTCGATCCGGGCGACTATCAGATCCGGGTGCGGCTCGGAAGCGGCCCGCCGGACCAGCTGCTCTACCCGCTGTCGATCGTGCGGCTCGGGATCACCGAGATCGAGGCAAAGCCCTCGCTCGGCAACGACGAGTGGCAGATGGTCTACTTCCTGAAGCAGGGCGCCTACACGTTCTTCGCCACGCCGGCGATCCACGAGTATCTGTCGGTGCGCGAGATCGGAGAACTTTCCGATCTCGACCTGGACGACGGACAACCGCGTCCGGCGCCGGTGCCGCATCTCGCCACCGACGAGCCGCAAATCGAAGGCTCGTACTATGAGGATGACCAGTACAACTATCCGCTCTGCTACCTGATGGGGCGCGAGCCGGTGTTCGAGGTGACCTACGGCCAGAGCGCCACCTCCTCGAGCGGTGGCGCGGTGGGGGTCGGGTATCCGGTGCCGGGATACGAGATCCGACCCCGGGCCCAGGACGGGGCGGGCGCCTGGACCAGCTCGGCGACTTCCATCACGCCCGGGGGCGTGGCGACCTTCGTCGGCCCGGCGTTGCCCTCCGAGGCGACCCGGCTCGACCGGACGGTGGTCTGGAGCTGGCAGTATCGGCAGCTCGGCGAGACCGCCTGGACCGATCTGGCCGGCTCGTTTCAGACCTCGCACCGGTTCTACACGGTGATCGCCACGCCGCAGTTCGCGGCCGGCGCGAGCGGCACGCAGTATACCGGGCCCTGGGTCGAGGTGGCCGACTACGTCTACCTCTGGAAGGAGGCGCTGGGCATCCAGGTCATCGATGAGTCGAGCCTGGTGGAGGCGCTGTTCCGCGGTTTCATCGGCCAGCAAGGCACACTGACCACCGCCATCGAGGGTGTGATCTACGACGCCTATCCGGTGGGCGGGGACGGCGGCGCCACGCACTACTATCAGTTCGGCACGCACAACATGCGGCTCTCCCGGCTGCTCGACTTCCACTCACGGGGCGTTTACGTGAACTGTTCCGACTGCGCGGGCGCCACTTCGCCCATGAGCGGCATGCTGGGTGTGTTGAACGTCAAGATGCTGCGCCTGGGCACGATGAACTTGAAGGCGATCTGGGGCATCGGCTGCCCCGACTACACGCTCAACCTGTGGGGGAGCGGCAGCCATGGTTTCAGCTACCACCACATCGTGACCCGCACCGAGGGCGTCACCGTCTGCGACGCGTGTCTGGCGCTCGACGTGGATGGATCGCCCGGGACGCTGCCCGGTGTGCCGGGGTGGAACCATGACCGGCCCTGGGTCGGCACCCTGGGTTACGACTACCTCTCGTCCTACAACAACGTCAGCCGCACCGTCGAATCGATGCCCCGAATGAACTGAGATGAACTGAAAGGAAGGGTGATGAAGATGAAGAACCTCGCGCGAGTCCTGTCTGTATCGCTCACCCTGGCGGCGGTGCTCGTCCCGGCGGCCCGGACCCAGACCGTTTTGAACCCGGCCGAGGACGGCCGGGCGGCGGATGCCGGTTACCAGCGGCACCTGGCCGAGGTGGCCCGAAAGTACGGTGCGGAGGGCTGGCTGGCCGGCGACCGCGTGGCCGGGCTGCCGCTCGCGGAGCTGACCTTCCCCGGTTTCGAAGGGGAATCGGTCTACGACCTTCAGAGTTGCCTCGAACGGCGTTTCGAGGGGATCGAGGGTTTGCCCTCCTTCCACGTGGAGGCCGAGGTCGGCGCGAGTGCAAAGCGGTCGCACGCGGTTCTGCTGGAATGGCTCGCGGGCCTGAGCAGCCTGGCGGCGGCGCCCGCGGCCGGCGACCTGGGGATCGCGGTGGGCGACCAGGGGTACGTCGGGCTCTCGGGCGGGGGACCGGAGGCGATCTCCTGGATCGCCTTCGTGCGCGGCAACGTGGCGGTGCGCGTCACCGCGGCGGAGCCCGGGCGAACGCCTCAACCGGACCTGCCCGCGATCGCCGCGGAGATCGATCGTCGGATTCGCGCGCAGGAGACGCTCGCGCCGGACGCGGTGCTGCCGCGACCGGTGATCGCCCGTTTCCAGGCCGCGGCCTCCCGCTGCGCGGCCGGTGAGGTGCTGCCCCTCGAGCTGCAGCTTTTGGATGCCGCCGGCGCACCGGCGTCTTACGACTGGGTCGTCGGCGGAACCGGGCAGGGGTACGTCGAGCGCCGGGACGACGGCTTTCGGCTCTTCACGACCGGCCCGGGCCGGATCCGGCTCACGGTCTCGGTCACCGGGCGGCTCGGTGCCAGGAGCGACGCGAGCAGCCTCGAGATCGAGGTCGAAGACGACTGATCCGAAGACGGGAGGACCGACATGCCGGCGCGGAAGATCCTGATGCTGGTGGGCGACTTCGTCGAGGACTACGAGGTCATGGTGCCGTTCCAGGCGCTGCAGATGATCGGCCACACGGTGCATGCGGTCTGCCCGGACAAGCGGGCGGGCGACCAGGTGCGCACGGCGGTCCATGACTTCGAGGGGGATCAGACCTACAGCGAGAAGCCGGGGCACAACTTCCAGTTGAACGCCACCTTCGAGGACATCGATCCCGGCAACTACCACGCCCTGCTGGTGCCGGGCGGCCGGGCGCCCGAGTACCTGCGGCTGAACAGCCAGGTGATCGCCTGCGTGCGGCACTTCGCCGAGCAGAACAAGCCGATCGGGGCGATCTGCCACGGCCTCCAGCTCCTGGCCGCGGCCGGGATCCTCGAGGGACGCAGCGCCACGGCCTATCCGGCCTGCAAGCCGGAGGTGATCGCCGCCGGCGCGAACTTCGTGGAGGTCGCCCTCGACGAGGCGCACGTCGACCGGAACCTGGTCACCGCACCCGCCTGGCCGGCCCATCCCCAGTGGCTGGCGAGCTTCCTGGAACTTCTCGGAACTTCGATCAGCCCCTGACCACGGGGCCCCCAAGGACCCTAAGCTGTCGGCTCGATCGGTTCCGCGGAGTTCCCCATGTCGAAGCAAAAGAGCTGGTTTCCCGACTCGCTGGTGCTGATCTTCTCGATCATCGTCCTGGCCCAGCTCCTGACGTACATCATCCCGCCGGGCAAGTACGACGAAGTTCCGGTACCGGGTCACGAATCCCGGAGCATGGTGGTTCCCGGGTCGTTCCATGACCTCAGCCAGGATACGCCGCCGGTCGGGACGGATGCGGAGGCGGAGCATTCGTATCTGCCGCCTTACTACTTTCTGCTGGCCATCGCGAAGGGGCTGGCCGAGGCGCAGGAGATCATCTTCCTGGTCTTCCTGGTGGGCGGCGTGATCGCGGTCCTGCGAGGAACCGGGGCGATCGATGCCGCGCTGATGCTGGCGGTCAAGAAAGCCGGGTCACGGCCCTGGATCCTGATCGGGGTCTGCCTGCTGATGTTCAGTCTCGGTTCGTTCTTCATCGGCATGGGCGAGGAGTACGTGCCGCTGATCCCGATCCTGGTGACGATGTGCCTGGCGATGAAGCTGGATGCGATCGTGGCCATGGGGATCGTCTGGGTGCCGTACGGCATCGGCTGGGCCACGGCCGGCATCAATCCGTTCGGCGTGGTGATCGCCCAGGAGATCGCCGGTCTCGAGACCGCGTCCGGGCTCGGCTTCCGCTTCCTGCTGCTCGGCCTCTGTCTGATCGTGGGTTTCCAGCACGTCTACGCCTATGCGCGCCGCATCCTGCGCGATCCGACGAAGAGCCTGGTGGCCGACGTGGACTACAGCGAGGGCTTCGATCCGCCCCACGACGTCCGCTTCACTCCGGCGCGAAACCTGATCATGGTGCTCTTCTTCGGCGGCATCATCCTGTTCGTGATCGGCGCGAAGTTCTGGGACTGGTACATCGCCGAGCTGAACGCGGTCTTTCTGGGGCTGGCGCTGGTCGCGGCAATCATCGCCCGGATGACGCCCAACCGGGTGTCGAAGCTCTTCATCCAGGGCGCCTCGGAGATGACCGCGGCCGCCCTCCTGATCGGATTCGCCCGCGCGATCCAGGTGGTCATGGACGACGGGATGATCAAGGACACGGTGATCCACTCCATCGCCGGCCTGCTCGAGGGCACGGGAGCGGACGTGTCGGCCGTGGGCATGCTGGCGGTGCAGACGATCTGCAACTTCTTCATCCCCTCGGGCAGCGGCCAGGCCTACGTGACGATGCCGATCATGTCGCCGCTCGCCACCGTGACGGGCGTGCCCCAGCAGGTGGCGGTGCTGGCCTACCAGTTCGGCGACGGCTTCACCAACATGGTGGTGCCGACCTCGGCGCTGGTCATGGGCACGCTGGCCCTCGGCCGGATCCCGTACTCCCGCTGGGTGCGCTTCGTCACTCCGCTCCTGATCAAGCTCTTCCTGGTGGCGATCGCCGCGCTGGTCTTCGCGGTGCATTTCGCCGACCTGATCGGCTACGCGGATTGACCGGGTCCTGCCGGTTACCGATCGGCGGGCCAGACGAGATCCCGGGCCAGGTCACGCGCGACGTCGTGATGCGGACTCCAGGCCCGCCACACCTGCGCGGACCATTCCTTGACGCGAAGCGCATGGGTCTCCGGCGAGCCGGCCAGCGCCACGTCGCGCACGGTGAGGGACGCGCGCTCCTCGGGAGGATCGAGATGGGGCCAACTCGCGCGGCCGGCGAGGCGCTGCAGCCGCGGCGGCACCTCGACGGGCGGGACCTTCCGCTCGATCACGAGATAGAGCCCGGCCAGGTGGATGCACACGGACTTGTCGGGATGCCGGCCGCCGGCGTGTTGAACGGCATAAGTATCCACGGTGAGCTGGTGCACCTGGCCGAAGAGCACGGCGTTCTGGAACTCGGCGGCGAGCACCTCCTCGAACACCGACCAGCACTCCGCGGACGCGTGGAACTTGCGGTCGTATCCGCGCTCGCCGACCGGCAGCTCGAGTCCACATCCGGGGCAGGTTCTCATCTGAAGCGGCATCGGCGAACGTCCGGTGTCAGGGTGGTCGACTGTCATTCTTGTGCGTGCCTGAATTCACGGTAACTCGTTTGTCGTCGAACGTTCTGGCGCTCTGCTGCGCGCGAAGCGCGTCAGCAGCAGCGGCTTGTTGGGCTGCTTGCACGCCGATCCTACAGGCCCTGCGGAAAGAGCAAGCCGTACGTCTCGCACTGTCTACACGCAAGGCCGAGCACCGACCGGCCGTCGAGCGAGCCCTCGACAACCTCGAACGTGCGTGCCCCGCACTCGGGGCAGGTGAATCGTCCCGGGCCCGACGAGGGGTGCAGCCTGTAGCCTTCAGGTGTCAGCTCAACCTGCGTGCTGGCGTCATCGCGAAGGTCGATGCTGATTTCGTAGTGATCGAGCGAGCGACAGAAGGCCTGCAGATCAGCCAGGAAGTTCCGCGACTTCTCGGCGTGCCAGATGACTTCGGGTTCGCTCATTCAGCCTGCCCAACTTTGTATTGGACAGACCCGCATAAACACCACGAACGCGGCGAGGCGGTCCGCCTAAATCTGATGCGAGAGCTTCCCGTGATCGGAGCAGGTGGCCATCCGCCCTGGAGTTGCCGTACTTCTCGGGCGCAAGGGCTCGCTTTTCGGCCGGTTTGCCTAAAACCGGGAGCGGCTCGGGTCTGGTCGCCGTCACACCAGTTCACACATGGCGTCAAGGCAGCACCAAGGAGGGCGTGGGCGCGCATCCTCATTCCCCAAGAGAACGGTCGGCCGGAGACTGGACGCGAGCGGCCGTGGAACAACATGCGGCTGGGAACCCTGGAAACGTAGGCCATCGCCATGCGACGGCGACGGCCGCGCCCACGCAGAGCGCCGCGGATCCCCTCCAACCGACGGGGAGCCAAGGACGGAGACGGTGCCTCCCGCACCATCACCCCAGACGCCAGTCCGCGCACCCGGCTCTCAACCAACGTCCATCTGTTCCCGGTCATCGTTTCGTCCCCTTCAGGGGGTTTCGGACTGTACCGCCCCCGAAAAGCCAACGTCAACTCCCCCTCCCACGGCATTCCAGTTGCACCACGCCCCCCTCACCAGAACATGCCATCTCGGCATGGCGCCGGCCCCGATCACCCCGGCCCGAGAGTGTCATGGCCTCCCCTACCAGCCCCCCAGAACCCATCACGGTCTTGCTGGCCGATCACCAGCGCGCCTTTCGCCACACCCTGGCCCGGACTCTCGAGAGGTGCGGATGGGTCGCGATGGTGGCCCAGGCCCGAACCTTTCAAGAGACCCTCGAAAGCGTGCGGCAAACCCCGCCCGACGTGGTGCTGCTCGCCGCCCAGTTGCCCGGCGGCGACCCATTCCACCTGGCTCGGAACCTCCGCGAATCACACCCCCAAACGCGCATCGTGATCGTCGGTGATCGTTTTCGCGACTGTCACGTTCAGCGCGCACTCGCCGCCGACGCCGCCGGCTACCTGGTCAAAGGTGGGAAACCCGACGCGATGCTCGAGGCCATCCGGACCGTCGCCGCCGGGCAGTATTTCTTCTCCCCCGAGATCTGGAACCGGATCGTGATCGACGATCGCGGCCCGCGCCTGCTGCCTCGGCCGCAGGCCCGGCTGGCCGCCCTGACTCCCCGCGAACGGGAGGTTCTGCGTCTTCTCGGGAGCGGGCTTTCGAAGCAGGAGATCGCCAGCCAGCTCTCGATCCGCGTCCAATCCGTCGACCGGCACCTGAACCAGATCACCGCCAAGCTCGGTGTCCACGATCGAGTCGAACTCGCGCGGCTCGCCCTCCGCGCAATTCGCACCAATCGCACCCATCGCGCCAATGGCGCCAATGGCAATGGATCCGCCGGAGAATGAGCGCACCGCTGCCAGCCGCGGCCGGAAATGGTATGCTCGCCAGCCGAATCGTGGTCCCGGTCGTCTGCTTCGCGAGAGAGCCGCCGCGGATCACGGGGAAAGTGCGCAACGTGGGGCAGGAACCAGAGCCCGCGGAAATCGAGCCGGCCGAACTCGATCACCTGAGCGTCGCTCTCGATCGCGCCGGGATCGGTTTGCTCACGGTGGACGCAGCCGATCGGATCCTCACCGCGAACCCGAGCGCAGAACGACGGTTCGGTCTTGCCTCCGGAGCGCTCGCCCGCAGGCCGCTTCGAGAACTCATCGGAGCGCGACCCGACGGCGATGCGATCCCCGTGGAGTTGTCGGCCATCCATGCCGGTCCCGATCGGTCCGGGCCGATCACGATCATCCTGCGCGACCTCGCAAAGGAACTGTGCAGCACAAAGGAGCGATGGCTGCGCGCCGAGCAGCGAGCCCGGCTGGGGAGCTATGCGTCCGTCCTCGAGGAGCCTTGCTCCACCCGTTGGTCGGCCGGGCTCTACCAGATCACCGGTCTCAGCCCGGACGCCAGGCCTCCCGGACCCGCCGCCCTGATCGAGCAGTTCGTTCATCCCGGCGACCATGAGCTGGCGCGGACCGCCTTCCTGGCGCTCGTCGAGCAGGGCCGGCCGTTCGATCTCCCCTTCCGGCTGGTCAGACAGGACGGCGAGGTGCGCCACGTTCAGCACGCCGCCTGGCCGATCCTGGATCGCGAAGGCCGGGTCGTCGCGATCGACGGGCTGGTGCAGGACGTCACCGATCGGATCCAGCTCGAGCTCGACTTCCTGCAGTCCCAGAAGCTCGAGGCGGCCGGCAAGCTCGCCGGCGGGATCGCCCACGACTTCAACAACATCCTGATGGCGATCAGCTCCTCGGTGCGGATCGCCGAGCGCAGGCCGGATGATCCGGCCCGATTGCGAGCCGGCCTGTTGGAGGTCGGCGCACACCTGCAGCGGGCCAGCCAACTGACCCGGAAGCTGCTCGACCTCAACCGCCGCGGCCACTTCGAGCCCGTGCCTTTGGACCTGCGTGACGTCGTGGCGAGTTGCAAGACCATCTGCGAGCGGCTGCTCGGAGAGGAGGTCGAGCTCTGCGTCACCGGCCGTCGTCGCCCCGCCCCGGTGCTCGCCGATCCCGAGCAGATCGAGCAGGCGCTCTTGAACCTGCTGGCCAACGCCCGGGATGCCCTGCCGGTCGGCGGGCGGGTCGAGATCGACGTCTCGGAACTCAACCACGACGTGGACACGGCCGGGGCCGAGTGGCACGCCGAAGCGGGCCGGTACTGCGTCCTCTCGGTGAGCGACACAGGGTGTGGAATGGACGCACGGACCAGGGCGCACATGTTCGAGCCCTACTTCACCACCAAAAACGTGGGGAATGCGGGGAACGATGGGAGCACCGGCCGCGGCACCGGTCTCGGACTGGCCATGGTCCATTCGATGATCCGCCAGGTCGGAGGGCACGTGTTGGTCGAGAGCGAGCCGCGCCGCGGCACGACCGTGCGGCTCTGTTTTCCGCGGCTGATGGATCCCGCGCTGGTCGCGCCGCGCCGGGAGCGGGTCCATGCGCCGCCGCGGCGACCGGGCCAGGGTGAGACCATTCTCCTGGCCGAGGATGACCCGGCGGTCCGCGGCGGACTGCGGGGATTGCTCGTGGACCTGGGCTACCAGGTGCTCTCCGCCGCCGATCCGGAACAGGCGCTGTGTTTGTTTCAGGAGCGCCGCGGCGAGATCGACCTGCTCCTGACCGACATCGTGATGCCGGGGATGGGCGGCCGGGAGCTGGCCGAGCGGATCGCGGCCCGCAGCCGGAACACTTCGGTCGTCTTCATGTCGGCCTTCTCGCGCGAGACGCTGGTCAAGACCGGCCGGATTCCGCCGGGCGTGCGAACGCTCTCGAAACCGTTCACCGAGCGAGAGCTGGCCCGGACCCTCAAGGCCGCGCTCGAGCGCTCCGGCCGGGAGTCCAGCTCCGCGTAGCCGCTCACGGCAGGATCACGATCGAATGGCCCGCTTCCGGCTGCGCCAGATCGATCGACACCTTCACCGACTCGCGCCGGCCTCCGTAGCCGGTGACTCCCAACACGTACCGGCCGCTCAGATCGAGCGGCACATCGGTCAGCAGCAGACTGCCATCCGGCAGCGATTGCTGGTACGAGCTGACGTCGTAGGTCTGGCCGCCGGGCATGGTCAACCAGAGGTCCAGCGGTCCGCTGAACGATCCGTCGGGACGGCAGGCCAGACTGAGTCGTGCTCCCGAGAGCGCGAGCAATGGCAGTTCACCGTGCGAGCCATCCGGGCCGGGCCGCAACCGGACGTGCCGGGAGGTGGCCCGCTTCGGAAGTTGGCGACGGGTCACGATCTCGAACGGCCCGGGCGCTCCGCCCGCCGCGGAGACGACCAGCGTGAACCGGCCGGAGCTTGGCAGCTTGATCGTCTTCTTCAGCGCGTGGCGTCCCAGCCGGACCGGGAAGGTCTTGACCGGGGTCTGCTGCGCGTCCAGCAGGGAGATCAGGAGCTTCGTTCCCTGGTGACCCTTCCTGAATTTCAACCGGAGCCGCATCCGCTCCAGGCCCTCGAACCACGCTTCGGTCGAATCCGGGAAGTCCTGGATCGTTCCCAACAGCCGGTCGCCGGGGACGAAGGTCGGGTTGCCGATTCTCAAGGTGGTCAGGACTTCGGCGGAATCCTGGAGGTCCTGAACGTTCTGGAACCACAGCGTGGTGCTGTAGTCACCGTCTTGCAGTGAACCGGGCGTGAAGTGGAGCCGCACCGTCTGCTGCCCGGGCGCGGTGATGGCCCCGAGCGGAGGAGTGAGGTCGAGCCACGACACGCCCGGCAGCGTCTGTGCGGCGAAGTACAGAACCGACGAGGGGTCGCCCAGGTTCAGCACTTCGAGCGGGACGTCGTCCGGGGCGGGCTCTCCGATCACGCACGAGACGATGATCGGGCTTTCGGATTGAAGCGCCAGGTCGGGAGTCGGCTCGGCCACGTCGAGGTACACCGGCAGTTCGAGCACGTCGGCCGGGTCGCCGAGATTGCGAAAGCGCAGCAGGGTCGTGTGCCGCCCGGCCGCCAGGTAAGACGGCGCGACCACGATCTGGATCGGCTGCGAGAAACCGGACGGCCAGCCGGCGCCTTCGGCGGGCGTCACGCCGAGCCAGGCGACCGGGGGAACGATTTCCGCCATCCAGTCGAGTTCCGAGCCGCCCGCGCCGCAGTTCGAGAGCGTGCGAATCTGTGCGTCGGGGACGGGTCCGCCCAGCAGGAAGTCGAAACTCAGTGGGGACAGGCTGTCGAGGCAGAGGATTCCGGGGGCCAGGACGACCTCCAGTTCCACCCGGACCAGCTCGCTGTCCGCGCCGTCCTGCGTGTTCTGGAACCGCAGGGTGGTGGTGTGGACCCCGGCCGCGAGGCCGCCGGGTGAGAAGGCGATCGAAACCGGGGTTCCCGATCCACCCGGCAGGTCGAGACCGGCGGCGGGCGCGGCCTCGAGCCAGGCCACCGGCGGTTGTTCCGTCACCGTCCAATCGAGCAGCGAAAGGCCGTCCCCGAGGTTTCTGACCACGCGCTCGCGCGGGGCGGGGCCGCCGTCTCCGATCTGATGCGTGACGAGCAGGTCGCCGGTGTCATCGAGGCCGAGGTCGGCCGCGGGACGCACGACCTCGAGCAAAACGGGCAGCAGCACGCTGTTGCCGGCGTCGCTCTCGTTTCGAAAGCAGAGCGTGGTCGAGTAGACGCCCTCCGGCAGCGTCTCGGAATCGAAGTCGAGCGTCACCGGTTGGGATTCATCCTGACCCGGAGTGGAGTTGGTGAGCGCCCCGGCGAGCGGATCGACCGAGAGCCACTCGGCCGGAGCGAGCGGTACCACGGTCCAGTTCAGGGTCGAATGATCGGCGCCCGCGTTGATCACCCGGCGGACCACGCTTGCGGGTGGAGTCCCGCCCAGCACCTGCGTCACGCGGATCTCCTCCGCGGAGTCGAGCAGAAGCAGCGGATCGGCCTGGACCAGGTGCAGCAGGACCGGCACGTCCTCGAAGTCGTCCGGACTCTCGGCGTTTTCGAAGCGCAGCCGTGTGGCGTAGGTCCCGGGACCCTGTCCGTCGATCCGGAATCCGATCTCGATCGGGCAGGCGGGCCCCGAGGTCGCGAGCCCGCCGCCGGCCGCGGGCGAGAAGACCAGCCAGGGGACGGGGGGAACGGCGGTCACCTGGAACGCGAGCAGGCTTCCCGGCAGGCCGGCATTGCTGATCCGGCGCACGACCGGCGGCGGTTCCGGAGCGCCGAGCACATGCGTGGCGGCGATCGGCGAGGCGTCGTCGAGCAACAGGTCGCTGACAGAGCGGCGCACGCGCAGATCCTTCTCCTCCCAGCCGTTGCCGGGACGACTCAGCCACCGGCCGGTGGACAGGTAGGGCGTGCTGCCCTGGTCAGCGAGCAGGCGCGCGCGCCAGTGATACGGTCCGGGAGCCAGGCCGGTGACGTCCAGGCCCAGTTCGGCGCCCAGGATCCCGGTGTCCTGGAAACCGGTTTGGCGCAGCGCACTTGCGTCGAACGGGACCAGCAGCGGCTTCACTTCGCACTCGAGCCGGACGCGCCCGCGCCCGAACGGCGTCCGGGCGGAGACCGCGACCCGGAACCCTTCCCCCGGGGCCAGGCCGCGCTCGTCGATGCTGACCTCGCCGCCGGATCGCAGCTGGCGGGGGTTCAAGGAACCTCCCGGTCCCCAGTTGCCCCGGTTGCCCTGGTTGCCGAACAGGACGAACAGTGCGCCTTCGCCGGCGTCCGCGCCGGAGAAGCCCGCCGCACCGATCAACAACTCGGCGAAACCGTCGCCGTTGGCGTCGCCGGCGAAGGTCAGCGCGGTCGCTTCCAGGCCGGCGAGCTGCGGGTCGTCCCGCCCGCGCCACCAGGGAATCGGGTCCAGGCCGGAGGCGGAGCCGAGGTGGACCTCGGCCGCGCCGAAGGCAGCGGAGCCGCCGATGGCCACGTCGGACAAGCCGTCCGCATTCAGGTCTCCGCCGCCGCACAACGCGCCGCCGATCCGGGCCTCCGCCAGATTCCCCTCGATCACCTGGCCGGCCGCCGAAGTCAGTCCCAGCGCCGAGCCCCGATGGACGAAGACCGCGCCCTCTCTGCTCTCGCCGTTGCTGAACCAGGGCGCGGCGACGAGTACGTCGGCGTAGCCGTCGCCATCGATGTCGCCGGCGGTCGCGAGCGACGACCCCAGCCGCGCACCGTGTTGCGGGCCCTCCAGCGTCCAGGCCGCGGTTGGCGAGGGTCCGTCCGCGGAGCCCGGATAAAGCTGCGCTCGGCCGGCCTGGGAAGCGGCGTCGCCGGCGAAGGGCGTGCCCACCAGGACGTCCTCGAACCCGTCGCCGTCGACGTCTCCCGCCGTTCCCAGGTCGCTGCCGAACGCGCCTCCCGGATCCTCGCCGTGTGCGATCCAGGCCGGTTCGGGCGCGGACCAGAGCGCCGTGCCGCGCCAGAGCAGCGCCTGCCCCTGGTCGGGGCCGGTGCCGTCGAACAGCGGCGCGCCGACCAGGAAGTCCAGGTAGCCGTCCCCGTTCGTGTCGCCGGCCCAGGCCACTTTCGAGCCGAACTCGGCCGCGGACTGACTCCCGTCGCGCGTCCAGGCCGGAGCGGCCGCCAGACCCGCCGCCGATCCACGGTAGAGGAACACGCGGCCGAGTCGTTCCGCGCCCATCAATATGCCGGGCGCGCCGATGACCACGTCGCAGAAGCCGTCGCCATCGATGTCTCCCGCCCCCGCGACCGAGGCCCCGAAGCGGGCGCCGATCTCGTTGCCCTCGGCCGACCAGGCCGGCGTGTTCAGCAGTCCGGAGGGCGTTCCGCGAAACAGGTACACCCGTCCCTCGTCCGCCTGGCCGCCGTCGTACCGCGCGGCCGAGACCAGCACGTCGTCGTAGCCGTCGCCGTCCACGTCGCCGGCGCGCGCGACCGCCGTTCCGAGTCCGGCTTCGAGCTGGCCTCCAAGAAAGCGCCAGTCGGCGGCGGCGCTCAGGCCGCCCGGCGAGCCGAGATACACGGCCGCCAGCCCCTCCTGGCTGCGGTCGCCGCTGTAATCGGGGGCACCGATGATGACGTCCGCGGAACCATCTCCATTGATGTCCCCGGCCGGTCCGACCGCGGCGCCGAACCAGGCCGCCGGGGCTCCGCCGCCCTGGCTCCAGGTCGGTTCGAGCGAGAGTCCGTCCGGCGAACCGGCGAACAGCGAGGCGCACCCCTCGAAGCTCCACGCGCCGCTCTGGAAGGGAGCGCCCACCAGGACCTCGCAGAGGCCGTCCGCGTTCACGTCGCCGGCGGTCGCCACCGCGTAGCCGAAGCTCGCGCCGGGGGAGCCGCCTTCCACGGCCCAGTCCGGTGTCGAGCTCAAACCGGCCGCGTTTCCATGGAAGACCAGGGCCAGCCCTTCTCCCGGCTGGGCGCCGCTATAGCCGGGCGCTCCGGCGATCACGTCGGCGAAGCCGTCGCCGTTCACGTCGCCCGCGGCCGCCACCGAGCGGCCAAGGCGCTCGCTGGTCTGGGTCCCGAACCAGCTGGCGCTCGAGGTGCTCGAGACGCCAGTGGGGGAGCCGAGGTACAGGAACGCGGCGCCGCCGTCCTGTGTCGCGCCGTCCTGCTCCGGAGCGCCGATCACCAGGTCGGAAAACCCATCGCCGTTGACGTCACCCGCCAGGCCGAGCGCCTTGCCGAAGCCGGAGTTCACCTGGCCGCCGGAGATCCGCGCGCGGGCGACGGCGGCCAGACCGGACGCCGAACCGTGAAACACTAGCGCGCTTCCCAGGCCGCTGCCGAACCCAGGCATGCCGGCCAGCACGTCCCCGAAGCCGTCGCCGTCGAGGTCGCCCGCCGCGGACAGCGCGGTACCCAGTTGCGCCTCGGGCTCGTCGCTCTCCGCCGTCCAGGACGGTACCGCGGAAAGACCCGCGGCGGATCCCTGGAACAGAAAGACCCTCCCTTCGTTGCTCTCCGGATGGTCGAACTGCGGCGCTCCGACCAGGACGTCGGCGAAGCCGTCGCCGTTGACGTCGCCCGCGGTCGCCACCGCCTGCCCGAATCTCGCTCCGGTCTGGTTGCCGCTCGCGGACCAGGCCGGAAAGGCGGACAGACCCTGCGCCGAGCCGCGGAACACGAACGCGCAACCTTCGTCCACGAAGCCCGAGTCGAAACTCGGAGCGCCGACGATCAGATCCGAGAACCCATCTCCGTCGACGTCTCCCGCGGTCTGGACCGCGAAGCCGAACTGGGCCCCGCCCTGGTCCCCGCTGGAAGACCAATGGGGGTTGGTCGCCAGCGGATCGATCTGAATCGGAAACTCTGCGTCCCGCGCGTCGATCACGATCGACAAGCGGAGTTGCGTCAGCTCGAACCAGGCCGGCAGGCTCAAACCGGTCGCGTCGCGGACCTCCAGATGGTCGATGCACAGCACCGTGACTCCCGCCGCGGTCTGAAACTCCAGGCTCTGCGCCTGGCGGCGATCTTCGAAAGCCAGGTTGCCCGACACCTGCATGGTCACGCGCAACCTCTGCGATGAGCCGCTCGCCGGCCGCGGCAGCGTGAAGCCCTGCTCGATTCCACGCGGATCGTTCCGGTACCACTCGGTCAGTGAGCCGCGGCGGTACTCGGCCCGCTCGCCGGCCACCGACAGCGCGGCGGCCGGAACCGGCGCGAGCCGGTCGTCGAAGCCGTATTCCTGGAGGCTGAGACCGAAGCTCCAGGCGTCCCTCCCTTCGGTTCGCGGAACGAGCCGCAGACCAAGGGCGGTAAAGCAGGCGCGCCAGCCCTGCGCGCGGTTGGGCGCCTGATAGCCGGTCGGCTCCCGCCAGGTCAGCCGATATTCCGAGCTGGCGATCCTCCGCTGCGCTTCTCTCAGCCACTGGCGTTCCGCGGGCCTCGAGTTCTGTCCGGCCGCGACGGTCGCGAGACAGAAGGGCAGTCCGAACCGTGCGATCCAGACGATGGTTGTTGAGCCTCGTGCCATGCGGAATTCTCCTTCCCACCGCGCGTCGAACGGAAGCACGAGGGGCGCCGCCCACAGTCCCGGGCGGGCCGGCGCCCCTCGCGGATCAGGGCAAGAAAGCTAGAACGAACCGTTGGCCTGGGTCGCGTTGCTCTCCCACAGCAGGTGACCGCCGCCGACGGTCGCGGCGGGGCCGGTGGTGATGGCTCCGAGCAGCGCGGGATTGGGGAACACATCGCGGGAGGTGGTGGCCACGACGCCGTTGATGCGCGCCCAGCCGGTCTCGAAGTCGCCCAGGTTGTCGCAGTTCACGTCGAGCTCATTCGGATCATTGGGCGTGTTGTTCCGGAGGAAGAACTGGTCGAACAGCGGGCTGACGTTGACCAGCGGAACGTCGAACCAGCACTTGAACAGCTTGGTAGTCGACAGCGGGAACTCGTTGTCGTTCCACACGTCCATCTGCACCAGCGTCACGGCGTCCGGGCCGCCGGTCAGGTTGAGCAGCGCGAGCTGGGACTGAGCGACCGCCAGGAAGGAGTCGATATACAGCGTGTCCGGGATCGGCTCGTACTCGACCCCGTCGAAGTCGAGGTCACCCTGGAAGTCCAGGTCGGTGGGCAGGCCGGCGGCCGGGATCGCCGCGAAGGGAAGCGCGTTCATGCTGTACATCGTTCCGGAGCCGTTCAACACGAGTTCCGAGCCCATCAGGAAGTTGTGCGACCAGTCGATGCCGAACTGCGCCGGATCCTGAGCGGAAACCACCAGGTAGCCCTGCTGGCCGTTGATGTTGACCGCGTTGTGGCACGAGGTCAGCACGCTCAGCGTGTCGGCGGGCGTCAGGAACTCCACCCGGTCGAAGCGGACGCAGCCCAATGGCATCTGCTCGTCCTGGGGGTTCGGGATCGTGTTCACGTAATCGTAGTGCACCAGCGTCGACCCGCCGAAGCTCACCGGGGTCTGCGGCAGCGTGTTGATGTTGGTGACGTTCACCACGGTGATCCAGCCGGCCGCCGCGCCCGAGCGGTGCACCGGGAAGATCAGGACGCTGCCGGGCTTCCGGCCGTCAGCAAAAACGGAGGTGGCGACCACCGCGCCCACGGCGACGGCGGCCAAGCAGAAGATCTTCAGTGATTTCACAGGATTGTCCTCTTCATTCGGTTTTGATGAAATGTCCCCCGGCCGGCCCGCGGGCCAGATTTCCGCGCGGCTCGGGAACTCATGAGTGCTGTCTGGCAGGAGAGTTGGAACTTCGATAGGCCAATCCTTTCCTGGGACCGTGAGGCCCTCTACACGCTTCGGTTTCAGGTCCGCCGCCCCTCTCACTCATCTTGTTGCATGGTGAGGGGGGCGACACTTTGCCCGGTCGCCGTGCGACCGGTGACGAGCTCGCGATCGAGCCGGAAATACCACTGGCCGTCGCGCCAGACCCAGTCGATGAGCAGCGGCTCCTGCCGGCGGAGCTTCGAGGTGTCGCTGATCCTCAGCCCCTGCCGGAAAGTCGCCGGGAGTCGCTCCGGCACCAGGTGCGCATCGAGCAGGAACTCGACCTTCGCCCGGCGCGCGGCCGGATCGATGCTCTGCGAGGTCACGCTCAGCGCGTCGACCCGCAACGCGCCGTGGCTGAACGCCGGCAGGAAGGTCGCCCACGGGACGCGCGCCCGTTCCATCGGATCGACCAGTTCGTAGAGTCCCGGCCAGTCTTCCTGCGTGCGCAGGCGCGCGTACTCGCTGGCGGCCTGCCGGAGCGCCCCGTCGGCGCCGGCGAACGGATCGACCCGTCGCTCGTCGTCGTCGAGGAAGGCCCAGCCCAGGGCCGAAACTGCGGCGGCGATGGCGCCGCGCCGGAGCCAGATTACCGTTTCGCTGGAAAGCATCAGACGTCTCCCTCCAAGCACTCGAGGGAGTCGAGGGCCAGGACGTGCACACCGTTGAAACCCACGGATACGATTTCGTCCCGGCCGTCCCCGGTCACGTCGCCGGCTCCCAGATGCACCGCGCCTTCGGTCCCGGGAATCCGGCCGCGCCGCCGGAATACTCCCTCGCGGGTGACGTCGATCACGCTGATTCCGGCCTTGCCGGCGGCGACGATCCGCGGCGGCCCGCTCTCCTGGAGCTTGGCGAAGACCACGTCGAAGAACGGCTCGTCGTCCGGCAATCCGCTGCCCCAGTCGGACCAGTTCGCCCCGTCGAAACGCCAGAGCCGCAGCGGGGAGTGGCCCTCGAAGAGCATGCCGCCGGCCAGCAGCTCCTTGATTCCGTCGCCGTCGAGATCCGCCGCGGCCACGGCGAGATTCGCGCCGAAAATGTCGCCCTGCTCGAGCGGCACCGGCCACGCCTCGAAATCCCCCGCACCGAGCCGGCGCCAGATGCGCGGACCCTGGTCGGTGGCGGCGATGATCTCGGGGGTCTGGTCCCCGTCCAGATCGACGATCTGGATCTGGGCGCCATAGTGATCCGGACCGAGCAGTTCCGCGATCCGGGAGAACGACCCGCGTCCGTCTCCCCGATAGACCCAGAGGCCGCCCTCGCCCGGCCAGAATCCGAGCGCGGCCAGGTCCTGGTGTCCGTCTCCGTCGAGGTCGCCCAGCGCCACGTCCGAGCACATGCTGGTCAGTCCGAGATCGCACGGCGCCGCGGCGAAGGAGCCTTTGCCGTCACCCAGGAACACGCTAGGCGTGACGTCGTGCCCGGAGAACGCGATGTCGAGGTTTCCATCGTGATCGATGTCGGCGACCTCGGTTCCGCCATATCCCAGGTCGCGCCGCAGCCCACCAATGGAGGCGGTCCAGCCGGCGTGCCCGTCATTGAGCCAGACCCAGAGTCCTTCTCCAGGAGTGCTTCGATTCCAGCGGCGGATCGACGCCACCAGGTCGAGCCGCCCGTCATGGTTCAGATCGGCGAGCGCCGGCTTGCCTCGCCAGTGCCCGGCTTCGGGCAGTCCAACGGACAGCGACCGCGCCGGTATCGGGGGAGCTTGCGCAATCGTGCGCTTCGGGAATCGCGAAGGCGTCGACTCCGTCGATTCTTTGGAAGCGGCAACCCGATGAATGGATGCCGCCCGGTCATGACGACTGAAGACGAATAGAACCACGGGCAGAAGCAGGCACAACAGCACCCACTCCCATTTGGTAGTGGTCATGGATTCAAAGCTCCTCAGACAGGCGTCATCAGGTCGTCATGGTCTGCGGAGGCCGTATTGGGAAATGCGGAAGTGGAGTGTTGGAATCCGTTCCCCCGCGTGGGCGCGGCGACGCTGACGCTGACGCTGAAGTGTCGGGCCGCGCTCGCAAACTCCAGTCCAACCGGCGGCGTTCCTCGGTGCCCATGACGCCTCGTCTGCGGCGGAGCTCACGGTCTGGCGCCGGAATCGGATCGCGATGCGCAACCGCATGGACCTATGAAGGTTGCGGAACGCCGCGCGCGCGCCGCATCGTAAGGCAGGGCCTGTCGGACTTTCAGAAAGAGCGTTTCGTGCGGCTTCGCCTGGGAAACGGCGCGCTGCGCGAGCGCCGTTTTCCCCGGGGTGCGCCGTTAGCGAATGTGCATCGGACGGCGAGCGCGCGCTGGTGTGTGCCGGCCGCCGGCCGCAACGTGCGGGCGGACTGCGAATTCCGAATTCAAAAAACTCCCGCCGGGGCCGTCCGGCCGTGCTATCGCATGGCACTTCTGCACCAGTTCCGCCGGCATGGCTCATTCGCGCAGGGTCTTGGTTGCACTGGGGGATTCAGTATGAAAGCAGCGTCTCAGCACGTTCAACGCATCTCGATCCTGCTGGCGGACGACCATCAATTCGTGCGCCAGGCGCTGGCCCGGACGTTGGCGGAGGCGGCCGACTTCAAGGTCGTGGCCGAGGCCGGTGACGGCGAAGACACGCTACGATTGGTTGAACGCCTGCGACCGGACGTGGTCGTATTGGACGTCGACATGCCCGGCCGAGACGCGTTCGCCGTGGCGCAAACGATTCATGCGCAAAACCCGGCGACCCGGGTTCTATTTCTCAGCGCGTTCTCGCATGATCGGTTCATCGAGCGGGCGCTCGAGGTGAATGCCGCCGGTTACGCGACAAAGGACGAAAACCTCGATGCAATCATCGAGGCCATTCGAGCCGTGGCGGCCGGCCGGTTCTACTTCTCTCCCGAGGTCTGGAATCGGATCGTCATCGACGAACACGGAGCGCGATTGCAGGGCGAGGTGCATTCGAGACGCATGACGCTGACGCCGCGGGAGCTCGAGGTACTTCGTCTCGTCGCGCAGGGTCTCTCGAAGATGGAAATGGCAGAGCTGTTGGAGATCAGCGTGCACACCGTCAATCGCCACGTGAACGGGATCATGGTCAAGCTGCAGATTCACGACCGGGTCGAACTGGCGATGTTCGCGGTTCGCGAAGGACTGGCCCAGCCGTAAGCGCCCGCGCGATAATGACTCCCGTTTCGGCACCTCCATCGTCGTAGGTGATGATCCAGACCCGGTTCATTTCATCACGTTGAAGTGGGAAATGGACAGCGGAAGAAATGGTGCGGCTCGATGGGTCAGCGAGTCAGGCGCAGCTCGCGGTAGAGCGCCTCGAGCGCGCGCTCGGTGGCCTGGCCCGGGTGGTAGAAGAGATCGCGGGCGAGTTCGCGGCGGACGGCGGAGAGTTCTTGCGGGTGTTCGAGGCTCATGCGCAGGAGTTGCCGGGCCTCGGGCACGGTCTCGAAGGTCCGGCCGGCGCGCTGGCCCCAGGTGGTCAGGTCGGCGGTCGAACGGTAGCGCTCGCTCGCGTAGAGAGCCGGCACCCGGGCGAACAGGATCGGGCGGTCGAGCAGGCAGAACTCCTGCGAGACCGAGCTGGCGTCGGTGATCAAGAGGTCGGCGGCCGCGAGCGCCGGGGTCACGTCGAGATCCTCGACCAGCGTGACCCGCTCGGCATTCCATTTCGCGGAGCGGGCGACCCAGTCCACCGAGGAGCGGTCGGGGTTGCGGTGATGGTCATGCAGCTTGACCAGCAGGTGCAGGTCCGGTTCGGCCGACAGCGCGGCGATCAGTTCCTCTCCCAGCGTGAACAGCGAACTCTGGTCGGACCAGGTGGGGGCGTAGAGCACGCAGTGCGAACCGGCGGCCACGCGCCACTTCCGGCGGAGCTGGTCGCGATCGAACTCGCCGTGGGCCAGCCGGTCGAGCTTGGGCATGCCGATGTCGATCAGGCGCGGGTCGTGCTCCTCGAAGATGCCGCGCTCGACGAACTGCCGCCGCTGGTACGGCCCGACCAGGAAAACGCGGTGGAACCAGCGCGCTCGATCCGAGAGCGAGCGGCCCTTGAACGATACGCCGTGGAACAGCAGCACCCGGCAGTGGCAGAGCTTCCCGTAGCGGCTGCCGTCGGGGCAGAGGTACAGGTCGCCCTTGAGCCGCTTGGCTTCCTGCTCGGAGAGCAGCGTCACGCCGGTCAAGCCGGCTTCCCGGGCCAGCTCCTCCGTGTCGCCCGGCCGCCGGTACTCGCCCGCGAAGAACAGCTCGATCCGTTCGTCCCGCGCCAGTACGTCGAGCAACGGCCGCAGCACGACCACGTTCATCGGCGCGCCCGCGGAGAACAGCAGCTTGCGCCGGCCGCGAAACGACTGGGCCAGGCCGCGCAGCTTCTTTTGCCTTGCGTCCTTCACCATGCCGTGCGCTCGCTGGTCTGGAGAAACTTCCACAGCCGCTCCGCCCGGACCGCGTGCGTCCAGTGCGCGGCGCGTTCGCGGGCGGCCCGCGCGAACTGCTCGGCCCGGCCGGGGTCCTCGAGCAGTTCCCGGAGGCCGGCCGCCAGCGCCGCCGGATCGCCGGGCGCGACCAGCCGTCCGGTGACGCCGTCCTCGATCACCTCGCGAAGCGCCGGCAGGTCGGTGGCCACCACCGGCGTGCCGAGCGCCATGCACTCCAGCACCTTCAACGGACAGGTGAACAACCGCCACTCCCGCGAACCGCGGCCGGCGAGCGGATGCACCGCGAGCTTGGCCCGGCCGATCCGCTTGAACAGCCAGGCCTGCTCCTCCCAGGGCAGGAACTCGATCCGATCCTGCAGGCCGAGTTCGCGCGACAGGGCCCGAAACGGCGCCAGATCGGCGTCGGTGGGGCCGCCCACGATGGTCAGGCCGACACCCTCCAGGTGCAAGAGCGCGCGGATCAGGACGTCGGTGCACTTCGCCTCCGAAGTCCGGCCGGCATAGATCAGGTCGATCGGACGCGCGGCCTGGGGCAGCACCGAAGACGCGGGCGGGGGCTCGGGCACGCCGTTTCGAAGCAGCAGGCTCGGACAGTGCGGATCGAGGCGGGCCACGCGTGCGACCATGGCGGCAGTGGTGCAGATCACGCCGGTGAGCTCGCGATAGCAGCGCGCCTCGTAGTCCCGATCGAAGCGCGCCAGCCGCCGTTGCCAGCCGGACGGTCCGTTCGCGCTCCACAGTCGCTTGCGTTCATGCAGGGCCCAGGTGGTATACGGCTGGTGCGCCTCCATGAAGACCCGGAAGCCGAGCTCGCGGGCCGCCGGCAGGAGCATCGAGGCGATCCGCACCTGGCGGAAGTAGAGCGTGCCGAAACCGTCCGCCGCGAGCTCTTCCAGCACCGAGCGCAGGTAGCGGCAGTAGCTCGAGGAACGCCGCACCGGCCGCAGCCGCAGGTGGTCGATCCGTTCGGCGGCGGTCGAACCGCCCTGCTGCAGCGACGCGAACCGACCGGCGGCGAGCGGCGCCACGACTCGCACCCGGGCGCCCTGGCGCACGAGCGCGCTGGCCGTATGCAGCGCCTGGACCACGTGCGCCGACTTGCGGCCCAGGTCGCTCTTCAGGACCAGCGCGACCCGGTCCCGATCGATCGGGCCGGCCGGCCTGACTGAACTCGTCTGCGCCGGCCGCGCGGCCCGGGTGAACGGCCCGGCCAGCTTCCAGGCCAGCCGGTGTTCGCGCAGGTGCAGATGCACGTTCGCGGGGCCGAGTTCGGTGAGCTTGTCGCGGACCGCTCTCAAGCGTCCCAGCAGGGTCGCGCGCCCGGCCGATCGTCCGTTCCATTCGACCAGCTCGAGTCCGAATCCCTTGACCCATTCCTTCTCTCGAAAAGGTCCGCCGACGCTCAACAGGGTGGCGCGGGCCCGGCCGCGGTCGATCCGGCCGAACTCCTGCAGCAGGCGCTTCAGCAGCTCCGGTTCCGGATCTCGATCGACCACGTACAGATGATGTTCGAGCGCCTTGGCGTCGAACGGCAGGGCCAGCATCCCTTACTCCCGGGTCGAAGCAGCCGACCTCATGGTACCTGCACCGTGACGGCGTTCGAGGCGGCCGCGCCGGCGATTGCCGCCGGATCGGCGATCCAGATCTGGGCGAAAAAGTCCTGGCCCGGATTCAGGCCGGCGGGCGCGGTGCCGCCGAGCTGGATCCGGCCGCCGCCGTCCGTGGCAGTCAAGATCGTGACCTGCGGCGCGGGCACCAGCATGCCGCCCCGAAACGGGAGGTTCGCGGCCGCGCCGGAAACGAAGATCGCGGCGGTCGCATTGGAAAGGCCCTCGGTCAGATCGAGCGCCCACGGAGTGCCCGGGTCCAGGCTCCCGTGTCCGATGAGCCTCGGCACGCCGGCCGTGCCGGCCAGCCCGGAGCCGAGGTCGGTCCACTCCGGCCAGAGCGCTTCCATCGCCGCGAACAGATCCGGGAGCGGCCCGATGTGTCCGCCCGAGCCCTGCGCCCTGCCGGTCTCCACCACCAGGCCGCGCAGCTCGGCCGGCGAGAGCGGCGCGCCGAAGGCGGTCACCGCGAAGTCCTGCAGCAGCACGCAGGCCGCCGCGACGAACGGCGAGGCCGAACTGGTGCCGTTGAAGCCGCCGGTGTAGTTCTGGTTCGGGTCGCCGCCGTAGGCGGCATAGCTGCCATAGCCGAGGGTGAACACGCTGGTGCCCCAGCCCTGGACGTTGATCCGCGTGCCGTACGTGCTGAAGCCCAGCTTGTCGTGGCTCGCGTCGTCGCTGCCCGCGCCGACCAGGATCGCGCCCGAGTCGCCCTGCGCCCGGTACGAACCATAGGCCGGGCCGTCGAGGTCCTGGTTCCCGTTGCCCGCCGCGCCGATCACGATCACGCCCGCGTTCACGCCGGTCTCGGAGACCGCGAACACGGACGGGTCGAGTTCGGCCGGCCCGTACCCGCCGCCGGCGCCGGTGGTCTGCATCTCGAGCAGCACCACGTCGCCCGCGGCCGAGCCGGCGATCGCGTTGGCGATGCTGGTCACCCGCCGGGGGCCGCCCTCGACCGACAGTTCGGGAAAGGTATAGACCTCGGCGCCGGGAGCCATGCCGGAGCAGCCGTAGCCGTTCTCCACCGAGCTGGTCTCGCCGAGCACCGCCGTGCCGTGCTGGTCCCAGCCGTTGGCGATCGTGATCGGATGGATCGTGTGCCCCGGCTCCGGATGGCAGTCGCGGTCGACCAGATCCTCGTGGCTGTAGACCCAGCCGTATTCGCAGTCGGACAGCCGGATCCCGGCCCCGGTCACGCCCCGGCTCGCCGCGAACGCGGCATCGATCCCCGGGTTCGGGGAGTGGTAGGTCTGCAGCGGAAACAGGTCCGGAGTGGGCGGCGCGATGTCGCCCGGCGGCGGCACGCCGAGCGTCTGGATGTAGGCGTACTCGACGACCGGGAGCGCCTGCAGCGCCTCACCGATCTGTTCCAGTCGCCTCGGCGAGTCGTCCTCGACCAAGACGATCAGGATCCCCGAAAGGTCGGGCTGCGCCCGGCCGGAGCGCGCCGCCGCGCGCTCGGACAGCGCCGCGAGGTCGTCTTCCGGGAGTTGGATCAGACGCGCGAAGCGCAGGCCGTACGCGTCCGCCAGCCGTTCCACTTCCACCAGGTCGACTCCGGCGAGCGACCGCAAACCCGCCGCCTCCGTGGCCCGCACCCGCGCCCGGTCTTCGAACTTGACCGTCAACCGGTAGCCGCCCGGGGGGCTGGTCAGGGAATCGTCCGGAAGCGGCAGCGCCCGCACCGTCGCCTTCGGATACGGCACCCGCGGCGAGAGTTCCTGCGCCGCCAACGCATCACCAAGGACGCCAAGAAACAGGGCCGCAAGCAGCCCGGTCAGGATTCGAGGTTTCATCTGGCCGCTCCGGTCGGGACGTCGAAATCGGAAGCGCCCATGATACCAACTCGCCGGGTCCAATTTCAGCTCACGGTCCGGTCGATCCGGATCCTGAAGCAAAGGCGGCCGGGAGAATCCCGCTCGGGCTCCCGGACGCCGCCGATCTTCAAAACGGCGCGCTGCGAGCGGATGTTCATCGGACTCACGTGGAAGACGACCGAGCGCACGAAATGGAACGCGTGATCCAGCATGATCCGTTTGAGCTCGCCATTGTAGAGACCGCCCCAATGCGAGCGCGCCAGGAAGGTCCAGCCGATCTCGACCTCGCTCTGCGCTTCATCATAGGCGTGGAACCGGGACGAGCCGATCACCCGGCGGGTCTGGGCCTCTTCGACGAGCAGGGCCCCGCCGGACGCGAGCGACTCCTGGAAGAAGGCGCGAAAGACCTCGGGCTCGTGGCGATGCGCGGGATGCTGTGCCCAGATCAGCGGGTCCGACGCGACCGCGAACAGCGCGGCCTCATCCGATGCGCGCAGGGGACGAACCCCGACGAGTGGACCGGTCAGCGTGGGCTGGCTGTCGAATGGCATGGCACCGGCATTCTACTGCGTTGTCGTGAAGAGCCTGTCACCGAGCGGCCGGCGAGCCGTCCTCATTCCTCGGAGGACCGCTCGCCGATGTCGAACGACCCGCATGATCACCTGGCGAAGGCCGTGTTCTCGAGACTCGAGGAGGCCCGCAGCCTGTTCCGGGCCCAGATGCTGGAACTGCTCGTACAATACCTCCTCCTGGCGGCCCGCGAAGAGGCCGACGTCGATGAACTTCAGCACGTGCTGAGCGATGCGATCGGACTCGAATCCGAGGAGTTGATGATGAACACGGACGAGAAACTGATCCAGAAGGGGAAGGAGAAAGGGCGGGAGGAGGGAAGGCGGGAGCAGTTGATATCAGCACTCGAGAGTATCCTGCGAACCCGCTTCGGTGAGATCCCTGAAGACGTCAAGCCGCAGATCGAGACCGCCGATCTGGAGGCTCTCGGGCGCTGCCTTGCTCGCGTGATCCTCCTCCTGGCGGCCCGCGAGGAGATCGACGTCGACGAACTGCAGCACGTGCTGGGCGATCCGATCGAATCCGAATCCGAGGAGTTGATGATGAACACGGGCGAAAAACTGATCCAGAAAGGGATGGAGAAAGGGCTGGAGGAGGGGAGGCAGGAAGGGATGAGAGCTGCACTCGAGATCGTCCTGCGAACCCGCTTCGGCGAGATCCCAGAAGACGTCAAGCCGCAGATCGAGACCGCCGATCTGGAGGCTCTGCGGCGCTACCATGCTCGCGCGATCACCGCGCAATCACCCCGCGAGATCTTCGACGACTGATTCTGGCGATCGCCATGCCGACGGCCCGTGGGCGCCGAAGGCGTGCATCAGGTTCATCGGCTGGTTTGAAAGCGTCGTGACAGCAGGCCTGCCAGAACGCCCCCCGCGAGCGCGATCGGTACTCCCCATGCCATGGTTCCCATTCCGCCGCTCACGTCGCCGCGAAGCAACTCGGCGATTCCGAGGATGATCGGGACACCCACGAACGCCAACGAAAACGCCACGATGCACGAAGGCTCACGTGCACGAAACACTGGACGGAGCAGCGCGGCGACGACAACGCCTACGGCGGCACCCACCACCAATCCAATACCCAGTACAGCCCTGGGCCGCTCCCACTTGAGCCAGGCCTGCATCGTGAGCTCAAAGCCGATGAAGGCAAGCCATGTGATCGGCACGATCATCCATGGCCGAAACTCCCCGAATTTGGACTCCGTCATGAGCGAGTCCCTCGCTTTCCAACGTGCTGTCACTCAGCGGCGAGCGGCACTCCCCACACTACCGCATGCTCCCCGCGGGTGGCCCCGGGATCCAGAGCAACCCCGCGTCGTAGTCCACGGTCCAGACGAAGCGTGAGAGGAGGTCGGAGCCGACGCCGGCCAGGATCGGTTCGGGCAGGGAGGGATCGATCGCGGACTGGTCGACTTCCTTGGCGCTCGGCACCTCGAAGGAGAGAGAGCCGATGCGCAGGTCATGGATCGCGACTCCCCGGGGGCCTCGTTCCAGCGACAGTTCCGCGGCGAGATCGGGATGAAGGACGGTGCGGGACTTGCCCGTGTCGAGTTCGAAGAGGGCGGCTCGACCCTCGATCGTGCCGCGCACCAGGATGAGCCTCGGATGGCGGCTGGATCGGACCAGCGGAACCGACTCGAACCCGGCGATGGAGTCGGGCAGAGGCCCGTGCCCCACGCCGATTCTCCGGGACCCGTAATCGAGGGTGAAATGTCCGCCTTCGAGGAGCAGGGGCCCCGCCAACCCGGGCAAGCTCGGGTGATCCAGTTCATACACCGGCGTGGGGCCCAGGTCTTGACCGAGCACGGACACCTCGACGGCGTCCGCCACGCGGAGCGTCGCGATCGGTTCGCCCGCCGAGTCCACCCGGTCATAGCGGGCGCCGGCCTCCAGCCCCAATTGATCGAACCGTTCGGAGGAGACGCTGAGTCCGACCATGTTCCCGGTGTCGAACGGCAGCACGAGCCGGGTGCTCCCGATGCGGACCGGCACGCCCGGGCAGCCGAACTCCAAGATGGCGACCGGATGCACCTCCGCCTCGGCGTATCCGAACGCCGCCACCCAGTCCGCGCCCGGAGCCGGCGACCGGCAGCCGGGGACCGCCGCCGACAGCAGCAGCGCCGAGCCGCAGAGCAGCCGGTTCATCTCATTCGATCCAGGGATCTTCATGCCCCGCCTGCAGGCAGGCCGCGCGCGTGTCGCGGGCATACTGCCGGTAGTACTCCGGAGTCGTAAGGATCCGCTCGATCTCGTTGTCGGTCAGCTGCCGCTTGACCTGGCCCGGCACGCCGGTCACCAGCGAGCGGGCCGGAATGTGGACGCCCTCGCGCACCACCGCGCCGGCCGCGACCAGCGAGAAGGAGCCGACCCGCGCCCCGTCGAGCACGCGCGCGCCGATGCCGATCAGCACGTCGTCGTCGATCACCGAGCCGTGCACCACCGCCGCGTGGGCGATGCTGACCCGCCGGCCGATCGTGACCGGCCAGGTGTTGAAGGTGCCGTGGAAGATCGCTCCGTCCTGCAGGTTCGAGTCCTCACCGACC
>Ga0326597_10000932_pt1 | contig 49018 bp, 41 predicted proteins | sample RVTome_12_FD_203789 | JGI IMG/M metagenome (GOLD analysis project Ga0326597, IMG submission 203789) | Soil microbial communities from uranium-contaminated site in the Upper Colorado River Basin, Wyoming, United States - RVT100D185 | ecosystem: Environmental > Terrestrial > Soil > Contaminated >... | reverse complement strand
GAGCATGGACGTGGCCACCAGGTATGGCATGATCCATCCCGGTGCCTCGGCCACCGCGGCGGTGCGGGCCGTGTTCGTGATCGACCCGGAGCAGAACATCCGCGCCATGGTCTACTATCCGCTGTCCACCGGCCGTGTCATCGGGGAGGTGCTGCGCCTGGTGCAGGCGCTGCAATTGAATTCGGCGCAGGGCCTGGCCACGCCGGAAGGCTGGCAGCCGGGTGACAAATGCATCGTGCCGCCGCCCCAGACACAGGCTGATGCGGAGGCGCGCATGCAGGCCAACTACGAAGTCACAGACTGGTACTTCAGCAAGACGGACTGTCCCGCATAGCAACCGGCGGTCTCCCTGACGCATCAGCAGCCAAGCCGGTCGGCCCGCGTGGTCGACCGGCTTTTTTTGTTGTCGCCACCGCACCCGCCCTTTGTCTGCGGCCCGCAATTCCGCTATGGAAGAAGGCAAATTCGCGTCACCGTCGCCTCGCGCGCGTGTGATGGCCTTCAGGGGGAAAGGGAAAGACCATGTTGATTGACCGGATGGACCGCATTCAAGTGGCGGTCAAGGATCGCCGGCAGGCGGCCCAGGCCTATGCCGGGTTGCTGGGCGCCGAGGTGCTGGAGGAGCGGCCGAGCAGGCTGTTGGGGGCCCAGCGCACGATTCTCGCCCTGGGCGAGAGTTGTGTGGAACTGTGCGAGCCCGACGGCGCGGGCCTGGTGGCCGATGTGCTGGCCCAACGGGGCGAGGGGCTGATGACCGCAGGGTTCTCGGCGCCGGAGCCGGAGGCGCTGCGGCGCCGCCTGAGCGGACTGGGCATGGAGCCCCAGCTCGAGGACGAGCAGGTCTATCTGGACCCGGCGCTCAACTTCGGCATCCGTTTCGTCTTCTCCCCGGCCCGGCCGCGGCGGCGCGTGGGGCCCGTCAGCTTTCTCTACGAGGTTACGAATACCCTGGTCAGCGACTGGCGGCTGGCCGCGGCACACTTCGCCGGGCTGTTCGCCTTGGACCCCAGCCGGTTTGCCCAGATCGGCAGCGGCCGCTTCGGCTACGTGGGCGCGCTGACCCTGATCAATCCACCGGGCCGGCTGGACCGCATCGAGCTGTCCCAGGTGGTGCGGGAGGACAGTGCCATGGGCCGCTGGGTCAAGAAACACGGCGACTCCCTGTACATGTGCTACTGCGAGACCCACGATCTGGACGGCATCATCGCCCGGCTCGATGCCGCCGGCGCCCGCTGGACGCCCCGCGGCCCGAGCCAGGAGGGCGAGGCCGACGGCCTGTGGGTGCATCCGAAGCATCTGCACGGCGTGCTGCTGGGTGTCTCGCGCACCACGCTGGCCTGGGACTGGTCCGGACGGCCCGAGCTGGTGGACCCGCCGCCCCAGACCCCCCACGCCCACGAGTGACCATGTCGGCGCGGAGCGCGGCGCGCGGCAGGCGCGCGAGGGGGCGCTGGCAAAGGCTGTCGTTGCTGCCGCTCGTGCTCCTGCCGTTGGGACTGCTGGCACCCATGGACACGGCGGGGGCGGAGGCATTCGTGATCGGCTTCGATGGGGGCATCCACAGCTTCGCCGAGACGGACGATGTGCGCGAGACATCCGTGATTCGCGGCGCAAACGAGGAGGCGCGCCATTCCACCTACGACGGCCTGCTGCTGATGGGGCTTCTGGCGGAATGGTATCCCCATGCCCACTGGGGACTGGGTCTGCGCACCTGGAGTGGCACCATCGGCGACGCGTCCTGTGACACGGTCATCGGCATTCCGTTCCTTTTCGCCTACGAGTTCAAGAGCCCCTGCCATGTGGTGGCGCTGGACATGGTGTTGCTCACGGGGCAATGGATCATGGCGGCGCCCGATCGCCTGGTGCGGCCCATGCTCACCTTCGGCGTGGGCCGGGCGGACTACCGGTCGCGGATCCACAACGCGCCCAGGCCCCTGCTGGAGGCGCCACCGGAGGCCACCACCAGCGGTCTGGCCGCCATGGCTGACATCTCCCTGGACGTGGGGCGGAGGGGCTTTGGCCTGCGCATTGGCGCCGCCTGGATTTCCACGGACCTGGGCTCCCCCCTCAACCTGTCCCTGGATGCCTCGGGGACGCTGCTGCACGGGGGCCTGCGCTACGAGTTTCGCTAGCGGCACACCCAATCGCCACGGGCGTTCCATTCCGGCGGAGCCCCGTTCACCACCCAGGAGGGAGCACCATGAGCGATGTCGATACCTACGAGGTCTATGCCGTCAAGTACGGCGAGATGAACAATCGCACCCGGCACACCAACATGATCCTGGCGGATCGGCACGATGCGCCCATGCCCATCGATTATTTCGTGTGGGTGATCACCAATGCCCAACGCACCATCGTTGTGGACACGGGCTTCGACAAGGCGGAGGGAGAGCGCCGCGGCCGCGTCTCCCTGCGCACGCCGCGGGAGGGGCTGGCCATGCTGGGCATCGACGCCGATACGGTGCAGGACGTGATCATCACGCACATGCACTACGATCATGCGGGTACCCTGGACGACTTCCCGGCGGCGCGCTTTCACGTCAATGACCTGGAGCTGCAATTCACCACCAGCCGCCACATGTGCCATGATTTCATGCGCCATGCCTACGCCGTGGAGGACGTGGTGGGCATGGTGCGGCGCCTCTTCGAGGGACGGGTGGCCTTCTGCGAGAAGGAGCAGACGCTGGCCCCCGGCATCACCCTGCACCATGTGGGCGGGCACACCATGGGCATGCAGAGCGTGCGCGTGAAGACCAGGCGCGGCTGGGTGGTGCTGGCCTCCGATGCCTGCCACTTCTATGAGAACATGTCGAGCGGCCTGCCCTTTCCCACCGTGTACGATGTGGGCGCCATGCTGGAGGGCTTCAACACGCTGCGCCGGCTCGCGCCCACCCCGGCGCACATCGTGCCGGGGCACGACCCGCTGGTGCTGAAACAGTACCCGGCGCCCAAGCAGGCACTGGAGGGCATCGCCGTGCGACTCGACGTGGACCCGAAGGGATGATGGCCCCGCGCCGCGCGGGGATGCGCTGCCCGCGGGGGCAAGCAGCCTGCCGGCCAAAGATGCCACTTTCATGGACAACAGGAGCCACATGCGCCAAACCCCAACTGCCTTTGATCTGGAACGCCGCTATGTGCAGCTGCAGCCGGATGGACAATCGCGCGCCTGGGAACCGGCGGAGTTGTGGGCTGCGGTGGCGGCCGGCACGCTGCCCGCCATGCCGGGCGGCTTCGGCGCGCTCGTGGGGGTGTTCGCCTACACCGCGGACTGGGACGTCTGGGAGATGCATCCGGCCGGTGACGAGATTGTGCATCTGCTGGAGGGGGAGGCCACGCTATTGCTGGAGTTGCCTGATGGGATGCGCGAGGTGCCGTTGCGCCCTGGCGAGACGGTGATCGTGCCACGGGGCGTGTGGCATTCGGCGCGCATCCACCAGCCCGGCCGCGCCCTGCATGTCACCCCCGGCGAAGGAACGGAGCACCGCCCGGCCTGACCAACCCTTCGCGCCCGCTGTGCGCCGGCTCAGGCGGTGGATACCTTGGCCGTGGCAACGGTCTGGCGGTTTTCCATGAATCGGAAGATCAGCTTGCGCAGGTAGTCCGCCCCGAAGATCAGCGGCACACCCAGCCACGCCAGGGCGAAGATGGTGCCATTCACCGGCCCCGTGCCGATGATCGCCTGCACCGGCGGGAAGTAGAGCACGGCGCAGGCAAAGGTCACTTCCATGACCACGCCGGCCACGATGAGCCGGTTGCGCAGCAGACCCCAGTCGATGCCCGAGCCGCGCGGCGAACGGCGCCCGACCAGGTTGCCGATCTGCATGAGCATGATCGACGCCAGGGCGATCCCCAGCGCCGAGCGGTACAGGGGGTCGCTGGCGGTCAGGTCCTGGCCGTATTGCCAGCCCCCCTGCACCAGCACCAGGAAGAATAGGAACATGCTCCAGCCGGCCTCGATCAGCCCCAGGAACAGGTAGCTGTGGGCGAACACGGGGAGGTTGAGCAGGCGGTCGTCACTGCGCCGGGGCGGCTGCTGCATCACGTCACGGTCGGCCGGCTCCTGGCCCAGGGCCATGGAGGGCACGATGTCCGTGCCCAGGTCGATGGAGAGAATCTGGATCACGCCCAGGGCCAGCGGCACCGGGAAGACGATGTACACGAGGAACGGGATGATCTCCGGCCCGTTGCTGACCAGCACATAGTTGGTGAACTTCTGCACGTTGCGGAAGATGGTGCGCCCCTCCGCCACGCCGTTGACGATGGAGGCGAAGTTGTCGTCCAGCAGGATGATCTGGCTCGCCTCCCGCGCCACGTCGGTGCCGCGGCGGCCCATGCTGATGCCCACGTCGGCCGCCTTGAGCGCGGGCGCATCGTTCACGCCGTCACCGGTCATGCCCACCACCAGACCCATGCGCTTGAGGGCCAGCACGATCTTCATCTTCTGCTCCGGCGTGGTGCGGGCGAAGATGACCACGCCCGCCTCCAGCCGCTCGACGATCTCATCCTCGCGCATGCGCTCGAGCTGCTGCCCGGTCAGCACCGGACTCCCCTCCGCGCCATCGGCCAGAATACCGGCCTTGCGCGCAATGGCCTCCGCCGTGTCCGGATGGTCCCCCGTGACCAGCAGCACACGGATGCCCGCCGTGTGACAGCGGGCCACGGCATCGGGCACCTCGGGGCGCAGGGGATCCTCCAGCCCCATGAAGCCCAGCAGCACCAGATCCTGTTCCATGGCTTCCTGGGGCGTGTCCGCGGCGGGCTGGACCGGCAGGCGGCGCTGGGCCACGGCGATCACCCGCAGGCCCTGGCTGGCCAACTGAAACACCGTGTCGTCCGCCTTGGCCAGCAGCGCCTCGTCCGCCGCCACGGGCTCGGCCGAGCCCGGCTGCTGCGCGCGGGAGATCAGCGGCCGCAGGGACTCCCACGCCCCCTTGACCACGAACAGGGGCCCCGCCGGATCGTCAAGCAACAGACCGGCCTCCCGGCGGCGGCGCACATCGAAGGCATAATGCCGCCCGCCCGGCCGCAGCAGGGCCTCGCCATCGTCGCCCAGGGCCACCAGCCGCTCGGCCACCGCCACATCCAGGGGATCGCCGCCGAAGCCCTCGTGGGTCTTGCGCACGTCAGAGGCCACCAGCGCACTGCGCAGCAGTGCGGTTTCCGCCGGGGCATCCAGCGACTCGGCCTGGGTGGGCGGCGTGACGTGCGTGATGGAAAGGCTGTTCAGGGTCAGCGTACCGGTCTTGTCCGTGCAGATGACGTGCAGCGCCCCCATGGCCTCCACGGCGTTGAGGCCCTTGACCAGTACGTTCTTGCGGGCCATGCGCACACTGCCCATCGCCAGCGACAGCGTGAAGGTGGGCAGCAGCCCTTCGGGCACGTTGGCCACGATGATGCCCAGCATGAACACCAGATTGACCCACAGGGAACGTCCGGCGAACACGCCGTAGGCAAAGAACAACACCCCCATCACCACCGCCACGATGGTCAGCACGCGCACCATGCGCCCGGTCTCCCGCTCAAGGGGCGATACGGTGCGGCGGATATCCTGGGACAGTGCGGCGATCTTGCCGAATTCCGTGCGCGGGCCGGTGGCGAATACCACTGCCCGCCCCGTCCCGCGCAGCACCGAGCAGCCGGCGAAAACCACGTTCTCCGCCTCCAGCAGCGTCTCGTCCGAGGCCGTGGCCACCAGGGGCAGGGGCTTGGACTCACCGGTCAGCGGGGCATTGTTGACCATCAGGTCGGTGGTTTCCACCAGCCGCGCATCGGCCGGTACCCGGTTTCCCTCCTCCAGCAGCAGCACATCGCCGGGCACCAGTTCCTCGGCCAGCACCTCGCGGCTGTCCCCACCGCGCTGCACGAGCACCTGCTGCGGAAGGAACTTGCGCAGCGCCTCCATGGCCCGCTCCGCGCGATTCTCCTGGATGAAGGCGAACATGGCATTGAGCAGGGAGACGCCCAGCAGCGCCCAGCCCAGAATGTTCATGCCCTCGCCGGGCTGCATGTAGTCGGCCACGAAGCAGATGGCCGCGGACAGGTCGAGCAGCAGCGTGAAGAAGTTGATCAGCTGCCGGCCCAGGGTGCGCACCCACTGCCAGCGGGCCCGCGACTCCAGGGCATTGGGACCAATCTCGGCCAGCCGGCTGGCCACCTCCTCGTCCCGCAGACCCGCCGGCCGCGTCTGCAACTGCAGGTAGACGGCATCGGCGGGAATGTTCTGAATCTGCCCGCGGCTCATGCCACCCCCTTGTAGATCGCCACATCGCAGGGCGCGTTGCGCAGCACCTGCTCCAGGGGGTCTCCATAGAGAAAGCGTCCCGCCAGATTGCGGCTGAACGCGCCGATGAAGATCAGTTGGGACTTGAGATGGTTGGCCGCAATGATGATCTCCTTGGGCCCGTCATCCGTGACGACCACCCGTGAGTCCACGGTCACATCCCCCAGGTCGAGCTGCTCGCGCAGCCATTGCTCGTCCCGTCGGGCGGGCTCCAGGGCCTTGCGGTAGAGATGCTGCCACTGGGACTGGGCCATGGCGCGAAAGCCGAAGCGGCTGACCTCTGCCACTTGCAGCAGATGCAACTCATCCAGGTCAGGGGCCAGCAGCCGCAGGAAGGGCAGTCCATTGGCCAGCGGCGTATCGTCCCGCACCACCGGCAGCAGCAGCTTGCGCGGATGGCCCAGCAGTCCCGGATTGACCACACGCACGGCCAGCACCGGAAAGCGCTGGAGGGCCATGAGCCGCTCGGCCGTGGTCCCGCTGAGATAGCCCTGGCTGATGTGCCGCCGGCGCGTCCCGCACACGAGCAGGGTGCCCTGATCGGCGGGGATGAGGTCGGTCAGCGTGTTCGTCACGCTGCGCCGCAGGGGCACGACGCGGACATCCAACCCGATGGATACCAGCGCGCAACGATCCTCCAGCAGGTGCAGGCGATCGGCCAACGCCTCCTGGGACACATTGCCGTCATCGACATGGATCAGCGTGAGTTGCTGCTCGGCATGGTGCAGCGCCAGACGTACCGCGTAGTGGGACAGCCAGTCCCCGTGAATCGTTCCATCGTAAGCGAAGTACAGCATGGCGTCCCTGCGCTTGCCGATGCCGAGGCGCCGGCCCGAACGGATTTCATCGACGGTACAGCTTCAGCATACCATGCGGCCGGGCGGGCCGGGAATGTCGGGTTTCCGGCCGCCGTCGGCGCGGCTCACATTGTGGCGGTCAGATCGGCATAGACGGGCAAATGATCCGATGCCTGCCGGGCCAGCCGGCTGCGATGGGCCACGACCCGCTGCACGCGGCGCCCGGGCCGCACGAAGATGCGGTCCAGCGGCAACAGGGGCAAGCGGGCGGGAAAGGAGCGGCGCAGCGGATGGCCGCCGAACAGCGCATTGAGCGGACGGGCCGGACCCCACCAGGGAAACCACTGGTTCAGGTCGCCCAGCAGTATGGCGGGCGCCCCGGGGGGCGTGCGCAGCAATTCAACCAACTGGTGCACCTGGAGCGTTCGCTCGGCGGCGTTCAGCCCCAGATGGCAGACCAGCACACGCTCGCAGCGCCCGTTCACCTCCAGATCCACGTCCAGGGCACCGCGCGGTTCCCGCTCATGGGTGCTCATGTCGTGCCGCCGCACGGCAACGACCGGATGCCGGGACAGCAACAGGTTGCCATAGGACGCGGTGGCGCGGCGCATGGTCGGGCCGGAGACGACCGTCATCCCCGTGGCTTCGGCCAGGCGGGCCTCCGTGTGGTGTATGCGCTCCTCCAGCGGCAGCCCATGGGCCGCATCGGCCGCGTCCAGCAGCGTCACCTCCTGCATGCCCACCACGTCCGCTGCCAGCTCCGCCAGGACGGCCAGGCAGCGCTGGGGATCATAGCGCCCGTCGGCGCCCACCCAGGCATGGACGTTGTAGGTCGCCACCCGCATCGCGGCCTAGTCCTCCTCCGCGACCGCGGCGACGCCACGGCGCCGCAGGCGCCGGTTGGCCCACCAGCCGAAGACCAGGACCGCCAGCCCGGCTGCGGCGAGCATGGACAGGTTGAACGGCGTGGGCGCCAGCATGGCCTGCTTGGCGCCCCCGACCAGCAAGGTGACCAGAACGATGCCCGGGGCCATGCCCAGCAACGTGCCCAGGGTGAAATCACGAACATTGATGTGGGAGGCACCGGCGACCAGATTCACCACGGTAAACGGCGCCATGGGCAACAGGCGCAGCACAACCATGGTCATCAGGCCCCGTCGGCCCAGGCGCCGGCTGAGGGCATTGAGCCGCCGGCCCAGCAACTGGCGCATGGCCTGCCGCCCCAGCGCACGGCCCAATCCATAGGTGAGCAGGGCCCCCGCGATGCTGCCCAGCAGCGCGAGAGGCAGGCCGATCCATGGCTCGAAGATCAGCGCCGTGGCACCGATCAGCGCGGTAATGGGGAACATGGTCAGCGCGGCGCCCAGGTAGGCCAGCAGCATCCACAGGATGGAAGCCGGGGCCTGCTCCACCGAGCGCAGCCAGGTGAGCACCAGTTCCCGGTCCAGGCTCTGCCCTTGCGGCGTGAGCTTCCAGAACGCGGCCAGCCCCAGCATCACGGCGACCACCGCGCCCAGGCGCAACCACAGGCGCCAGCGGGGGTCGCCCGACGCGTCGAGGTGCTCCCTGTGTACCAGGTTGTCGATCATGCGGTCCAGGGCCACCGGCCGCTCCGGATCGAGCAGGGTCAAGTTCTCGCCCGTCTCGGGCATCCAGCGCGGCACCTTGGCCGCCAAGGGCCGCAGGGTGCGCCCCTCCTTCTCGCGCAGCGCCTCCAGCGCGGCAAGCAACGATCGGTGCTCCCGCGCCGCCTCGGCCACCGTGGCAGGCTCGGTGTCCAGGTGCTCGGCCAGGAGCCGCCACTGGAGACTGCTGATGGCCCGGCGCAGCGCCTCATCGTCCGGCCCCGCCTCCAGGGCCAGGTTGCACTCGGTGTCCAGGCCCATGGAGCGGTTGCTCAGGTTTGCCGAGCCGTGGATCAGGATGCGGCCATCGACGATCATCAGCTTGCTGTGCACCTTGATCGCCTCGGCGTCCGCGCCGTTGGAGGCGTCATAGACGCGGAAGCGTCCCCCCGGGTCAGCCTCGCGCAGGCGCTTGATCTGCCGCGCGCGCAGGGTGTCCATGGCGGTCTGCTCCAGCCAGCCCGAGCTGTCCCGTGGCAGCACCAGCGCGATCTCGGGCGGCGCATCGCGGCGCAGGCGCTTCTCCAGCGCCTCTCGGATCGCGTTGGACGCGAAGTACTGACTCTCGATGTAGATGGTCTCCTCCGCCGCCGCGATGGCTTCCCGGTAGAACCCCTCGATCTCCCGCACCTCTGCCTGATCCTTGAATTCGGGCAGCGTGCGGCAGATGCCGACCGTCACGTCACGCGCCGCCGGCTCCCATGCCGCCGGCCAGGGATCCGACGGCGCATCGGGCAGGGGCAGTTGCTCACCGGTAGCCATGGCCCAGCGGTAGCGGGCGATGTCGCCCAGCGCGGCGGCCGCCTGGCCGTCCACCATCATCTGCATGTCGTGAAAGGGGGCATAGGGCGAGCCGTCCGGGGCCACCCGGCGATCATCCTCGGGCAGATGGCGTGGGGTATCCCAGCGCACCTTGGTCAAATCAAGCCCGCCGGAGAAGGCCACGGCATTGTCCACGACCACCAGCTTCTGGTGATGGGATGCGCCCAGCGGATGCTCCCCGTCCGTGTGGAAGTGCACGCGGGGATGGGTGCGCCAGCCGAACTGAAACATGGGCAACGGCTCGCGCTCCAGGGCATAGATCATGGCGAAGTCCCACAGCAGCACATGGATGTGCAGCTCCTTATTGGACCGCACGCAGCCATCCAGAAATTCGGCCAGGGTTTGCGCGGAATATTCCCCGTCGCGCCGCAGGTGAATGCGGCTGTCCAGATCCCAGCCCAGGATGATGATGGAGCGCCTGGCCCGTTCCATCGTGTCGGCGCAGGCGCGGAAGTAGGCGTCGCCATCCACCAGGAACGCCACGCGTTCGGCGGGCACACGGCGCCAGCAGGTCTCTCCAGGACGCAGTAGGGAATTGCTCATCGTCTTTGAATGTATCGCTCGGCCAATGAAAGACGTGAAACATCGGTGCGGCCACAAATTCGGTGGCCGTACCGCTGTCTGGAACAATCGCGTTGTCCGGAAAAACCACGCTGTCCGGAGCACCCGCGCTCTCGACGCCAGACCGGGGCGAGCACCGATACACTGCCGGACCTACGCCTGGCCATCGCCTTCCGGCTGGTCCACCACCAGGTCCGCGGCGGGAATATGGGGCAGACCGGGGAAGTCCTCGATGGGCCCGAGGTCCTGCTCGTCCCGCGCGAACAGCGGCTCACTTTTCAGGTAGGCCACCACCAGCTCGGTCAATTGCCGCAGGGATTCGAGATGGGTGCGCTCCACGCCGTGGGACGCATCCAGGCCAAAGCAGGCCACCGCCGTGCGCAGATCATTCCCGGCCTCCAGGGCACTGGCCGCGTCGCAGCGGTAGTACTTGAAGACATCCTTGCTGAAGTTCAGCCGCTCCTTGCGGCACAGCTCCACCAGCTTCTTCGTCAGGTGGTAGTCGAAGGGACCGGAGGAATCCATGACGGCAATGGTCACGCCGGTCTCGTTGGAGTTCTGCCCGGCGGCAACGGTGGAATTGTCCAGGGTGACCATTTCGGAAATATCGCCGTGCAGCACGGCGGAGGCGCCGCTGCCCACCTCCTCGGAGATGGTGAACAGAATGTGGCAGTCGGTGGGCAGCGGTTCCTTGTGCTTGACCAATCGCTGCAGGGCGGTCAGCAGCACGGCCACGCCTGCCTTGTCGTCCAGGTGGCGGGAGACGATGTAGCCCTGCGCCGTCACCTCGAAGCCGGGATCGATCATCACGAAGTCACCCACGTCTACACCATGGCCGCGAAGCTGATCCGCGTTGGCGGCGGGCACATCCACCCGCATTTCCACAGTGTCCCAGGAAATAGGCAGCTCATCGATTTCATCGCCGTAAGTGTGTCCGGAGGCCTTGATGGGCAGGATCGTGCCCCGGAAGGAGCTGCCATCCTCCGTCACCACCGTGGCGCGTGTGTTCTCGGCGAAGCGGCTGGACCAGTGCCCGATGGGCACGATGCGCAGGCGGCCGTTGGGCTTGAGTTCCTTGACCATGGCCCCGAGCGTATCCACATGGCACACGACGGCCCGGGCCGGGCGGGACGCCTTGCCCCGTACCGTCGCGCGGATCGCACCGCGCCGGGTGAGCTCATAGGCAACGCCCATGTCCTCCAGCCGGCCGCAGATGGAATGGACGATGTTGTCCGTGAAGCCCGTCGGGCTGGGCGTGTGCACGAGCGTCTTGAGACACTGCACCAACGCCAACTCTTCGTTGTTCATGGTCGCTCCGCGTGGATGTTTCATGCTCTGCTGATGGCGGTGGACGGGAACAACAGGTCCACGAAGCGCTCAGCGGTGGGCTGCGGCTCATGGTTCGCCAGTCCCGGCCGTTCATTGACCTCGATGATCGCATACTCCGGCGCTTCCACGTCCTGTACGAGGAAATCCAGGCCCGCCACGGGAATGGACAGGGTGCGCACCGCCTCGATGGCCGCTGCCGCAAGCTGGGGATGCATGCGGTCGGTCACGTCCACCAGCACCCCGCCGGTATGCAGATTGGCCGTCTTGCGCACGGCAAGCATTTCGCCCTCGGGCAGCACGTCATCCATGCCGTAGCCGGCCTGCTCCACGCAGCGCGTGGTTTCGCCATCCAGGGGAATGCGGCTTTCCCCACCGGTCTGGGCCATGCGCCGGCGGGACTGCCGCTCGATCAGCTCGCCGATGGTGTTGCGGCCGTTGCCCACCACCTGGGCCGGCTCGCGCAAGGCAGCGGCGACCACCTCCTCGTTGATGACCACGATGCGCAGGTCCTTGCCTTCCACCATGGCTTCCAGCAACACGTCCCCGTCCTCCCGCGCGGCAACGGCGATGGCCTCGTTCATCGCCTGCTCGTCACGCACGTCAACGATGACCCCCTTGCCCTGTTCGCCGCGCGCCGGCTTGACCACGATGCGCCCGTGCTGCTCCAGGAAGGCCCGGTTCTGCTCCGGTGTGTCGGCCTGGGTCTGCTCCGCCACGCGCAGCCCGGCACGGCGCAGCAGCTTGGACGTGAGCCGCTTGTCATCGCACAGGCTCATGGCCACCGCGCTGGTCAGCTCGCTGAGGGATTCCCAGCAGCGCACCGAGCGGCCGCCATGGCGCAGATCGAACAGGCCCCGCTCCGCGTCCACGATCTCCGCCTGAATGCCCCGCCGCAGCGCCTCGCGCAGGATGATGCCCGCATAGGGATTCACATGCTCCAGATCGTCCTGCTCCGGCGTGAACAGGGGCTCGTTGATGGCGTTCTTCGCCTTCAGGCTGAAGACGGGCACACGCACGAAACCCAGTTTGTGGTACAGGCCGATCGCCGGCTTGTTGTCGTGCATGACGGACAGATCGAGATAGTCCCGGCCCAGTTCCCGGAACACCTGGATCATGTGCCGCAGCAGCGCCTCGCCCAGACCCGGGTGGGGCGCCTGGCCGTCGATGGCGAGGGCCCAGAAGCTGGAGCCGTTCTCCGGGTCGTCAAAGGCCAGCTTGTGGTCGATGCCGGTGATGGTGCCCACCATCGTGCCGTCCGCGGTGGCCTCGGCCACCAGGAAATGAAACACCGGATTCTCCCGCTCCTGCCAGACCAGTTCCGCGTCCATGGGCACCATGCCCTGCTGGGCCAGAATGCGGTTCAGCTCGGCGATGTCCCGGCGCGTCGCCACGGGCCGGATGCGCCAGGCCCGCGAGGTCGGCGGGGCGGGGGGCAACTCCTCGTTCAGCCACAGGCGGAACGTGTGCGAGGGATCCAGGAAGACCTGCTGCGGCGCCATGCTCAGCACCACATGCGGGTCCGGCACATAGAAGGCGATATTGCGCCGCTGGGGCGCCTCATCGAGCAGCTCGTGCGCCAACGCCTGGGGATCGGCCCACGTGTGCGCAAAGATCAGCTTGCCCCAACCCGTCTCCAGCACGACGTTTTCCGGCATGCGCTCGGCGATCGGGCCCTCGGGCTTGCGCCAGCTGGTCAAGGTGGGACTGTGCGTGGCTAGAAAGTTCTTTTTTTGATCATTCATGGCGGACCGTCTCATCGTGGAATCAGCCGCTAGAATTGATGCTTTTGCAGCCAGGCTTCCAGGAGCCCCAATTGCCAAAGCTTGCTGCCACCCAGCGGCGTGATGTGCCCTTCCGGTTCCTGGAACAGGCGTTCCATGTACTCGCTGCGGTACAGCCCCCGCTGCTTGGCCGTGGGACTGGTGAGCAGCTCGCGCACGTAGGCCAGGGTATGCCCCTGGAGGTACTTCAGCGCCGGCACGGGGAAATAGCCCTTGGGCCGGTCGATCACCTCCGCGGGCAGGTAGCGGCGCGCGAGGGACTTGAGAATGCCTTTGCCCTCGTCGGCCAGCTTGAGCGGCGCGGGAATCTGCCCCGCGAATTCCACCAGCTCGTGGTCCAGAAAGGGCACGCGGGCCTCCAGGCTCCAGGCCATGGTCTGGTTGTCCACCCGCTTTACCGGATCCTCGACCAGCATCACCGTCGTATCCAGCCGCAGGGCGCGGTCGACGGCACTGTCCGCCTCGGTGGTGGCGAACTGTTCCTGCACGAAGCGACCGGCGAAGTCGCCATTCACCCAGTTCGCCCCCACCGTTTGCGCGTACTCGGCAAAGCCGCGGTCGAAGAAGAATTCCCGGTAGGCGGCCTCCCCGTCCACAGCGGCGGCGATCTTGGGGTACCAGTGGTAGCCGGCGAACACCTCATCGGCGCCCTGGCCGCTCTGCACCACCTTCACGTGCTTGGCCACCTCCCGCGAGAGCAGGTAGAACCCCACGTTGTCATGGCTCACCATGGGCTCGCTCATGGCACCGATGCAGGCATCCAGATTGGCAAACATCTCCTCCGTGGGGATGCGCAGCTTGTGGTGCTGGGTGGCGAATGTCTCCGCGACCAGATCCGAATAGGCGAACTCGTCGCCGGCCTCCCCGCCCACCGACTCGAATCCGATGGAGAAGGTGCGCAGCCCCTCCTGCCCCAGATGGTGCAGCAGCCCCACGATCAGGCTGGAATCCAGCCCGCCGGAGAGCAGCACGCCCACGGGCACGTCGGCCACCATGCGCCGCTGCACCGCCCGCCGCAGGTGTCCATCCAGCAGGTGCTCCCATTCCTCCTGGGGCAGCTCGCGCATGTCCTCGGGGGTATGGATGCGCAGGCTCCAGTAGCGCCGCGTCGTGGCGGTGCCGTCGGGCGCCACCCGCATCATGGTGCCCGGCTCCACCTTGCGCACCTCGCTGAACAGGGTCAGCGGACTCGGCACCACGGCATGAAAGGTGAGATAGCTTTGCAGGCCCTCCGGCGACAGGCTGGGCTTGATGCCGGCCCCGTGCAGCAGCGCCGTCATGTTGGAGGCAAAGAGCAGGGTGCCGCCGTCGCGCAGATAATACAGCGGCTTGATGCCCAGCCGGTCCCGGACCAGTAGCGCCCGCCCGGAGGCCAGCTCCAGCAGGCACATGGCAAACATGCCGTTGAGCCGCTCCACAAAGGCCTCACCCCAGGCGTGAAACGCCTTGAGGATCACCTCCGTGTCACCCTGGCTGCGAAAGCGGTAGCCCATGCCCTCCAGTTCCTTGCGCAACTCCCTGTGATTGTAGATCGCGCCGTTGAACACGATGGCCAGCCCCAGCCCCTCGTCCACCATGGGCTGGTTGGACAGGTCGCTCAGGTCGATGATCTTCAGCCGGCGATGCCCCAGCACTGCGCCGTCCTGCGCATAGAAGCCCTCCCACTCCGGGCCGCGGTCGACCATGCGCGAGGCCATGGCCTCCACCTGGCCACGCCGGGCAGCCGCATCGTCCACATTCAGGGCACCTGCAATTCCACACATTGGTTGACAGCTTCCCGCCGGATTCCCGGCTTGAAATTCATTTCTATACGAATTAGTATTGAGCAAATTATCACATGCAGAACGATTTCTGTCAATTCACAGGGGTACTTTCAGGAGGGGGTCCACGCGTGGCAAGAAGTCCCTTGATGTTGCGGCAACTGCCGGCCCGGACGACGTCCGGTGAACGGCCCGATGTCCGCATTCTGCAGTCGCTGCGGCGCATGAGCCGGGCGATGGATCTGTATAGTCGGCGGCTGGCGCAGGCATGCAACCTGACCGGGCCGCAGCTCGTCTGCTTGTTGGAAGTGGCAGCCAAGGGCCCCAGCTCGGTGGCACGGCTGGCACAGGAGATTTACCTGAGCGCCAGCACGGTGGTGGGCATCCTGGACCGGCTGGAGGCCAAGGGCTATGTGCAGCGGGAACGCAGCCGGGAGGATCGCCGCGTGGTGGTGATTTCCATCACCAAGGCCGGGCGCGCCATCGCCGCCCGCGCGCCATCGCCCCTGCACGACAGGCTGGCTGCGGCGCTGCAACGCCTGAGCGAGAAGGAGCAGGCGACCATCGCCAAATCCCTGGAGCGCATCGTGGAATTGATGGAAGCCGAGCAGATGGATGCCCGCGACCTGTGATACACGGGGCCGGTCATACGGATACGGCGGCAACGTGCGATATGACAGCGTCTGCACGAGTTGTTATCTTTGATCTGCCCTGGTTTGATCTGCGCTGCGCCGGCATGTCAGGCCGATGGGGCCGAATGAAATATCCTCCAGAAAGCACACCGGTGGCCAGGTCTCCCAGCACAAAATCTCCCAGCACAACATCCCGCACCAGGAAGTCGGCCAAGCCGCCGGTACCATTGTTTGAGGGTTACGTCGGACTCAGCAACACCTATGACGAATTCTTCGATGAGCGGGGCGAGCGCCGCCGCACCGCCGCCAACGTGATGCGGCTGCTGGACTCCCTGGGCACTGACGAATTCCGTCTGCGGCAGAAGCTGGCCGAGGCCACGTTCCTGCGTAGCGGGATCACCTTCTCCGTGTACGAGGGCAACAAGGGCTCCGACCGCATCTTTCCCTTCGACATGATCCCGCGCATCGTCCCGGCCAAGGAATGGGCGGAGGTGGACAAGGGGCTGCGCCAGCGCGTGCATGCACTCAACGCCTTCCTCGCCGATGTCTATGGCAAGCAGCGCATCTTCGCGGACCGGGTGGTGCCCAAGTCCATGGTACTCGGCTCGGCGGGCTACCTGCCCGCCATGCAGGGCGTGAAGCCGCACGGCGGGGTCTACGTGCACATTGCCGGCATCGACCTGATCCGCGGCGCCGACGGGCGCTTCAAGGTGCTGGAGGACAATGCCCGCGTGCCGTCCGGCGTGTCCTACGTGCTGGAAAACCGCATGGTGATGAAGAAGGTCTTTCCGCGGGTCTTCGAGCGCTCCAAGGTCATGCCGGTGGAGGTCTATCCCTCCCGGCTGCGCACCGCGCTGAGCCAAGTGGCGCCCACGGCCAAGGGCAAGCCGCACATCGTGGTGCTTACGCCCGGCGCGTTCAACTCGGCCTACTTCGAGCACAGCTTCCTGGCCCGGCGCATGGGCTGCGATCTGGTGGAGGGCCGGGATCTGGTGGTGGAAAACGACCGGGTCTACGCCAAGACTACCCAGGGGCTGCAACGGGTGGACGTGATCTACCGGCGCCTGGACGATGCCTTCCTGGACCCCCGCGTGTTCCGCAAGGACAGCATGCTCGGTGTGCCAGGACTGGTGGGCGCCTATGCCAAGGGCCATGTGACCATCGCCAATGCCATCGGCAACGGTGTTTGCGACGACAAGGCGGTCTACCCCTTCGTGCCGGACATCATCCGCTACTACCTGGGCGAGGAGCCCCTGCTGGATCAGGTGGAAACCTTTGTCTGCGCCCGCAAGAAGGAGCGCGACTACGTGCTGGAGAACATCCACAAGCTCGTGGTCAAGGCGGTCAACGAGGCGGGGGGCTACGGCATGCTGGTCGGGCCGCGCTCGACCAAGGCGGAGCAACGGGAATTTCGCAAGCGGGTGACGGCCAAGCCCCGCAACTACATCGCGCAGCCCCTGGTGGAGCTCTCCACCTGCCCCACCTGGACACCCCGCGGCGTCACCCCGCGCCGGGTGGACCTGCGCCCGTACATCATTACCGGCAAGAGCTCCTGGGTCTTGCCCGGCGGATTGACGCGCGTGGCGCTCAAGCGCGGCTCGTACGTCGTCAACTCCAGCCAGGGCGGCGGCTCCAAGGACACCTGGGTCTTGGAGGAGGCCAAGCGATGATCTCCCGCGTGGCTGAAAGCTGCTTCTGGCTCAACCGGCACATGGAACGCGTGGAATGCCATGCGCGGTTCCTGGGCGTAAACCAGAGCTTCGTGCTGGACGTCAATCTGGCCGAAACGGAACGCTGGCGCCCCCTGGTAGTGATTCTGGGCGAGGAGGCCCAGTTCACCAAGCTCCATGGCGCCGCCCTGCTGGACGATGCGGAGACGGTGCAGCAGTATCTCACCTGGTCCGAGGGCACCAGCTCTTCCATCTGGAGTTCGGTCTTCTGGGCACGGGAGAATGCCCGCACCATCCGCGAGACGGTGAGCCTGGAGATGTGGGAGACCATCAATGCCCTGTGGCTGTGGCTCAATGCCAAGCCCGCCCAGCAACTGTTCCGGCGCGACCGCAACGAGTTCTACACGCAGGTGCGGGACTATGCCATTCGCTACCAGGGGCATGCCATGTCCACGGTGCTGCACGGGGAAGCTTTCGATTTCATGCGCCTCGGCACGGCACTGGAGCGGGCCGGGCTTACCGCGCGGGCCATGGACATGAAGTACCACACGCTGGGTGCCACCAGGCCCGGTCTTGAGATGCCGGACGAATCGGCCCAGTGGCTGGCCGTACTGCGCTTCTGTTCCGGCATCGAGCCCTTTGCCAAGCGGCGCGGAACGGAGCTGAGCGGATTGGCCGTGGCGGATTTTCTGCTGTTCGATCCGCAATTTCCCCGCTCCGTGCGGCACAATCTGGAGCGGGCGCGGAACGTCCTCAACCGCATTCGCGGCAGCGGCAAGCGGGCGCGCGGCGTGGGGTCGAACGAGGCACTGCAACGCATGTTGGGCCACGTGCGCAAGCTGACCATGGCCAAGGTGATGGAACAGGGCATCCACCGGCAGTTGACCGAGCTGATCAACGAGACTGCAGAGGTCTGCAGCCTGATCCACCAGGAATTCTTCGATCCGCCGGTCAATCGCCGGAGTCTGCCAGCATGACCGGCCGACGCGGAAGGAGGCAGACCCATGGGTGAGTTGCTTGCGCTGTCCTTTGATCAGGTGGCATCCCCCAGCATTCGCCTGACGCCGTTGCGCCAGGCGGCCCGCGGCCACAGCCAGCGCCCGGGGTTTGGCTGGGGCATCGGCTGGTATCCCGGCGAAGAGATCGCCGCGGACACCATGCGCGATCCCACCTCACTGGGTGACGACCCCATGGCCGAGGCGCTGGCGGACTGGAGCCGGTTTCGCTCCACGGTCTTCCTCGCCCATATCCGCAACGCCGCGCGGCGCATCAGCCACCGGGACACCCATCCCTTCATCCGCTCCTACGGCGGACGGAGCTGGTTGTTTGCCCACGACGGCACCCTGAGCGACGAATTTCCCACGCTGCTGCCCCTGGGAGCGTCGCCGGCCTTCGAGCCCCTGGGCAAGACCGATAGCGAACATGCCTTCTGCTGGATGCTCACCGGCTTTCAGCGCCGGGGTGCCCGCCGGCTGAAGGACATGAGCTGGGACACGCTGCACCGCACCCTGAGCGACCTGAACCGGCATGGCACACTGAACGTGCTGCTCTCGGACGGCGAAGACCTGGTGGTCTATCACGACCAGGCCCAGCACCATGGCCTGCACTGGATCCGCACGGTGCCGCCGGACGGCTTTGGCCATCTGCAGAGCGATGTCGTGGATGTCCAGCTCATTGGGGCGGCCAACCGCAACCGGTCGGCCATCGTCTTCTCCACGCGGCCGCTGTCGGATCAGGCATGGATCCAACTGGCGGGCGGCCAGATGCTGGTAGCGTGTCGGGGCGACATCGTATGGGACAGCCTGTCCGTGTGGGATCGACAGGCACCGGTCGTCAGCGCCCCCTCGCCCGCCGCGCCGCCGCCCCGCTCGCAGATGCCGATGCAGCCCCCCGTCGCCGCCACGCGTGTGCTGACCCCCGACGAGTTGCCGGCCGTGCTGCCGTCGGGCGAGGTGGCCCTGGGGAGCCATGGCATGCAGCCGCTGGCCGGCTATGGGGGCATGCACCCCGATACGCCCTCACGGGTGATGACCGTCACGCATCAGACCACCTATCGCTATACGACCGCCGTGGAAACCAGCACCCATGTTTTCCGGCTGATGCCCCAGCATGATCGCATGCAATCCGTGCTGGATCATGTGATGGACGTGTCCGTGGATGGCGTGGGCCAGGAATATGAGGATGTCTTCGGCAACTGGACGACGTTCTACACCATTGATCGGCCCTACACGGAGCTGTCCGTGATCGCCCGCTCCACGGTGCGCGTGTTTGCTCCCCTGAGCACGGACCCCACCAGCCATACGGTGCGCGAGCGGCTGCCGCTGGTCTGGATGCCCTGGCAGCGCCAGATGATGCTGCCCTACCTGCTGCCGCCGGAACTGCCCGAATCGGAATTGCGCGAGCTGAACGACTTTGCCATGAGCTTCGCCGTGCGCAACGACCACGAGCTGCTGGAGACGCTGCTGGACATGAACCGGGTGATCCACCGGGACTTTTCCTATGTCTCCGGCTCGACCAATCTGGAGACCACGCCCTATGAGGTCTATGTGCATCGGCGGGGCGTGTGTCAGGACTTCGCCAACCTGATGATCTGCATGGCGCGGCTGCTCAACGTGCCGGCACGCTATCGCTCCGGTTACATCTACACGGGCGCCGACCACAATCTGGCCATCCAGTCGGAGGCCTCCCATGCCTGGGCGGAATTCTTCCTGCCCTCCATCGGCTGGTGCGGACTGGACCCCACCAATGGCGTCGCCACGGCGCTGGACCATATCCGCGTGGCCTGTGGCCGCAACTTCCGCGACGCCACACCCACGACGGGGACGATCTACAAGGGCTGGGGTGGGGAGACGCTGGACATTGCCGTGCGCGTGGACATCGTACCGGAAGGGGCCGGCGCCCAGACCGACTGATCCGCGCCGCGCCTCCACGGCCAGGCCACCGGGCTAAGCCGATCCCACGTACCGCGACACGTATGCCTGGGGAATCTTGCGCAACATGCGCTCCGAGCTCATGTAACGCACCTTGCCCAGCACCGGCCGCTCCGGCCCCCAGGCCCTGTCGTAGCGCCCCAGCACCCAGAACACGTCGCTGCACGAATTCGGGTCGCGCCCGTCAAGCGCGTAGCGGTCATTCAGCCGCAGCATCGTCTCCAGCGCCGCCTCCGGCGTGGCGCTCCATTCCAGAATCTTCTTGCCCCACAGCATGCGCAGCAGATTGGGGAGCATGCCTTCCTGCCGCAACTGTTGCTGGGCCGCATTCCACAAGGGGTCGTGGGTACGGCCGGTCTCGAATGCTTCCATGGTGTAAACGTATTCCCGCGCATCGTGCCGGTGGGCATCCAGGGTGGCCCGGGCCCAGTCGGGCAGCGACGGGTAGGTGTCGAAGTCCGGCATGAATGTGGCCGTGTTGAATCCCAGCTCGCGCCACACGATGAGCTGATCCAGAAAGGCCTCCGCGCCGGGGCTCATGCCCCACCAGCCCTCCCGCGCGCCTCCGGCCTCGCCGGCGACGTGCTCCGGCTGCCAGCCCTCCGCCGCGGCAACAAGGGAGAAGACTTCCCAGGCGGAGATATGCCCAAAGTGCAAGTAGGGCGACAGGCCGCTGCTTATGGACAGCGCGCGCTCCCGGCCGGGGCTCGCGTAGGCGGGCATGCGTTCCCTGACGAAGGCGCCCACTGTCTCGCGGGCCGCGCGCCAGCCCCCGGGCGTGGCGACGGGTCGCACCGTGTGGTCAATGGGCAGCATGTGCAGGGCCGGGCCCTGCCGTGCCAGAATGTGGTCGTTCGCCGCGGGCCACCGTTGCAGGATGTCGGGAGCCAGCGGCGGACAGGGCGGCAGCCTGGTGGAAAGCAGCGGATCCGCCTGGGGCCGCTCGGCGAACAGCCCGGGTAGGGTGCGCTGCATGAATCGGCGGAAGTCAAAGGCCCGCTGATAGGCTCGCCCAGCCAACATCAGGGGCAACACCCCGTTGGCGTCCACGGTCTCCATCCGCACGGCGACCCGCTGGGCCGCGGCATTCACCATGCGGCGCAAAAAGAACGCCGGGAAATCGTCGGTCACCACCACCGCGGCATCGTCCGCCAGGCGGGCCAGCAGCCCCTTGCCGGCACCGATCGACGACTCGACGTAGGGATGGTAGCCCACGCGTGCCGAGCCCAGCAGTTCACGGTTGTCGTGCATGCCGTCGAGCAGGAAGCGATGCATGCGGCTGCTGGCCCAGGGATAGTCGGCGCGCAGCGCCTCCAGGATCTGCAAGGGCAGGCCCAGATGTTGCGCCCACTCCACGGCGCGCTGCAAGCCCAGATTGAAGCGCACGCGGCGATTGGCCACCATCCAATAAAGCACATAGCGGCCCGCCGGCCGCACTGGGCAGTCGTTCTGTACGCGAATGCGCGCGGGGGTAATCCTCGATGCCGGGAGCAGACTCATGTGACGCAATACCTGGCGAAGCGCTTGCGGTTTGCGGGCCGATTCATGGCTGGCCCCTGGCCCCATCATTCCGTGCAGGCTGCCGACCCGGGTCGGCGTCGGGCGATGCCGGGTGCACCGCGGCGCAGCCACAGGATCACGTAGAGCAGCGTGGCCAGATTCCCCAACAGGGCAATCGCGACACACCACAGCAGCGCCACCCCCGGGGAGCGCGCGGTGGCCAGCACCAACAGGGCCACCAGGGCCAGCCCCCCATACAGATCGGCCAGCGTAGCCCAGCCCCAGGGCGAGCTGCTGATGACGGCCCAGCCCGCGCCCATGCCCTGCTGTGCCCCGGCCCACGCCATGACCCCCGCGAGCGCAGCCAGCATCAGCCACAGCAGCCCCTGAACTCCCCGTGACGACAGCCGCATCATGGCCTCCCGTTGCGTTCAACGATCCATTTGTCGTTCGGGCAGGCCTTCTTCCGTATCATGCCCGCACCAACCGGTAGTGGCTGACGAACCATTCGCTGCCGCCCCGGTAGCCGAACAGCTCCGCGCATGCCATGAAGAACACCCGCCAGCGCATCCACCACAGCCGCGCCTGCTCCGTCCCGTAGGTCCGTTCGAACAGGGGCCAGAGGGACTCGCGCGCGCCGTCCATGCGGGCCAGCCACGCGTTGAGCGTGCGCTCGTAGTGGCGGCCGTCCACCGTCCAGTGACGCTCCACCCGCAGGACGTCCTGGAAATGGAACAGCAGCCACCGACTGGGCATCATGCCCCCGGTGAAGAAGTGGCGGGCCATCCATTCCGCCGGGTCTTCGGCGTTGTACAGATAGGCCAGCTCCCGATGGGTGAAGATGTGGATGAACAGCTTGCCGCCCGGTGTCAGCAGTTCGGCGAGCTGGGCCAGCAGCTTGCGGTGATTGCGCATGTGCTCGAACATCTCCACGGACACGATGCGGTCGAAGGGCCCCTCCAGGTTCAAGGCATTGGCGTCCTGGGTCACCACCGTCAGATTGTCCAGCCCGCGCTCGGCCGCCGCGCGCTCGATGAATGCGCGCTGACTGTGGGAATGGGAAACGGCGGTGATGTGGCTGCCCGGGTACCGCTGGGCGGCGAACAGGGAGAAGGAGCCCCAGCCGCAGCCCAGGTCCAGCACCCGCTGGCCATCGTCCAGTTCGGCGCGCTCGCAGGTGCGCTCCAGCATGGCCCGCTCCGCCGCGGCCAGCGCCTCCGTGCCCGGCTCCCACAGGGCGCTGCTGTATTTCAGATGGGGCCCCAGCACCGCCGTGAAGAATGCCGCCGGCACCTCGTAGTGCTGCTGCCGGCTGTCGGCGGTGTTGAGCGCGATGGGCGCACTGTCCATGTGTGACAGGAAGTCGGTCAGGCGGGCCTGGGCCGTCTCGATGTCCGGGGCGCCCTGCTCGCGCAGCACACCGCGCAGGCGTCGGCGAATGCCCCAGCGCACGAGCGCATCGGGCAGCAGGTTCCTTGCCAGGAGTTGTTCCAGCAGCATGTCGGCACACCTCAAGAAATGGTTGGGGGCTCAGCCCGCGCGGCGAAACCATGGGACGAACGCACTGGTCGTGCGCTGATAGGCCCGATAGGCATCGCCCTTGCTGCGCAGGGCCTGGGCTTCCGTGGCGGGAATGCCCGTGACGCGAAAGAGAAAAAAGGCCATGGCGGCCGGGCCGATCCAGGCCAGCCAGCCCCAGGGACTGGGCGTGGCAACCAGGGCAAAGGCCACCCACACCAGCAGTTCGAAGAAATAGTTGGGATGCCGGGAATAGGCCCACAGGCCTGCCCGGCACACCTGACCCGCATGGGCCGGATCGGCCTTGAAGCGATGCAACTGCCAGTCGGCCAACCCCTCGCCGATGAAGGCCACCAGCCACAGGCCCAGCGCGGCCCAGGCCAAGGGGCTCTGGCCCGCGGCCGGATCCCACGCGACCAGCAACAACGGCACGGCGAACAGGACATCCAGTGCCCCCTGGGCCTGGAAGAACCAGAACAGGCGCCCCGCGAAGCCCGAGCCCCATTCCTCGCGCAACTGGCGGTAGCGCCCTTCCTCGGGCGCCCCCCCATGGACACGCGTCGCATAGAGGTACAGCGACAGCCGCGCACCCCAGACCACTGTTGCGGCGAGCATCACCCAGGCCAGCGGCGACGCCACGCCACTTGCCAGCAGGTGCACCAGGCCCACCACCGGGATGCCGGCGGACCAGCCCACATCCACAAGCGCGGCGTTGCGCAGCGGAAAATGCAGCGCCCACAGGGCCGTCATCAGCCCGGCCACCAAGGCCCAGCCGAGCAATGTGGCTAGGCAGATCGTCATGCCTGTTGCTCCGTCGTAGGGGTGACTGACGCCGCGGCCACGTACCTGGTCGCCAGCCGCCGCGCCTCAATGCGCCGGGCCAGCACGAGCAGCAAGGGAAAGGCCAGCGCCCATTCCAGCGCAATGGCCGCGGCCGCGGCCGGTTCACTGAGTCCGAGCGTGACGGCCCCCAGGCGTGCACCGCCCAGGTAGGCCGCCGCGCCCGCCACGGCCCCCAGCACCGCCGCCAGCAGCGGACGCCCCATCAACCACGCGAAGGTGACGTGTATCGTCGTGGCAAACAGCGCCCAGATGGCAACCAGCCAGGGCGGCGCCAGCCATGCCCAGGCGCCCGTGCCGCCATGGTGCAGCACACCCAGCAGGCCCAGCAGCGTGTCGGCCACGAAGCCGACGGCACCGAACAGCAGTGCCAGCAGCAGATCCCGCCGCGGCGCCGGCGTGAGCAGCAGGTGCAGGAGCAGCAGACCCGCCGCGACCGTCACGCCGGCCAGGGGCAGGCCCCGCGCGGCGAACAGCACACAGGCCGTCCAGCCGGCCTGGTAACCGACGATGTTGATCAGCAGCGCCGCCCAGCGGGGCAGCGCCAGCCGCGCCGTTTCACCCATGCATCCCCCCCGGCGCGCAGGGCGCGGCCTCCGGCCTGGTGAGCACCATCTGCACCGTACCGGTCGTGCGCGTGAGAAAGCCCCCTTCGCAGTAGGCGAAGTAGAAGTCCCACATGCGCAGGAACGTCTCCCCGTAGCCCATGTGCCGCAGCCGCGCCCACTGGTCATGCAGGCGCGTGCGCCAGTGGCGCAGGGTGGTGGCATAATGCAGGCCGTATTCCTGCACCTGTTGCACGGCCAGGTCGCTGTGCGCGCCGGCGGTGGCGCACAGCACACCGAGCGACGGCAGACAGCCGCCAGGAAAGATATAGCGCTGAATGAAGTCCACCGTGCGCCTGGCCTGCTCGTAGAGGCGGTCGTCGATGGTGATGGCCTGCAGCACCATGCGCCCGTCCGGCTTGAGCAGCCGCGCGCAGGTCGCGAAGAACACCCCATACTGGCGATGGCCGATGGCCTCGATCATCTCCACGGAAACCAGGCGGTCGTACTGTCCCTGAAGGTCCCGGTAGTCCCGCAGCAACACGGTCACCCTGTCTTCCAGCCCCGCCTGCCGCACCTGCGCCTGGGCATGGGCATGCTGCGCGGGCGAGATGGTCGCCGTGGTGACCCGGCAGCCATGGTGCCGTGCGGCATGAATGGCCAGCCCGCCCCAGCCCGTGCCGATCTCCAGCAGATGATGCCCGGGCCGCAGATCCAGCTTTTGGCACAAGAGTTCCAGCTTGTGCCGCGATGCCGCCTCCAGCGTCGCCTCGGCATGGGGAAAGACGGCCATGGAATACATCATGGCCTCGCGGTCCAGGAAGGTGCTGAAGAAGTCATTGCCCAGATCGTAATGGGCCGCGATGTTGCGCCGGCTGCCGCGCCGGTCGTGCCCACGCAGGCGGTGCCAGACCAGGTCCAGGCCGCGGCGCACCCAGCCGGTGCCCCCTTCCAGGTCGGCCATGGCCTCGCGGTTGAGGGCGAAGAGCTGCATGAGCGCCGTCAGTTCGCGGCAGTCGAACAAGCTCTCCATGTAGGCCTCGCCCGCCCCGATGGTGCCGCGCCAGGCAACGCGCGCATACAGCGCCGGGTCGTTGACGACCACCACGGGCGTGACAGGCAGGGATGGGTGGGATGTGCCGAAGACCATGCGCCCGCCCTGCTCCAGCAGCACCAACTGTCCGCGCGCCAGTCGCTTGAGCTTGGCGAGCACCAGCCGCCGGGCAAGCTGGTGGTGGCGTGGGGCCGGCTTGGCCGCCGCCCAGGGAAATTCGGAGGAAAAGGTCTGCTCCTTCATGGCAATTCCTGCGAGAGGTGGGTGGTCACGGGCGGATGATCATGAACGGGCAAACCCTTGCGCCACAGCCGGAACGCCTGGCCGTAGATGCCCGCCAGCACGCGCGCGGTCATCCAGGGGTAGCGCCACAGCACGGCGGTCAGGCTGCCGCGGGTCAGCGGTCGGCGCCGCAAATACAGCGTGGCATCGAAGCCGGTGCGCCCCTGCATGCGGTTTTCGATATGCAGCAGGAGCCGCCGGCCCGGCAGAGGGGCGCGGAAGGCGTAGCGCAGGTCCATGCCCATGAAGGGGGAGACATGCATGGCCTTGGGCAACTCCTGCCGCAGGCCCCGGCTGCTGCCTGCGCCCTGGGGTGCCGCGAGCACGTAGGCATGCCGCTCGCCCCAGGGGGTGTTGGTGACCTCCGCCACCAGCGCCTCCAGGCGGTCGCCGGCGGCATCGAAGCAGTAATACAGCGTGATCGGATTGAGCACATAGCCCCAGTAGCGTAGATGCGTCAGCATGCACACGGGGCCGGTGGGCCGGCGACCCGTGCTGTGCTGCACCACGTCGCGCACCGCCTGGTGCAGCGGCACCGCGGGATCGCCCAGGTAGTCGGCCCGCCGAAACCACGCCGGTGCGGGCCGCCGGGCGGACCACAGGGGATGGCCGTCGAACAGGTCGGGCAACTCGGCCAGGTCCAGGTACATCATGAAGATGCGGTAGCCGAAGCCGTGCTGCTGGGACACGAAACGCCGATGGCGGATCGTCCCCTCGTAGATGGCGCTGACCGTGCTCATCGGGCCCACTCCGGCGACATCCCAAAGGCTTCCGCCACGCGCAGGGCGCTGTTCACGCCGTCCTCATGAAACCCATAGCCCCAGTACGCACCGCAGTAGTGGGTGCGGCGCCGGCCGCTGATCTCCCCGTGCCGCGCCTGGGCTGCCAGGGCCGCGCCGTTGAACACCGGGTGGTGATAGGTGAATTCCCGCAACACGCGGGCCGGGTCGATGGGCTCCTGTTGGTTCAGCGAGAGCAGGTAGCGCGTGTCCGCCTGCAACCGCTGCAGCCGGTTCTGGTCGTAGGTCAGGGTCACGCCCGCCGTATCGGCGGCGGGAATGCGGTAGTTCCAGCTGGCCCAGGCCCGCCGGCTGCGCGGCAACAAGGCCTCGTCCGTGTGCAGCACGGCGTCGTTGCGCTGGTAGGCGATGGCGCCCAGCACGGCCTGCTCCTCGGGCGAGGCATCGCGCAGCATGGCCAGGGCCTGGTCGCTATGGGCCGCGATGATCACCTGATCGAATCGCTCCACCGGCCCGTGAACCGGCTGCACGTCCACATGGGTCTCGTGGCGCGTGATGCCCCGGATCGGCGAACGCAAGCGAATCCGCTCGCCGAAGGGCGCGGTGATCGCCTCCACGTATCGCCGCGATCCGCCCACGATGGTGCGCCAGGTGTGCTGTCCGCTCACCTGGAGCAACCGGTGGTTATCGAAGAAGCGCAGGAAGGTGCGTGCCGGGAACTCCCCGATGGCTGCCGGATCGGCGGACCAGATGGCCGCCGCCATGGGCAGGATGTAGTAGTCCTGAAAGGCGCGCGACACCCCCAGCGCCGTGAGGAAGTCGGTCATTGTGTCGTCGCCGGACGGGTGGTGCAGGTAGCGTCTGGCCTGGCGGTTGAAGCGCACGATATCGGCCACCATGCGCAGGAACGCACCATTGACCAGGTTGCGGCGTTGGGCAAACAGGGCATTCGGATTCGTGCCGGCATATTCCAGGCCGCTGCGGTCGCAGCGTACGCCGAAGCTCATTTCCGATGCCTGTGTGGCCACGCCCAGCGCCGCCAGCAGGCGCGTGAAGTGGGGATAGGTCGCCTCGTTGTACACAATGAAGCCCGTGTCGACGCCCAGTGTGCCCCGCGCATCGGCCACCTCGACGGTGTTGGTGTGGCCGCCCACGGTGTCATTGGCCTCGAACACCGTGATGCGGTGCCGCGGGTGCAGCACATGGGCGGCCACCAACCCGGCGATGCCGCTGCCCACAATGGCAATGTCCTGGGACTCCTCAGGACGCATGACCGCTCCGTGGGGCAGGGCCGACGCGTTGTGCAGGGTTGTGCCGAGGATCATGTGGACACCTTCACCGAATGGGGCAGCGTGGCAGGGGACGGTGCCATGCGGCCGCCGAGAATCTTCGCCACGAGGTCCCCGTGCAGCCGTGAGGCATGCCAGGCGGGATGGACGAACAGATGGGCCACCGCGGCGCGCGGCACAGCATGCCGCGGCGCGGGGACTGTCGGATGAATCCGGGGTTGCGACATGGGCCGACGCCTTCCAAAAACGCCCTGCGTGAATTCACAAGGCATGGACAAAATATAGACAATCGATAGACAACTTGTCAACACCTTCTTGTCAAACGGGTACCGCTTTGCCATGCTGCAGGTCGGATATGCCTTCATATTGCTGATTAATGGCGTATTCGGGACAGGCCGCGGCACGACGCAAGCATGTAAGGCAATACCTAGACAGATGTGAACAGCAGGAACATGACGGAAGAGCGATGAACGAATCCGACCAGGCAGGTTCGGCCTCAGGCGACGGACAGGCGCGGTATCGCATCGGCACCGTGGCGCGATTGACCGACCTCAATCCGCACACGATCCGCGTCTGGGAGCGGCGCTATGGGGCCCTTGCTCCGCAGCGCACCCCGGGGGGCGACCGGCTGTACGATGACTCCCATGTGGAGCGGCTGATCCTGCTGCGGCGGCTGACGGCCCTGGGCCATGCCATCAGCGCCATTGCGCGGCTGCCCCGTGAATCCCTCCAGGACATGCTGAGCCGCGAGGCCAACCATGTCGTGCAGGACACCACACCGGAGCCACAACGGCTGGTTGAACAGATGCTGGAGGGCATCGTGGCGCTGGACCCGGTGCTGGTGGATCGGCGGCTCAGCCAGGCGGCCATGCTGCTCTCGCCACGGCAGATTGTGCTGGACGTGCTCGTGCCCCTGCTGCGCGCGGTCGGCGACCGCTGGCAGGCAGGCAACCTGACCATCGCCCAGGAACACATGACCTCCCAGCTCGTGCGCAACCAGCTCGCGCTGCTGATGCGGCTGCACGCCAATACCGGGGGCGCCCGCCAGGCCGTGGCCACGACGCCGACCGGGGAACTGCACGAACTGGGGGCTTTGCTGGCCGCGCTGATCTGCGCGCTCAACGGGTGGCGTGTGCTCTACCTGGGGCCCAATCTGCCGGCGGAGGAAATCGCCCGGGCGGTGCTGAGCGCCAAGGCCGAGCTGGTGCTGCTGTCTTGGATCGGCACGGAGGGCGTGGATGCCCGCGAGCAGATCACCCTGCTGCGGGCGACGCTGCCCGAGACGGTGCGCATGATCGCCGGTGGCGCCGGTGCGCGGCGCTGGCGCAGCCCGCCGGCGGGTATCGACATCATGGCAGGGCTGACGGAATTGGAGCAGGCGCTGAGCATTCCCGGTCAGGCGCAGCGCTGACGGAAAGGGCGACCACGGCAGCCATCGCGCTGGCGCGACCCTCCCGCCACGATGGCGCCGTGTTCGTTCATCTCCGCCCGGGCCGCCCCTGCCGCGCGGCCGTCATCCACGTTCGCGTGGCTTGCCGGGCAGCACGTCGCGAAATTCCGCCTGCGCCTTCCAGGCCGGTTCGGGCGGCGTGACGTTTTCCCCCGGGGCGTATTCGGACAGGCTATCCAGTGCCATGGTGTGAATGTAGCGGGGGCAATTGGGAAACACCCGCCCCACGCGCACCCGCACCAGCCGCTGGGCACCGGGCAGCTCGGTCAGCAGCGGATCGTCCGTCACCACCTCGGCACGGCCATTGACGCGCAGGCGCGCCGGCGGCGCGAAGCGAATGAACAGCAGCCCGACCCATGGATTGCTGCGGATGTTGCCCAGGCTGCGGAACATGCCGTTGCCGTCATAGTCCGGAAAGACCAGCAGATCGGGGGCAAGCACCTGCACGAAGCCCGGTTGCCCGCCCTTGTAGGAGCAGTCCGGCCGCCCCGCGGCATCGGCGGTGGCCAGAAAGAAGAATGGGGACTGGGCGATGAACTTGCCGTGGTTTTCCGCCAGGCGCTCGGTGACGGTCCTATCGAGCAGCCGGTCGGCCAGCCGCACCGAATCGGTCTCCGCCTGCCACTCGCGCATCCCCTCATGATAGAACGGATCATCATGCATGCCCGGCCCTCCCCCGATGTGTCCACCTCCGTGACCCAGCCTGACTGGCGCTTCCTGCCTGACCTCTGGCTACCGGATTGCCTGCGCGGCGTCCAGACAGCCGTGGCGACGCTGGCCCATGCGCCGGGCCCAGGGCCGTGCGCCGCACCCAGGGCGCTGCCCCCTCGACCTGGGCGTGCCGGCCGCCTAGAATGCGGCACGGTGACGGCGCAATGGTGCCACGCGGCCGCGCCCCAGCCTGTCGACGGCAATTCTATCCACCAACGCCCGGAGAGCGACCCCATGCTGACAGACGCACAACTGATCGATCTGGCGGAGACCTATTTTCGCAGGGTGGATGCCAAGGACATGGACGGCGCCCTGGCGCTGCTCACGCCGGACTGCCGCATCACCGTGGAGACCGGCGGCGTGGTGCATGAGGGGCGGGACGTGGGCGTGCGCGCCATGTTTCAGCGCCTGTGGGAGCGCTACCCGCGCGTGTGGCATGGGGACTTCCGTCATGTGCCCGCGGCATCGGGGGATGCCATCGCCTGCCAGTTTCGCGTGATCAACACGGACGATGCGGGACGGGAGCATCACCTGAACAACTGCAACTTCTTCTGGCTGCGGGGCGAACTGCTGCACCGCATCTCGATCTACATGAGCGGCGCCAACACGCTCACCTGAGCGACGGCGCGCGGCGCTGTGCCCGACGGCGCGCGGCGCTGTGCCCGACGGCGCGCGGCGCTGTGCCCGACGGCGCGCGGCGCTGTGCCCGACGGCGCGCGGCGCGATGCCCGACGATGACTCAGCCGGGGCGAATGGACTGCAGGGCCTGCTCGCGCAGCTTCACCTTCTGCACCTTGCCCGAGGCCGTCATGGGGAAGTCCTCCACGAACACCACGTGGCGGGGAATCTTGAAGCTGGCGATCTTCCCCCGGCAGAAGTCGATCACGTCCTGGGGCTTGAGGCCGGAGCCGGGCCTGGGCTGGACGAAGGCCACGGGCACCTCGGTCAGCCGCTCGTCGGGCAGGCCCACCACGGAGACCTTGTACACGCCCGCGTGCCCGAGCAGGTGTCCCTCCACCTCCATGGGGTCCACATTCTCCCCGCCGATCTTGAGCATGTCCTTGTAGCGGCCGATGAAGCGCAGGTAGCCATCCTCGCGCAGGTAGCCCGTGTCGCCGGTGTGGAACCAGCCCTCCGCATCCACCACCTTGGCCGTTTCCTCGGGCTTCTTGTAATACCCCTGCATCAGGTTGTAGGTGCGTACAATGATCTCCCCCGGCTCGCCAAAGGCCTGATCCTGCCCGGTCTGCGGGTCGATCACGCGCACCTCGTATCCGGGGCTGGGATAGCCGGAGCTCTCGCAGCGCTGCTCCTCGGTGGAGTCCAGGTCGGACAGGGTGGCATTCTGCCCGATCTCCGTCATGCCATAGGCGGTGATGGTCTTCATGGGTGCCAGCACCTTGCCCGCCTTATGGGCCACGGGCACGGCGCTCTGCATGCCGACGGCGAAGATGCCCACGCGCAGGCTGCCGAGGTCGCGGGGGCGGCGCTCCTGCTCGTCCATCAGGTCCTTCAGATGCGTCTCGAACCCATGCACCTGGGTGACCCGCTCGGCCTCGACCAGATCCAAGGCCTGGGCCGGATCGAAGGTTTCCGTGACGATCTGCCGATTGCCGAACAACATGCTCATCATGGGCCCGTCCACATAGCCGAACAGGTGGAACAGGGGCAGGTAGTTGAGGAACACGTCCTGCTCGGTAGTGCGGGTGCTCATGCCCCGGTCGACCTGATTCTGGATCAGCGAATGGTTGCGCAGCACACCCTTGGGAAAGCCGGTCGTGCCGGAGGTGTACATGATGTACAGCGTATCGTCGGCCGTCACCGCCGCGGAGCGCGCATCCACCTGCGCCTGGGGCACGGCCTCGGCCCCGGCCAGGAGCTGCGCCCAGGACACGGTGCCCGCATGTTCCTGCTCGCTCTTGATGATCAGCCGCTTCAGATGCGGGTAGTCGGGGTGGGAGATGGCGTCGCCGGGCTGGCCCTCGTGCGGAATCAGCTCCCGCGCCATGCCCAGATAGTCGATGGGCCCGGAGGTATCGTGGGTGATCAGCGTGGAACAGTCGGACTGCTGCAGGATGTACTTCAGATCGGCCGTGCGAAATCGCGTGTTGACGGGGATGTGCACCGCCCCAACGCGGGCGATGGCGAACATGAGGAAGATCCACTCGGGGCAGTTGTTCAGCCAGATGCAGACATGCTCCCTGGGCTGAATGCCCAGCGCCAGCAGGCCGCGGGCCACCCGGTTGATCTCGGCGTTGACCTCGCGGAACGTCCAGTGCCGATCGTGGAATGTCAGCGCCTCCCGGTCGCCCCAGCGCGCCGCGGCATCGTCCGGCAGCCGCCCAAGTATTCTCGTCTTGTCCCAGTGCTGCGACATGCGTCCTCCCCATACCCAATTGCCGGCCCGCGCCGGGCAGGCGGCAAGCAGCCAGGCCACGCGCGCATGCTCCGCCCGCGGCGCATTGTGCAATTCATGCAATGTTCGCTAATAGCCCAGCAACCGGTGGGAATACAACTCCGGCAGAGCAGACGCCCTGCCGGTCGATCCGTCTTGCCCGTCCCGCCCGCCCTGGCGGGCCGATGGGGCCGTTCCCTCCACGAGTTGCAGCGGATCCAGCCCCAGCTCCCGGCGCAGCACCCCCGTCACGAGCTCAGGCAAACTGTTCCACCAGCGGCACCAGGGCATCCAGCTTGGGCAGCAGTCCGTCGCGCATGAGGGGCGGCAGGTAGAACACGCAGCGCTTCACGCCGGCCGCCTGGAATTCGGCCAGTTCCCGCGGCTTGCGCGTGGCGAAGAACAGGCCCACGGGAATCGGACCCCGCCCCGCCTCGGCGGCCAGGGCATTGAGCCGGGAGACCTTGTCGCTCAGGGAGCCCAGCGTCTGCTGAATGGGCATCCATTCATCCGCGTAGCGCACCACCCGCTTGAGCGTGTGTGGGCCGTCCCCGCCCATGATGATGGGCGGATGGGGCTTCTGCACGGGCTTGGGCCAGGACCAGATGCGCTCGAAGCGCACCGTCTCGCCCCTGTAGCTGGCTTCCTCCTGGGTCCAGATGGCCTGCATGGCCTCCGTGCGTTCGCGCAGGATCCTGAAGCGCCGGTCGAAGGGCGTGCCATGGTTCTCCATCTCCTCCCGGTTCCAGCCCCCGCCCACACCGAATTCCACGCGCCCGCCGGAGAGTTGGTCCAGGCTGGCCACGCTCTTGGCCAGGGCAATGGGGTCCCGCTCCATCACCAGCGCCACGCCCGTGCCCAGGCGCAGCCTGGTGGTGCGCATGGCGGCCACCGCCAGCCCGACCCAGGGGTCCAGGGAGTGCTTGTATTCCTCCGGCAGGTCGCCGCGGCCCACAGGCGGCCGGGTGAGCCGGCTGGACGGAATGTGCGTGTGCTCGGGCAACCAGATCGACTCGAAGCCCCGTTCCTCCAGGGCCTCCGCCAGATCGCCCACGTCCATGGTGATCTCGCTGGCATTGATGAAGACACCGAATTTCATGCAAGCTCCGGGGGTTGGGGGGATGGCACGGCTCAGTAGCTCTTGGGCAGGCCCAGTACGCGCTCGGCGATGAAGCTGAGAATCAGCTCCGGGCTGATGGGCGCCAGGCGATAGATCTTGGCCTCGCGCCAGTAGCGCTCCACGTGAAATTCCTTGGAGTAGCCCATGCCGCCGTGCACCTGCATCGCGCGGTCGGCGGTGAGCCAGCCCCATTCCGCCGCGAGCAGCTTGGCTGCGTTGGCCTCCGGGCCGCAAGGCAGGCCGTTGTCATACAGCCAGGCTGCCTTGTAGGTGAGCAGCTCGGCCGCCTGGAGCTTGGCCCAGGAATCGGCCAGGGGGTGTTGAATGGCCTGGTTCTGGCCGATGGGGCGGCCGAACACCACGCGATCCTTGGCATACTGGCTGGCCTTGCGCAGGGCCACCTGACCGATGCCCAGGCACTGGGCCGCCACCAGCACGCGCTCCGGGTTGAGCCCGTCCAGCAGGTAGTAGAATCCGCGGCCCTCCTCGCCCACGCGATCGGCTTCCGGAATGTGCAGGTTCTCGATGAAGATCTCGTTGGAGTCCACGGCGGCGCGGCCGGCCTTGTCGATCTCGCGGATATCCATCGCCTTGCGGTCGATGTCCGTATAGAACAGGGTCAGTCCGTCCGTGGGCCGCTTCACGTCCTCCAGGGGCGTGGTGCGCGTGAGCAGCAGAATCTTGTCGGCCACCTGGGCCGTGGAAATCCACACCTTCTGCCCATTGACCACGTAGTGGTCGCCCTGGCGCACGGCCCGCGTCTTGAGCATGGTCGTGTTGAGCCCGGCCTCGGGCTCGGTCACGCCGAAGCAGACCTTCACCTCGCCCCGCGCCACCTGGGGCAGGTGCTGGGTGCGCTGCGCCTCGCTGCCGTGCTTGGCCAGGGGATTCACGCCGAACACGTTGACGTTGATCCCCGTCACGCCGCTGGCGCAGGCGCCGGAGGCCGCGATCTCCTGCATCATCAGCGCCGCCTCGGTGATGCCTCGACCGGAGCCGCCGTAGGCCTCGGGGATGGCGATGCCCAGCCAGCCCCCGTCGGCCATGGCGCGGAAGAATTCCTCAGGAAACCTGTGATCCCGGTCGTGCTCGCGCCAGTAGGTGTCGTCGAAGCGCGCACAGAGCCGGCGCACCTCGTCGCGGATGGCCTGCTGCTCATCGTTCAGCTGGAAGTCCATGACTCTCCCTGTGGCAGCGGGTGGCTCAGCCGCCCCGCCGCGCGATGGTTTCCGCCATGGCCAGCACGTGCTCGGCCTGGGTCAGGTGGGGTTTGTCGAGCATCTTGCCGTCCAGGCCAATGGTGCCCACCCCCGGATTGTCCGCGAAGAGTTGCACCACCTTGCGCGCATGGGCCACATCCTCGGCGGAAGGCGTGAAGGCCTCGTTGATCACGGCCGCCTGATCCGGGTGAATGGCGATCTTGCCCGTGAAGCCGGCCTGCTGGTCGTGCAGCGCTTCCTCCCGCAGGCCATCCAGGTCGCGGAAGTTGGTGAACACGGCGCCCACCGGCTCGATCCCCGCCGAGCGGCAGGCCGCCAGGCAGAGCGCCCCGGCGATGCGGTAGATATCGTCATACTTGCCCGAGGCGGCCCGGTTGGTGCTCGCCCCCAGGGCCGCGGACAGATCCTCCGCGCCCCAGGTGAGCCCGTAGATGCGGGGCGTGGCGCCCTTGTAGGTGTGCAGGTGAAAGATGGAAGCGGCCGTTTCCGTGGCCACGGGCAGAATCCTGGTCTGCCCCTGGGTCAGCCCCTCGCGCACCTCAAGGGCGGAGAGAAAGTTGGCCAGCACCTCCGATTCCGCGGATGAATCCACCTTGGGCAGCAGGATGCCGTCCGGCGCACCGGGCATTACCGCCGCCAGATCGCCCAGCGCCATGTCGGTATCGAGGGGGTTGATGCGCACCCACAGTTCCCGCTTGCTGCGGTCCGGATGGGCCTGCAGGTATTCGCGCACCATGTCCCGCGCCACGGGCTTGCGGTCCGCCGAGACGGAATCCTCCAGGTCCAGAATCAGCGCATCGGCCACGCTGGACTCCACCTTGGTCATCTTCTTCTCGCTGTCCCCGGGGACGAACAGCATGGATCGCAGAATCATGCCGGCCTCTTTCTCATGAATGCGCTGCGCGTGCAGTAGCTCACTTCCTCGTCCCGCTGGTTGAGCGTGCGGTGCTCGAAGACCACGATGCCCGCATTGGGCCGGGACTTGCTCTCGCGTTTCTCCAGCACCTTGGTGGTCGTGCGCAGGGTGTCGCCCAGAAACACCGGATTGCGGAAGGCCACGTCGTTCATGCCCAGGTTGGCGATGGTCGTGCCGAGGGTCGTGTCGGCCACGGTCACCCCGATCATCAGGCTCAGGGTAAACAGGCTGTTCACGATGCGCTGCCCGTACTCGGTCTTCTTGGAGAATTCCTCGTCCAGGTGCAGCGGCTGGGGATTGTGGCTCAGCGCGCAGAAGAGCAGGTTGTCCGCCTCGGTGACCGTGCGCGTCAGCGCATGGTGGAACTCCTGTCCGATGTCAAACTCCTCGTAATACAGTCCTGACATGTGGCTTTCCCTGTAGGGGGTTGCGGGTCGACGCGATGCTGTGGCTCGACGCAATCGTGCATGGCGACCGGGTGGTGCCCGCTGCCATGCGGCAATGCTGGTGCCCTATTCCATATGTCGCGGTGGCGCAATTGCCAAGCCCTCGCCGCCAGGCGAGGCCCGGCGTCCCGCCACGGAGGGCGGCACGGAGGCCTCGGGCATAGGGAGGAGCGGCCCGGCGCGGCGGCGCCGGGGCGGGTCGCGTCGGCTCAGCGAGTGGCGACAGCCTGGGGACCACGGATCAGCTTGCCGGGCAGCTCGCCGGTGGGCTCGCTGTTCTCGTAGGTCACGGCGCCGCTGACCACGGTGTACCGGTAGCCGCCGCCGCGCTGGATCATGCGCCGGCCCTGGGAGGGCAGATCGTGCACCATCTGCGGCGGGGCCAGCCACAGGCCGTCGAAGTCGATCACGTTCACATCGGCCTTCATGCCCGGCTTGAGCAGACCACGGTCCAGCAGGCCATAGATTTCCGCGGTATCGCGGGTCTGCATGTGCACCATCTCCTCCAGGGGAATGCGCTCCCCGCGGCTGCGCTCGCGCACCCAGTGAATCAGGTTGAAGGTGGGCATGCTGGCATCGCAGATCACGCCGCAGTGGGCCCCGCCGTCGGAGAGGCTGAGGAACGAGTGGGGATGGCGCAGCATCTCCAGATTGTGGTCCAGGTTGTACTCCTGAAAGTTCGAGAGGGGCCGGTACAGCAGCGCCGTGCCGTCGTCCTCCATCATGGCGTCGTAGATCACCTCCGAGGGATTGCGGCCCTCGCGGCGGGCCAGCGCGGCGATGCTGTCCTCCTCGCGCGGCTCGTAGTTGGGCGGGTTGCCCAGGCGGAACATGCGGTCGTAATTGGAGACGATGTCCCGGCGGAATTCGTCGCGGAAGCCGGTGCTCTCGCGGCAGATCGCCGCCCGCAGCGCCGGGTCGCGCAGCCGCGCCAGCCGCTCGGCGAAAGGCAGCTTGGCGATTTCCATGTAGCTGGGATGCTTGAGGAACGGGTGCAGCGTGCTCTCCCAGGAGAGCAGCAGGCTCACGGGGCGCGCGGCCACCTGGGCCTTGATGTTGGCGCCGGCCTTGACCGCGGCATCGGCCTGGGCCAGCACACCGCGCCACTGATCGGGGTTGGTGGGGAATTCCAGCAGGGCGAAGGTCACCGGGATGCCGGTTTCCAGGGAGAGCCGCTGCATCCATTCCATCTCGTGGGTATAGGGATCCTGGTCGCTGTAGCCCAGCCCCAGGTCCGACGCCATCTCGAACACCCCCGTGCCGAGCCGCCCCAGCGCCCGGCCGATGCCCAGCAGTTCGTCCTCGCCGGCATAGTGCCCCGGCACCATCTGTCCCTCGATGGTGCGATGGGCGAAGGTGCGCGAGGTGGTGAAGCCCAGCGCGCCGGCGCGCATGGCCTGCTCCACGATGTCCGCCATCTGCCGGATGTCCTCCGGCGTGGCCGGCTCGTTGGCCGCGCCCCGCTCGCCCATCACGTAGGCGCGCACGGCGCAGTGGGGCACCTGGGTGCCCACGTCCAGCGCCAGGGGCTTGCGTTCCAGCGCATCCAGATATTCGGGAAAGGTCTCCCAGCGCCAGTCGATGCCCTCGGAGAGGGCCGTGCCGGGAATGTCCTCCACCCCTTCCATCAGCCCGATCAGCCAGTCGCGCTTGTCCGCCTTGACGGGAGCGAAGCCCACCCCGCAATTGCCCATGACCACGGTGGTCACCCCGTGCCAGCTCGACGGAGACAGATAGGGGTCCCAGGTGACCTGGCCATCGTAGTGGGTGTGAATGTCCACCCAGCCCGGCGTGACCAGCAGGCCGTCGGCCTGCAACTCGCGCTTGCCTGCACCCACCTTGCCGCCCACCTGGGTGATCGTGCCGCCGTCGATGGCGATATCGCCCGCGAAGCGGGGCGCGCCGGAACCGTCCACAATGGTGCCACCGCGAATAACCAGATCGTGCATCTCGTCCTCTGTTCTCGTGCGAATGCCCGTCAGGGGGTTGCCGCGGCGGCCACGGGCCGGGCGATTGGCGGCTCAAGCTCCGCCGGCTCGCCCAGCGCCGTGCGGATACTGCGGTGATAGTGGGCCATGGCCGGCTCGTTGCAGCCATAGGTGACGTAGTCCTGCGCGTCGCTGTGAAAGTTCGCCTGGATCGTCTCGCCCACAGGAAAGTCCTCGCCCTCCACCGTGGCGATGGTCAGGCGCAGGTTGTTCTGCCAATGCCGCATCGCCCTGTCTGTCTGCACCGGCTCGGGGGTGACCAGGGTCAGGTACATGAAGCATTCATCCGTCGTCGGCCCCGGATACACGCGCCACATTTCCATGTGCTCTGCGATGCGGTTGAAGACGATATTGGGAAACAGCACATACACGATGCCCAGTTCCTCCACCAGCCCCGCGGCGGCCTCGGGATTGTCCCGGGCCTCGATGATGCTCTTGCGCGCGAGCACCATGCGGTGATTGGCGCCGAAGGCATCGAACAGCACCATGTTGTCGTGAAAGAGCGGCCCGATGGTCTGCCGGTGCAGCTTGCCCACGTGGTAGGCCTCAAGGAACGTGTCCACCACGCCCTTCCAGTTGAGCCGATAGGTCAGCCGGCGGGTCTCGAAATGGTGCCAGTCGGCCAGGCCGTAGGCGGCCAACTCTTCGGCGAGGGGTGGGGTGAGCAACGCATCCGGGTCGATCGGGGCGCCGGGGCTGTGCCGCACCCAGAGCAGCCCATGCCGCTCGGCCGCGGGCAACTCGCGCAGGCAGTACTGCTCCCGATTCAGCCCGGCGAAGCCCTCCCCATCGGGCAGGCCCGCCAGGCGCCCTTCCAGATCATAGCTCCAGGCGTGGTAGGGGCAGGTGAAGACCTTGCGCCCGCAACCCGCTTCCGCCGTTTCCACCATGGCCCCGCGGTGGCGGCATACGTTGACGAAGGCCCGCACCTGTCCATCGCTGTTGCGGGTAACCAGCACAGGCAGGCCCGTGCTGTCTTCGGTCAGAAAGTCGCCGGGCCGCGGTATCTGGCAACCAAAGCCGACGATCAGCGGATGCTCGCGGAACAGGATCTGTCGCTCCCGGGCAAGTCGCTCGGTGCAGGTATAGGCGGACACCGCGTTGTAGGCGAGGTGGGGCGCCATGTCCGTGGTCTTGCGATCAATGTGCTCGAAGAAGCGCCGGGCCAGGGCGACCTGCGTCTCATGTTTCATGGAAATCGCGCTCCCCGCTGGCTGGGTGGGGCTGACAGATGGGCGGCACGGCGCCATGCCCGCACCGGGGCCCCGGCCCCATCAGGCGCAGGATGCCGCCGCGGGTGCCCTGCGGGCCGACCGTGCGGGGCTACCGCGCCGCAATGGCCTGCGCCGGCTTCGCCTGCACCTCGGCCGGCTGGCCCAGCGCCTCGCGGATGTTGCGGTGGTAGTAGGCCAGCACGGGCTCGTTGCGCCCGTAGACGAGCTGCTCCTGGGCGCCGGAATGGAAGCTGGCCTGCATGGCACGGCCGACGGGAAAGTCCTCCTTGTCCACCGTATCCATCAGCAGCTGCATGTTCCTGTCCCAATGGCGCTTGGCGCTCTCGGTCACCGCCGGCTCGGGCGTGATCAGCGTGATGTACATGACGCTCTCATCCGTCGTGGCGCCGGGGTAGATGCGCCAGAATTCCACCTGCTCGCCCTGCCGCACCATGACCGTATTGGGGAAGAGCTGATACACCACCGCCATGTGGGCCAGCAGATCCTCGCAGGCCGCGGGATTGTCCCGCACCTCGGCGATCGTCTTCCGCGCGATGGCCATGCGCCCGTTGCGCTGAAACGTGTCCGTGACCATCAGGTTGTCGTGGAAGATCGGCGCGATGGTCTTCTTGTGCAGCTTGCCCACGTGGTAGATCTCCAGGAAGGTATCGATCACGCCCTTCCAGTTCATCTTCTCGTGGAGCACCCGCGTCTCGTAATGGTGCCAGTTGGCCAGGTCGTAGGCGCCCAGCTCCGTGCTCAGTTCCGACCCCAGCAGCGCATCCAGGTCGATGGGCTCGCCGGGAGTGTGGCGTGCCCAGATGATGCCGTGCTTTTCCACGACGGGCAGCTCGCGCAGCCCATACTGGCTGCGGTCGATGCCAGAGAAGCCCTCCGCGTCGGGCAGCCCCACCAGCTTGCCTTCCAGGTCGAAGCTCCAGGCATGGTACGGGCAGGTGAACACCTTGCGGCCGCAGCCCGTGCCTTCGAATTCCACCTTGGAGCCCCGGTGGCGGCACACATTCATGTACGCCCGCACCTCGCCCTGCTTGGTGCGCGTGACCAGCAGGGGAATGCCGGTGAAGTCATCGGTGAGAAAATCGCCCGGCTTGGGAATCTGGCAGGTCAGTCCCACGATCAGCGGATGCTTGCGAAACAGCTCCCGCTTCTCCTGGGCGAACTGGGTCTCGCTGGTAAAGGTGGAGACGTTGTTGAAGGCCTCCCGCTCCAGCATGTCGGTCGATTTGTTGTCGATGTGGTGCAGCATGCGCTTGGCCAGCGCAACTTGGGTTTCGTGTAACATGGCCCCCGGTCTCGTCACGGATGTCAGTTGGACGCGGCAGCGTCGCCGGTTTCTCATCAATGTCCCTGTGATACCATGACGAAATAATTTGGTCAATTGTCCAATTCTTATTTTCTTGATTTTTCCGGTACCGCCCTGCACCCGCGCAACCCCATATCGAGGAGCCCCCATGCATATCGATCGGATGGATCACTTCGTCATCAATGCCCGCGACGTGGACGAAACCTGCGCCTTCTATGAGCGGGTGCTGGGCATGGAGGTGCGCTCGTTTCCGCCCAAGTACGGCAAGATCAAGGCGCTGCACTTCGGACGGCAGAAGTTTCACGTGCACCAGAACGGAGAGGAGCCGTACCTGGTCGCTGACACGCCCCAGCCCGGCTCGGCGGACTTCTGCCTGATCACCACCGTGCCCCTGGCCGAGGTGCAGCGGCATCTGGCCGATTGCGGCGTGGCGCTGGTGGAAGGCCCCGTGAAGCGGGAAGGGGCGGTGGGCCTGATCAACTCCGTGTACTTTCGCGACCCGGACGGCAACCTGGTGGAAGTCTCCAACGACCTGGACTAGGTCCGCGGAGATGCCGGGACCGGCTCGCGATGCAGCAGGGCGATACACACGGGGCCGCCGGCCACGGCCAGGGACATGGCCCCGAAGGCCAGGGCCCAGGACAGCGCGGCGCTGTAGGCAAAGGCATCCAGCACCACGCCGAAGACCAGTGGCCCCAGAAACGCGCCCAGGAAGCCGACCGCCGAATGCACCGCCATGGTGGTGCCGGTCAGGCCCGGCTGGGCCTGCTGAATCGCTCCCGCCGTGATGGCCGAGGAATCCATGGCCACCGTCACGGCGTACACGCCGCACAGCACCAGCACCAAGCCGTGGGTGGCCTCGCTGGAGAGCCCCAGCACAATGCCCACCACCGCCGAGGTGAACATGACCACCGTCACCACCCGCCGCCGTCCGAAGCGCAGCGCCAGCTCGTTGCCCGTCACGCTGGCGGGCAGCCCGAACAGGGTCACCACCGCCGCCACCGAAGGGGGGCTGAGCAGGGCGGCGGCACCGGTCTGCTGCAGGTTGTGGGTCAGGTAGACCACCATCCATGAGCGCAGCCCGAACAGCTCGAAGCTGTGGCAGGCATAGGCCAGGGAGTAGGCCATGGCCTGCCGGTTGCGCAGCACGGGGAGAAAGTTGAACAGTCGCGCCCCATGGGGCACCGGCGCCGCGGCCCGCTTTCTCGGCAGCACGGCCCACGCCGCCCCCAGGGCCACGGCAGCCCCCAGCGCGGCAGCCCCAAAGGCCCAGCGCCAGCCCCAGGCCCCCGCCACCACCTCGGAGAGATAGAAGGAGAGGGATAGGCCGATGCCGAAGCTGGCCGTGTAGAAGGAGACGGCGCGGGACTGGGCCGGGCCGCTGATGTGATCGCTCAGGGCCTTCAGCCCCGGCATGTAGGTACCGGCCAGCGCCACGCCGGCCAGGAAGTTGAACGGCAGGGCGCTCCAGAAGCCGTTGGCCCCTACGGCAAAACCGGCCAGGGCCAGCACATTGAGCGCCATGCTGCCCAGGTAGACCCGCCGGGGATCGATGCGGTCCGTGGCCGCCACCAGGACGGGCACGAGCACCATGTACCCGGCGAAGAACAGGCCGTTGAGCCAGCCCGCACCCGTGTTGCTTAGTTGCCACGCCTCGATGAATTCCGGCAGCAGCGCGGGCAGCGTGGAGATGCCGAGCATGCCCAGCACCTCCACCACGCACATCACGAAGATCAGCCGGGCCGGGCGCACCATGGACTCCTCTCACCTTCCCTATGGGTCGGGCGGCATGCCCCGCGCACCCATCGGCGGATCACGCATGTCACGCGGGCTCAGCCCTTGACGCAGACGAGGGGCTCCAGCCGCGCCACCTTGCGCGCCAGCCCGGCGCCCTGGGTGGCATCGACCACCGCTCCCACATCCTTATAGGCATCCGGTGCCTCTTCGGCAACGCCCCGCTGGGATTGGCTGCGCACCAGAATGCCGCGCGCCGCCAACGCGTCGATCACCGCACGGCCGCTCCAGCGCTTGGTGGCCTGGCGGCGGCTGATGCGGCGCCCGGCGCCATGGCAGGCGGAGCTGAACGACTGCGCCTCGGCGGCCGCGGTGCCGGCGAGAATGTAGGAGGCCGTGCCCATGCTCCCGCCGATCAGCACCGGCTGGCCATGGGGCCGCAGGGCATCGGGCAGCTCCTGGTGGCCCGGCCCGAAGGCCCGCGTGGCGCCCTTGCGGTGCACGAACAGCTCGCGCGGCTGCGTCTCCCCGGCCAGGGTATGGCGCTCCAACTTGCAGGTGTTGTGGGACACGTCATAGAGCACGCGCAGCAGCGCCTGGGGCAGCACCTCGGCAAACACCTGGCGGGTGAGCTGGGTCAGGATCTGGCGGTTGGCCAGCGCGCAGTTGATGCCGGCGCGCATGGCGCCCAGGTATTCCTCGCCCAGCGGCGAGCGCAGGGGGGCGCAAGCCAGTTCCCGGTCGGGCAGGGTGATGTGATGCTCCCCGGCGGCTATGGCCATGCTGCGCAGGAACTCCGTGCCGATCTGGTGGCCCAGCCCCCGTGAGCCGCAGTGAATGCTGACCACCACGTCCCCTTCCCGCAGGCCATAGCCTTGGGCGATGGCCGCATCATAGAGCTGCACCACCTGCTGCACCTCCAGGTAGTGATTGCCCGAACCCAGGGTGCCCATCTCTGCCTGCTGCCGCTTGCGGGCGCGCTCGGAGACGGCCTCCACCACCGCCCCGGCCATGCAACCGTGTTCCTCGGTGCGGGCCAGGTCGGCCTGCTCCCCGTAACCGGCCTCCACGGCCCAGCGGGCGCCGCCGGTCAGCATGCGCTGCATTTCCCTGGCCTTGAGGGAGATACGCCCCGTGCTGCCCACACCGGCCGGAATGGCCCCGAACAGGCGGTCAGCCAGGGGCTGCTGCACGGCCTTCACGTCGTCTGCCGTCAGCCCGGTAAGCAGGGTGCGCACGCCGCAGGAAATGTCAAAGCCCACCCCGCCGGCGGATACCACGCCCCCGGCCTCCGGGTCGAAGGCGGCCACCCCGCCGATGGGAAAGCCGTAACCCCAGTGGGCATCGGGCATGGCATAGCCCGCCTGCACGATCCCCGGCAGGGCGCAGACGTTGGCCACCTGCTCAGCCACCTTGTCGTCCATCTCCTGGAGCAGCGCCGCATCGCCGTAGATGATGCCCGGCACACGCATGGGTCCGCGGGCCGGCAGGCGCCAGGAGAATTCCGATGTCTGCTCCAACCGCTTGAGATCCATGGCAATACACTCACAAGGACGGCCCAGGGAAGGCGCCTGCGCGGGTCATGCGCGCTCAGTCCTGCGCGCACAGCCAACCACGCACAGTTACCCGCGGCCCGCGGCAGGGCCCCAGCCTCGTCACGGCGGGCTCAGACATCGACCACGCATTGTGCCACCCACTCACCCGATGGAGACTGCGTGACGGCGAGTGCCGTGTAGGTGGCGCCCTTCACCTCCACGGCGGGCTCGTGGGCGGACGTCACGGGCTCGCCCCACGCCTCGCCGTGGAGGCCGCTGGGCGTGAAGGTGACGGCATAGCGCGCGAAGAGCAGCCGCCGCACGGCCATCTCGTAGACGATGGCATTCAGCCAGTCCGCCAACAGCAGCGCATCATCCGGGGCGGCGCAATCCACCGTGACCCGCTCCCGCGCTGCCAGCCCGGCCGGGTCTGTCACCACGGCGGTCAGGGCCAGCGCCGCCTGCTCAAAGGCACCGGCCTTGGTGGGCGCCACGCCGCGCACACCGATGTCGGCACCATGCTCGAAGTGCTCCCAGTGCGTCTCGACCATGGCTTGCCGCGGCCGGGCGAAAGTAACGGCGGAGGATGGGGGCAACGCGAATGGACTGCCGCCCTTCATGTGACACGGACGCGCCTGCCGTGGCTGCCCATGCCATGACCAGCGCCATGTCATGACCAGCGCCATGTCATGACCAGCGCCATGTCATGACCAGCGCCATGTCATGACCAGCGCTACGCCATGACCAGCGCTACGCCATGACCAGCATGGGGCAGGAGGCCTGTTCCAGTACCTGGCCCGTGACGCTGCCGAAAATCAGATCATGCAGCGGATTGCGGCCATAGGCGCCCATCACGATCAGCCCGGCGCCCGCGTCATCGGTGGCGCGCAGAATTTCCGGGCCGGCATCGCCCGAGCGAACCTCGTATTCCGCCGTGAGGCCCCATTCGCCGAAGAATTCGTGCAGGTGGGCCTGCACGGCCTCGCCCACGGCCCGGTCCTTGTTCACCGTCACCACATGCACCTTGTAGCCGGCCTGGGCGGCCAGATAGGCCCCCGGCACCAGCACGCGATTGGCGCCCACACTGCCGTCATAGGCAAACAATGCCGGCCCCTTGCACTTTGTGCCCGCCGGGACGACCAGCACGGGCCGCACGGAGGCATGAATCAATTCCTCGGTGGTGCGCCCGGGCTTGGTGGAGCCCGGCGGATCGTTCTTGCCCCGCCGGCCCATCACGACCATGCCGTGTACCACGGCCTCCATGGCCAGCAGATCGTTCACGTTGCCCCGGGGCCGGGAGAAGGTGCCCTGCACGTCGGTGCCACGCAGCATGTCTTCATAGCGCTGCCGGATAGCGTCGCCTTCGGCCTTCACCTTTTCGTTCTCGCGGTCGTATTCCTCCTCGGGCAAGGGCACCGGCACCACCACCCCGCCTTCGACGGATGAGATAGGCGGGATGTACATGAAGCGCGCCTCCTCCTCCACGAATACCGCCTTGACGTTCGCCTTGAGTGCGCGAGCCCACGCGATGGCCTCGCTCATGGCCGATTCGGCCGGCGCGGAGCCATCGACGGCGGCCAGAATACTCTTGATCATGGTCACTCCTTCAAGCTGGTGTGGGGGAAACCGCGTCCATTTCCTAACCGGTATCACCGCGTGGCGCCTTCCACAATGAAGGCGCCCGCAGGTTCCGCCCTGCCGGGCATCATTTGCCTCCAGTTTATCCCAGCCGCCCGCGCCAGGCTTGACGCAGGTCAACCCGCACCGCCGCGCTGGATTGCCCCGGCACGATCCGCCATGATAGGGGCGCCATGCAGGTTTGAGCGATGCACTGTCGCGCGATGCACCGTCGAGCGATACACGGTCAAGCCAAGAACGCGAGACCCGTTGCGGCCCGAGCCGCGGCCCGTCACCTTCCACCCAGGAGTGCTGCCATGCCCACCGCCACCGTCAACGGCGTGTCCCTGTACTATGAGGAGCACGGCGAGGGAATTCCGCTGATCTTCATTCACGAGTTCGCCGGCGACTACCGCAGCTGGGTGCCCCAGGTGCGTCACTTCGCCCGGCGCTACCGCACCATCACCTACAATGCCCGCGGCTATCCGCCCTCCGCGGTGCCGGAGGACCCGGCGGCCTATTCCCAGGATATGGCCGTGGCGGACCTGGTGGGGCTGATGGACCACCTGGGCATCGACCAGGCCCATGTGGTGGGCTTCTCCATGGGCGGCTCGGCGGCCCTGGTCTTCGGGATTCGTCACGCGGCGCGGGCGCGCTCGCTGGTCATCGCGGGCACGGGCTCGGGCAGCACGGGCAAGAAGGAGGACTTCGTGCGCGACGTGGAGTACGTGGCCAACCGCTTTTTCAACGAGGGCATGGATACCGTGGCCGACTTCTACACGCGCGGCCCCAACCGGGTGCAGTTCGAGGAGAAGGACCCCCTCGGCTGGCAGGAATTCTATGACAACTTCCGCGGCAGCTCGGCCCAGGGTCACGGACTGACCATGCTCGGCGTACAGCGCAACCGCCCCTCGGTGCATGAATTGGAGGTGGAGCTCAAGCAGATGACCATTCCCACACTGATCATCGTGGGGGACGAGGACGAACCGTGCCTGGAGCCGGGGCTGTTCCTCAAGCGCACCATCGCCTCCGCGGCCCTGGTGACATTCCCCAAGACCGGGCACACGCTGAACCTGGAGGAGCCGGAACTGTTCAACCGCACCGTGCAGGATTTCCTGAGCCAGGTGGATGCGGGGCGCTGGAGCCTGCGCAACCCCAAGAGCCTCAGCCGCTCCGCCGTGCTCAGCCCCGACGAGGCGGCCAACGCGGACAAGTAGGCTGCCCGCCGACGCCGTCCCGCTACAGCCCGATCAGCGAGAAGCCACCCTCGAAGCTGAACGCGGGGCTGAGCTGGAACGGATAGGCGCAGAAGGTGCTGGCGCCGCTGAAATTGCCGGTCACATCCGCCGGGTCGTCCGGCATGTCGAAGCCGGTGGGCAGCGGAATCGATTCCAGGCTGACCACATCGGTCACGCCGTCCGGATCGGACAAGGGATTGTCGCCCTCCGAGAACCACGCGTCGGTGATCTGGGGAAAGACCCATTTCACGAAGGTGCGCAGGTCGCTGTTGTTGAATTCCACCTTGGGCGGAATGACATTTTGCGGATCGGAATCGTCGCCGATGGTGAAGGTGTCCCGCTTGAGCGCGGTACCCACGTTTCCCAGCACATCGATCAGCCCGCCCACGCTGGCATTCAGCGTCGCCCAGCGGTAGACGGTCACGTCAAACCTGCGGCCCCCACCCCCCTTGAGGAAGATCGGAACACCATCGGACCCATCGTCCATGGCCGTTTCCACATACAGCTCGAATGAATTGCTGTCGCTGTCTTGCGACACGTCAATGCGCACATAGAACGTGAGCCAGTTGCGGCTGTCCGGGATGGGCAGGATTGTGCCATCAAAATATTCCGCGTCGATGGAGATGCCGGCATTGCTGCCCGCGCCGGAGTCTTCGTCCGAATCCCAGGGCACGATGGTGGTGCCGTTCACATAGCCCAGTTGCAGGCTCGTGTCGGCATCGCCGCGGGTGAAGATGCTCAGGTTCACCGCCTCGCTCACCTGGAACACGACATAGTAGGATCCATTGTCAGGCGTCAGGTTGTCGGACAAGGCGGGCATACCGTCCGTGCCGGGAATGGTGGTGCTCAAGGGAATCTCAAACAGAGCATTCACCGAGATGTCCTCCAAAGTACTACCCGGCAGGCCCGTCGGCGCGACGTTGTGGGGCGCCGGATCTTCCGTGTCGCTGCTCAGCGGCGCGCCGCAGGTATTCCAGTTTCGGATGTGCGCTGCCGTCTGATAGGCGCTGATGCTGCCCGTGCCCGCCGTAATGGAGGAGCGCAATTCGCTGATCGTCTGCAGCATGGGCTGCAGGAAGAACAACACCACGGCCTGCTTGTCTTCGAATTCCGCCGGGTTCTGGGACAGGCCGTCCAGCAGCAGGGACTGGGGAATCAGGTCATCGCCCTGGTCGTCCGTCTCGCCCACAATGGACGTCATGAACTGCCCCGCCGCCTTCAGCGCCATGTCGACGGAAGCCTTGAAGGCTGCCGTGCCCGCCGGTGAGCCCAGCAGCGGCTCGTCGCCGTCGCCGGGGTTCCCGTTCGAGCCATTGCGGAAGTAGGTCTCGAATGCCGACTGGTCGAGACTCACCTCCTCCAGTTCCGTATCCCAGGTCAGATTCGTCTCGAGAAACGCATCCATCCCCGTGTAGGTGACCAGCTGCGGTGCGATCAGTGCGGAACGCAGCGCGGCCAGCACCGTCTGGATCAGCTTGGCATCGCTGTAGTCGATCTCCACGAGCTGCGTGCTCCCGGAGAGCGCCGCGTAGATGCGCGCAGTGGTCGAGGCGGACTCAGGCAGCGAAAGGCTCAACGTGGTGTGAAAGTCGCTGGAAGTGCCGTCCAGCAGGGTGATGGAGCGCTGCATGGCATCCGGCAGGGCCACGGTCAGATAGGCCAGCAACGTCTCGACCGAGACATCCGCATTGGTGCCGCCGATCTCCAGCAGGTCGTCCTCTGGACCAGCCGGCAGGCCGAAATAGCCTGTCGCGTCGCAGCCCAAGGGCGGCAGTTCCACATCACACTCGGCGGTCGTGGGCGGGCTCAGCGATGCGCTGTAGGCCGCCAGAAAGTCATCCAGCGTCCCGGAAATCTCGAAGGGCTGCCAGCCCAGCCGGGCCAGGAAGGTATCGGTCGTGTCGCTGTCCAGAAAGACCAGCAGATTGGCGATCGCGCCGAAAAAGGCGGCCTCGTTGTTGGTGGGATCCAGATCCGCGGCCGTGTTGAACTTGACGGAGACGCTGATTATGTCCCCGTAAGGGATCAGCGTATCGGGATCCTGCTGGAAATCGTCCGCTGTATTCGTGATCAGCGTTTCCAGCTCGCCCTTGGCCGCGGAGACCAGGGCCGCAGCCTCGGCGGCGCTATTGTCGGTCGCTCCCTCTTCCGCTCC